>Ga0210059_1008444_pt1 | contig 16251 bp, 10 predicted proteins | sample Ectturendosymbi2_FD_188042 | JGI IMG/M metagenome (GOLD analysis project Ga0210059, IMG submission 188042) | Ecteinascidia turbinata endosymbiont from Florida, USA - Sample 2 (SPAdes) (version 2) | ecosystem: Host-associated > Tunicates > Ascidians > Unclassified | place: Key West, Florida...
CCCAAAAAATCCTTCCCCCTAAAAATTTATTTTGTCCCCCCAAACCTTAAAACTTGGTTGCGGTCCTGCTCGCGCAGCGACGCTGTGGGTTGCGTAACGCAGCGTTCCTGGCAGTTACGTCAAAATCATTGCTTTGGAGCTTGGCGTTGTTTTTCTTAATCGTTTTTCTTTGTCGATTGGGCTGAAGCTTGACATCCACTTCTTGCCAGGGCAGTTGAGGTTGACGCTGTAGCTCAAGGAACGCTACGGCGATTCACTCAGTGGCCGTGGATCGAACACACAAGAGGGGGACGCCCCGCCGCTGGGCTATCGCCGACCCGTTGATTGTTTATTTAAGTTCACGAACCCTCCCCTTGAACATCAGCTCATTTCATGTCATCTGTAGCTGTGTGGGAGTGACTTCATCCGGGCACATGCTGCAGCTTGCACATGGTCGCCAATTCAGCGGATTTTCCGCAAATCCGCTGTATCTAGCGGATTTTAATCCTGTCTAGCTGCAAAAACTGGTTTGGCAGGGGCCTATACAGTTGGTCTTATTCAAGCGGATTCCAGCGGAATTCAGCAATTTTTCCTGCTTGAAAGGTCTGTTTAGACTTGGCAACCCTGGGCTTGCAGTCGTTTTGCTCTCTTGTTTGAACAGATTCCTGAGCGTTCCGTGCCAACAGCAATGCAGATGGTTCTTATCTTTTCTTTTCAGGTGTGACGAAAGATGCCCCGCGATTCGTGTGGAAGCGATGTCGCTGAATCAGGTAGAACCGGTTTCTGACCAGCTCGCTGTAGCGATCAGTGCCTGGGCCTTGTTTCCAGTTTTGGGTTTGCACGATTAAAACAGTGTGAAGGTTTAGCCATGACGGTGGGTTGGATTGTTTTGTAGCCAATGTATAGTGCAATATAAAATGATGTATATAGTGTGAAATGGTCCTTTTAGTACAATAGAAAATGGTCTGTTTAGTATAAAATGGTAAATATATTATAAAACGGTCTATTTCTGGGAGCTCTGGTGACGACTTTGATCCCCGAAATTTATTTGTAGATGTAACAGTTTAATCAGTGACTAGTGCGTTATCCTGCTAATCGCATAGAATGATACATGAGTGGTTGAACTTGGTTGGTTTAGCGATGGTTTGGTGCAGGTCGAAATATCAATGGTATTGGTTTCGTAAAAAAAAGTTGTCAGTTTTTGTTGTTAACTCATGGAAAACACAGTTTGACCCCAGTCTGTTGATGAAAGACGAGCAAAAAGTCTAAACCTCTGCAACAGAAGCTCTTGCTTCGTCAGTAACCCATGTCGTTTGACTGCTCAGCTGTCAATGCACGAAAAGCTGAAAATGTTTGATTTTTTGCTGAACAGAAGATGAAGAGTTTTTGTTGTTTGCAACAAACTAGCTTTCCTTACTGGTAAGCTCGACGCAGAAGCGCGATCGGTGACGTAATGCGTTTTGGTGGTAATACGGAACCACGAGCGGCCGAGCCTTTTGCTTGAAGACCCGTGTTTTTGTTTAGAACATTATAATTTGAAGAAATGCCGAAAGTCAAACATGACCACATTCGTTCGCAGAGTGCTGACGACGGAAGTGACGCAACGGCACGTGAAAAGGACACCGACGGATTTTTGACGACATCGCGAGAGCTCGCGAGCGAACTGATGACCACTATCAAACAGCTACAAGGTTGATTTTTTTAATCCTGTGCAGCAGGGTTTCCCGTACTTTTGACCTGTTCTCGCTTCAACGTGACGTGCGTTCTCGCTTGTTGAAGTGTGCTGTGATGGTTGGGATTTTACGTCGCCGGCATTGCTTTTCAGTGACGGAGATACGGTTTCAAGTTTTGTGTAGGGACGCGACCGCGACTCGCTTGACGCTGATAAAAACCCTTAGGTTTACTGAAAGCTTTCTTTGCGATGATTCAAACTTGCGCATATCTGTATTTGAGTAACGATTCTTCGCATGTGACATAAGCAAGGAATCTATTGGCAAATTTTTAACATGAAATCGATTTCACGTAACAGTAACATCGTCGGACCTTGAACTGCAAGCAATGCGAAACGTCGAAAGACTAAAACAAGGGCAGAGAAAGCAAACAACCTCTTTACTGAAGTGAATACCGTATATCACAGTACCGACTGCGACAATTGAAACCTTAAAAATACGCCTTTCTCAAATAATTGAGTTCACTGGAACTTCGAATCTTAGTTCAGATGAAACATGAATTGAATTAATCACAACACAGACTGCAGCAATTAAAACTGGAAAACACATCGTTCTAAAATTATTGCGTCCATTTTACTTCGATGCTGCCAACTTTCAAAACTTGCATCTCACCACTGTTGGCGCCACTGCACAACTTCTATTGTCTTCGCAGCGGTTGTGACGTCAAACTTTTATTGTCTTCGCAGCGATTGTGAAGTCAAAGGACAACGAGCTGTGTTTGTTACGCAAGGAAAGCGACATTTACAAGACTAGTGTGAGCGAAGAAACGAGGGAACGTCAGCTGGCGATGGAAGAGCGCGAAAAGGAGATTTCCGCCTTGAAAATAAAAATAGAAACCACAGAGGTAGAAGTAACGGTGTCACTGGTTGACTTTTATAGGAATCGGTAAAAAAGTTAAAGTCGCCACATGTCCGTCAAAACAACTTTTAGCAAAAAATTTCTTTAACTGAGGCCTTCAAACGGCGATTAATGACGTCTTCGAAAGTACGTAGTTCGATTGGTTCTTCGCAGTCCCGAGGGATTTTAATAAAAAACATACGATTTGCAATTCCGGCTTAATTGTCGAATGTGTTCAATTATATAATGCGTCGTAGCATATACTCGCTAAGCGAATTGCAGCGACCGCCGTAAACTGTGTTTTCCCGCGATCTCAAACGCCAATCAGTTCAAACCAGCTTGAACTGATGGAATCAATCGACGAAAAAGAAAATCTTCAGACCCTGACGACTGACTTCATCTGTGCAGGAAGAGAAGATCCACAACATCCACCTCATCGAGCAACTCCAGCAAGAAGTGATCGACCTCAGGTCCACCGCCGATCAAACCAAAGCGCAACACGACGAGGTAGAAAGACTTTAGACCAGTGGCCCCCGACCTTTTCTTGCCCTTACCCCATCGCATCACCTACAAAATCCTGATTGCCGCCATGTGGTTATATATAATCTCATGGTTTAAAAAGTGAACTCCGTTTCAGTTAAGAAGCTTCAAACGCCAGTACTTCGGTTTAAACAAGCTTTGGACCCAGTCCTGGCCAATCAGCTTCAGTGCCCCACTTAAAAATCAAATTCCCCCCTCCCTGTGGGCGGACGCCCCACGTTGGGGACCACTTCCTTAGGCAACCGCCAGGAGTTTATCTCAATGCAGGCTTGTGTTGAAGTGGATTCCAGTTGCGTGAAAGGGTCGTTTTCGACCTGGAAATAATTGTCGATGCGCTCTTCTGCATTTTTAACATGGTTTCGTCGCCGCGACAGTTAAATGTAAAACATGGAGATTCTGATAAACCAGCTCCCGTAAGCACCACATCTAATGTGTGCTGGGTATGTGTTGTGCGCAGTGTTGCGTGCGAACGGGCAACGCGTGTTGTTAACCACCCAGTTGCAATATAAAGAGACTTTGCAGCTGAAGTTGAAGGTGATGGAAGCTTCGTCCAGAGAGCACGAGCTCCTCGACAAAATACAAACACAAGAAGCTGACATCTCCAGTCTGATGCAAAAAGTTACGGAGCTTCTGGTGTAAGTTAAACTTCGCTTTGTTTAGATGGCGGCTGATTGTAGAACATCAGCTATCAATGCGTTTAAACTGTAGTTACTAACAGTTCTAATGTCGCTCCAAGCTTTTTGTAGAATAAACTTACAAGGAGTCTATGTGGTTCAGAAATAGACGCACGGAGACAGCAATACCGGTTCTTTTTCACTTTTATTTTAACGCTTACAGCTGAGAGAAGTCGGGAAGAACATAAAGCTATAAGACACGATGTGGTGTAGGCGCTGGCGTTATATTCTGTACCCTTTTTTTTCGGGAAGCCTTACTTTTGGTGTTACGTTTTTTTTTCTGACAAACCTTAGCCTTAGAGGTGTGTTACTGGAAAGAAAATGGCGTCTTCAGCAAAATGATGACACTTTCGTTTGATATCAACCAACCATGCGCAGGATGTTTGTCGTTCGTGAAGAAGTTTGAAGCGAGAATGTCTGTTAATTGCTGTTCGCAGCGACAAAGACCAGCTTTGGAAAGATCGCGAAAAGCTGCGCACGCACACTGAAGACCTCGAAGAAAGCCTGGACGAGGTCAACTGGGTTCGAGACGAAGACGTCAGAGCGTGCGCGTTGTGCGGTCACCAGTTTTCGGTCACCAACCGGAAGCATCACTGCAGGTGCGAGTCTGACGTCACGGGAAACAGACAACTCTCGTTTACCGGAATCCCCGCTCCCCGCGCAGTTTCGCAAGTCTGCATTAACGCTGAGTGGAGCTAATGCTGATTTGAGAAGCGCGTTTAGCAAAAGCGAAGTTCAGTGTTTTTTTTTAAGTTGATTTGCGCGTAGTGCGTTGCGGTGCGCGCATCATCATAATCCCCCTTGTTGTTTGCTTTTGGTTTGAATAACAGCTAATTGACGCTATCTCTGTTTTGTGTTTTCTGTAATTTGGTACACGCGCTTGTACTTTTGCGAACCATTTTTCGACAGTAAACATTTTTTTTACCCGGAAACATGCTCGAATTGACTTCGCAAGTAAAGAAACGCGTTTGTTTTACAACCATAAAAACCCGCTCGTAGGAGCAGAATTTTGACTTTCAACGTTTCATTTGTTTCTTTGTACAGGATGTGCGGTAAAATCTTTTGCAAGACCTGTTCCGAGAACTGGTTGATGAGAGACGGAAAGCGGATCAGAGTTTGCAAGACTTGCGTTGCGAACAGCAACGGTAATTGACGCTTTGCTGTGACGCTTGCATGGGCCTCGGAAGGGGGGCACAAAGGCCCCCCTGGATTTTAAAATTTGATATTTTCCTTTCAAATTTTTAGTATGAAAATGTTTTCCTTTTAGTTTCGAGTTGGGAAAATGAAATTTCACCACTGTTGCTTCCTCCCCTAGAAAAAATCCCTTTGGCCAACTCCTGGAAAAATCCACTATTGACCCCCCCCCGAAACAAATCTTTCCGACGCCCATGAACGCTTGTAGCAACGGTAATAGTCCGCCTACCAACCACGGCCAGTATAAACTATTGAAAACCTCTCGCAGGTTGTTTCCTGGTTTTCGTCTGTGTAGGAGCACTCACTGTGACTTGATGACGAAGTGTCGTGTTCTACACAACTTTTCACAATCTCTCTTTGGTGCTGACATGAGAATTACTTGGCCTTTCGGTCTCGTCTCGTTGGGGCGTCGCTGTGTCGGCGACGTCGGCGGATAGATCATCTTGTTGAAGTGCACGGAGATGTAATTGTATTCCCCTGATTGCCTTTCACTGTTGCGAGCGACAAATTCAACTCAAAGGGGGGGTGCGCGCCAAAGTATGACGCGGTGCTTCACTTCCGCAAGACCTTTAAGTCGGATTGTCTTCTGGCTGAGACAGTGTTTCACGTTCTTTTTCAGCTTCCACGCCGGCCCCCTCCACCTCACCCGACCAACCACATTCGAGTCAAGCCCCCCCGCGAAACGACGCAGACGCAGCTGGTGAGACGAGCGCAGTGTTTCCCAATATTTTTTAGGCTCGCGGCACCCTACAGAAGACAAATATAAATTGCGGCACCCAGTGGCGAATGCGTAGCAATTTAGGGTTTGATGACATTTTGAAAATGTATTTTTAATGAATTATTCAAAACGTATTAACCCGAGGCACCACTGAGTATTGTAAATAGCTGGTTGTAAACCCTGGTTGGGAACCACTGGACTAGTGGTAGGACGGTTGCTTGCGTCAGTGTTTCTTACGCCCGAATACTCGTGACGTCATGGGGCACGTCACGAGAATAAACAGACTCAGTTGAAAGGACCACGACCGACGCCAGACATCGGCGACCTCTGTTCGCAAAAGCACCAACCGTTGTGTGTTTTTCCCGCTTCTTCGAATTCGCAGTCGCTTGGTTCGTGGTTCGGAGCTTGCCGCGATCCATTGTCGACCGCGAAAAGGCGCTGTTCGCGGTGCGATTTGAGATGCTGAGATTGGAAACGAGGCAGTTGGAAAAAACACGAGAGAATTGATGGCGTGGAAAATCCCCACACGAAACGTTTGCTAACAATTTCAAAAACGTTCGTTTTGTCTACATTTCTGGCTGGTAGCAGTTAGTGTTTGGCCTTCGAAATCAGAATAGCAAGGCTGCAAGTCATTAATTTACCTCAGTCATATTAATTTACCTAAAATTTGTATTAATATACGTGAAAGCTATTAATTACTAAAAAGTCATATTAATTTACCTAAGTCATGTTAATTTACCTAAAAGCCATTAATTTACTATTAATTTCTTGCATCGGTGAAGCAGTTGGTTTCAATTCAAATATTGGGGTTTAAAATACTTGGCGTTTTTTGCAGCAGGTGACTTGAACAATAAACTGTTGACAAGGCGAAAGCAATCTAAATTCTAAATACCAATCTTGTAAATGTTGGGAATGCCGTCGTGACTGTCCAGAATATCGCTAAGTTTGCAAAAAATATTCGTTGTTAGAATCAGTGCGCTACTTAAAACTTGACGTCGACAATATGTTTTGCTGACAGCCATTGTTGAAATTGTCAGCAGACCAGGGTTTGTCACTTGCAGATAATTAAATCAGTGCTGATTGTGCGGGCGAGCGGGCGTTTGTCCCCCTCTACAGTGGTGCCCGAAACAGCGGCCCGAATCTTCCAGCTCGAAAATAATTTTCTCCAATTCTAATGCTCGTAAACAACCAACCCCCCTGTTGCTTTTTCTTGTGACGTAGTTCTAATTCAGAGATCATTTGCTGTTCGACGTTTCGCGCGCAGATGTGGATCTGAGCGGCAGCTACGAGGAAATCAACTCTTTCGAGGCCCAACACCTCCCGTCCACTCCCCCCGGACCCGAAAAGCCGACCCTTTACTCGAGCATCACTGACTTGCTGACGCCATCTTCCAGGTTAGAATCTACTACCCGGGAAGAGCTTTTTGCGGGGGGATGTTTTGTGCGTACTGTTGCATCCTCTCCGGTGGCGTTGCGTTGAATGTGCGATTCACCACGAACGGGATGTGCGCGAAGAATAACACCCATACATACGTTGTGGCACGAACAAGCAATAATAGAGTGATCTTGGTGAACAACCTTTAACAATGCTTGTGAACCTGGTGAACAGTTGATTGTACTTCCTGATGGTGACGACGAGAGTGATCTCGTCGAGCGATCTCTATTGTTGCTTGCTGCCACAATGTTAAAGCTTTGCGCACATGCCGCTCGGGCTTTCCGATCGCGACAGTACTAACTTCTGCTGCACACTCGGTTGATTGCTTTATTTTCTTCTTAAGCACTAAGAACGTTGTCGAACGAATCTTACATTTCTTTTATAAAGAGGAGAAACTGAAAACAAACTGTGTGAAATTGTGATCGGACTACATATTGTCGAGCTTTCACGCGGGGCCTCTTCATTTAAACGTTATAGTTTTGGCGATTGGCTAAGGTTTCAGAATAACCCAGTATCCTGTACCGCATTTGTCACACGGTTGAACAAGCTCAATGTCAGTCAGGTATTATCACGAACAGATGTAAAAGCCATTCATGCGTGAAGCCGACACGTGACCTGGGTTCGACCAGCCCGCAGGTTTCAGTTTCATTTTGTACCCGCGGCAGTGTTTGAATCCAAACATCGTGAAGTCACACGTGCCAAAGTAGGTCAGGCGAATGCAGGAAACTTGTTTGCGTTTGACCATCGACAACAGTCGGCTGAACATTCTTGTTGTTGGTCTTACTTAAACCTTCTGGACATCGGATGCGGTTGATCTGTAACGGAAACGCTGCAAAGCGGTTCAGAATTCCAATGTTTATCGTCCGCATCGGTTTCAAATCTGTCCGATGTAAAGCAGGGGTCACCAACATGGCGCCCGCGGGCACGGACCACGTCCGTGGGCCCGTTCTGATAATAGTATTAACATGATCAGTGTCTTCACATAGATGAATGTGATTCGTTTTATTGATGATTACATCATTAAAGATAAATTGAGCAAAATGTTAATTTCAGAAATGTGTGTCAAACAGGTAGCCTTTCGTATTAATTGGTGCCCAAGAAAGTACCTCTCAGTTTCACGAAGGTTGGCGACCGCTGATGTAAAGCGTTATGGTGATTGCCTTTGCAACCTCTGCTTGCTTTTTACCAGCTCGCCTCGTTCGAAAGAACTGCAGCAACCACAGGGCGAAGAGACAGTCACCGTGGGAGCAAGGAAAGAAGTCCATCTGCCTGTGTTGATTGAGGAGGCCGGAATTACCCTGAGGTGGAACATCAGCTCGGACCGTGACATCAATTTCAGGCTCTACTATTCTCCAGACGAGGTAATTTGTTGCCGAATTTCAGGGATATAAAACGCCTTTCGCTGATTTACGCAGAAAGTCGTTTTGCTCGCTTCACAGCAGAGCTCGTGCGTTGTCCGCCGCGTGCTCCTCTTTAAAGTGTAACACGAGAGGCTGGGCCTTTTTGTAGTTACAGCGCTCATTGTGTTGCTGTGTTGAACCTGTCACGGGCTGTGCTTTGAGTTCATAAGTCTAGTTTTGGGTATCGCTTCAGGTGGTTCCCCGAGATAGCCCTGAACATTGATCGGCATAAGTGCGTATTTTCAAGTAAGGACTGTTGGCACTGCGAGTTGCTAAGGCAACGTAGATTTCCCAGTTGCTGGTTTCTTGCAAAAAGTGTCGCAAAATCGGTTGAAACAGCTCAAAATTTAAGTGTTGCCTGTTTGTAACGTTGAAAACGTTTGAAGTATCACAGACACTGTGCAGGAATAATAATGGCTGACCCTCATGCACAAGACTAATTATTTACATCGTCTATATGCTAAGCCACATTATATTCGCTGAAGCAAAATCAACTTATTTTTCTCACAGTAGATCTCATTCAAAGCGCTGCCGTCCCAATCTTTTGCTGCTTTTCGTACATCTTACGGTTAGACTTCAAAGCCTCGGCTGTTTAACTGTCAGAGCTTTACCCCAGGAAAACTTGCAGGATGGGGAGGAACGTGACCTCCTGCCCGTGCGAAGGATCGAATCCCACCTGAAGGACTTCAGCGGCCAGTTGGTGGCGCGCCAGGTCGGCATCTACACGATCGTGCTCGATAACACTTTCTCAAGGTCAGTTGTTGGACGCTGTGATTGGTTGGCGGCTTGTGTCACGTGGTTATTGAGCGGGGTTGTCAGGCTTTTATCTGCTGAATTACGTTCGATTGTTACGTGTCTATTAAAACAGTCGGGTCACGCGATATGTTCAGAACTGACGCATTTGCCACGTCGCTGGTCAATTCATATTTTCCCGCTGTCGGAAACGCCCTTGCGTCATACTGCGCAGCATTTGTATACTTTCGAAAGCGTTTCCCGCGTTCGGGCTCTGTCGAAGATTATTCAACCATGACAATAATAGCTCTTTCAAATCGTGTGCACTTTGCAGCGCGCAGCCTGATTCTCTGTGAAGATAATGGACTGTTTATTTTTTCGTTGCGCACTAATAAGCAAACGATGGGTGGATCTTCTGCCAGCCCAGCAAGAACGCGTAGTTAGTGCGGCATCTCCCAATCGACCTGTTTTACGTCGACATTCAGCTCAACCAAGATTTTTGCGCCGCCAGTGGACATATGTATCTTTTGCTGTTGCCTTTTCTTCAACTGGCGAGACAGCTCTTTTTTCAGTTTTTTTAACCCAGCTTCCCGCTTTTGAAAACTATACTTTAGTAGAGGCTTCTGACGACAGGCATGAGTGATCAGTAAGTTGTTCTCACCCCCATTTTTTAACGCCCCGTTCGTGAACCCCCACTTCCTCTGTTGCAGGCTGACGTCCAAGTCGGTGACGTACAAGCTGGACATCGTTTCATGAAGAAATGTTCTTTTCTTCCCGAAAGATGCGGCGAACGATTCTGCTTGAAAGCCTCTTTTTTGCTTTTATCGTATCTTTACACTTGATGTTCAGATTTTTTCAAAAACGACTCTGTTTTTTGAAAAAACAACACTTTTTACGGGATTGGAAATGATCGCTCGGCGTAAGACTCTCAGATCGAGAAAAAGTTTTTTTGTCCTTTGACTTGGACTGAATTACAAGAGACGTCAGGAACTTGACTTTCCGAAGGTGGACCTCGCGCACGTTGTTGCTTTTTCTAAATTCAAGCCGGAAATTGCAGATTTGTTATTTCTGTTTCTCAAGCTATGTGTTGTGCAATTTATCTTGTTTTCTGATGCAGTGTTACGTCATCCTGTCGGGACAGGGTGCCAGCGTTTCTCGTCACGGTTCATCGCACACGTCAATTTCAAATGCGTTGTTGTACTAGGGAAAAATTGATCCAGGGAAAGGTCTACCTGCAAAAATGACGAAATATTCGAATGTTTTGAAGCCAGCTCATGTGTGTCTAAAGCCGCGGGCGTTGAAAAACTAAGTACATGGAAGGCGAAATTTGTCAAGGCGTTGAACCCGCTCTAGCTTTTAAGAAAAAAAACGAACTTTGTTTTTACGCTACTGGCTCCGTGGACACCAGAGCTGTTTGTTTTGCTGAGAAAGATCTCAAAGTTGTCCGATCTACCTTTGAGCACCCACGTTTTGATTTGGGTCGATGTTCGAGACGTTTTTGTTGCGGTGCTTCGTAAGGTGAGGTCGAAATAAACTGTTTCGCTCTGTCTGGTAAGTCTCCTGCTGCAGTGTCCATAGTGAGAGGCGCTGCTGGACTGCACACCCATTTGTCTGACTTTAGCGCACACCGTTGTTTAAACCTGACTGCACGCCCGAGGTTTATCCGGTGCTTGCGAATAAAGTCATCGAAAAATATTCGGTAAAGCTGAAGCAAGCGCTAAAGTCGGCTTTTAATAAAATGATGAAAAACGTAGTTACCCAGTGGACATTCCAAACGGTGGCGCTCCACTGTGTGCCTATTGCTTTTTTTCACCAAAATGTTAATTTTTGAGCCAGACCGTTTCTGGCGAGATAAAGCCCGTGAGAATCAATCACGCTGTCGCTGCGCCCCACATTTTGTTTGTAAAACGTAAAAGCGCTGCCAACAACTCTGATTACGGTATGTGGAACAGATAGCAGAGGGCTCAGTGTAAGTATGGTTGATGACATTGCATCTTCGGTCCTGACAGTTGCAAGCAAAACCTCACGGGTAAAATAATGAACAACCAAAGCGAGATTACTGAAAACAGGCAAACTGTTGACTCACAGACAAGCAGTGATCATAAAGTTGGTCTCGCTACGGCTGAAAAGCAAACTGAAGCCAGTTACAACCATAGACATCGGAAGAGCGCCCCAACCAGTGTTGCCACTGCTGTTTTTTTATCACTAGATCTGGGGTTTTTTCACTCTGGTCAATTTTTAGAAATGAGTGTTGTATTACTGTATTTTCCATTCAAGAATACAGTAGTTTCACAGGCGTAATGTGCAGAGTCAGTAGCCAGTAGAGTTGAATAAGACTAGGCTTGACCAAATTGTTTGAAATCTAATGTTCTACAGATTAAACACTGACTAGGCATAGGTTAGCACTCTGATCTATCGCTGATGTGTCAAGGGCTGCTTGTGCATGATTTCGGAATGTTTTTTTTGTTATGAATGAAGATGCTGTGGTTGAGAATCTGTTCACTGTTTTACAGGCGCATTGTGATAGGTATGATTGTAAAATTTTGAATGTTAAATTAGTAGTCAAATATTTCAATGAATGCAATGATCAGGGTGAAAAGAAAACAGTAAGACGTTGAATGTATCATGTACATACCAATGTTTCATTTGTGCATTTAAGTGGAAGTAAAAGAAAACATTAAATGTTTTTCAGAAAAGATCTAACATTTTATGTTTCTTCATACATTTGATTTGATGCCAGCTTACTTGTAAATTTTCAGTATGTTTAAAAATAGACTTGAACTTGTTAAAAATTGATGCAAACAATGCATATTACCTTAATTTTTATGTGCAAGTACCGGTGGCGCACATTTCAAGTTTGGTTTTGACTTTTTTTAAACATTTTGTATGTCTGGGGTTTTTCATTTATTTTCTGTTTTTTTTCAAGGTAAATTCTGGGGTTTTTCATCATAACAGAGTGGCAACACTGGCCCCAACCCCTAAATTTTAAAATTTGACATTTTCCTATTAAATTTTAAACAAAAAAACGTTCTTTTTCTTGTTACGAGTGGGTAAAATGAAATTTCATAACTTTTAGTCAAGACGCTTGGAAAAATTGACCCAAGTAAAGAAAAAGTCAGCAACCATGCTCAACGAAACGTGTTCATCGTGGCAAACTCACATTTGGTGACGGTTAAAAAGATTGTGTCCGGGTAAGAAAAACCGGCTGAAACCTGTTAAAACGTTGAAACCAGTGCCAGATCAAGGTGGCGCGGGCCCCTAAGTTAAAAATTCACTTAAACAACGGAACCAGTGTTAAATCACAAATTCTGTGAGCATAAATGTGACTACCATGGCCCGTACTGAATTCCATAAGTACGAAAAACGTGGTCCTAAATAGCACCTGATGGACATTATGGGCTACATACCTTTTTTACTAAAAACGTATGTACGTATCTTTTCGCCAAGAATGAATACATCAGTGTACAGCTTACAAGTACAATAAAGAGGCTAAAGTTTCCATAGCCAAGACTCGTCAACAAATTTGATCATTGCAATATCTAGACGGTGTAGTCTCAATATAAGTGTCGAAGTCGATTGTCAAAAGCAGCAATCCTACTGCTTAAAGATTTCAATTTCCAGATTTTCCCATAGCGAATTTGTTGAGGACACTGGTATTTCACAAAAAAGTTATATTTCACATAGAAGTTCATGTTCTAGTCTATACTGTTTAGAATCAGGCTGTTCAGCTAGTTTTGTCTAATGGTGCTCGTTTGTTCATTCTACCGTCTTAAATTTGTAAAAAGACCGTTCTCCACTGCAGTTGGTCACTATGAGAGGTAAATAAATTTGTAAATCATTAGCCACATTTGTAAAAGAAGACATCAAGTGCAATACTCAATGGCGAGTGAATAGATGCCAAATCCAGGTGTGCCAATAAGATTTGTTGCAAAACCCCATGCAGACTCAACAGACAAAACAATTTTGAACATAAAATCCAATATAAACACATAATTTGGTGAATATCTTACTACCTACCACATCTAGGCATCTATAAGTCGCAAAACGTGCCAATGAATATAGACTAACTTTGCTAATGAGTCATTGGCCCGCCATCAACAGTAGCGTAGTCAGCCCAAAAGTTTTTTGGGGAACAAAATTTTTTATTTCAGTCTATAGCAACTGTATTTTGTATGAGATACCACCTCAGCACAAAATGACTAAATATTCTAAAAATTTGGGGAGGTCATGGTCGCCTTGGCCATCCCCTGTCTACGCCTACAGCCACCAAGGCAGTATTCATTACAAAAATGGCCGCGTGGTCTACGGCGGAAACAACCGGAGATGGGCGTTGCTGACCATTTGTGCATCTCCAAAGAAAGTAAAGAGAGTGTATAATAAAGCTGACCCTGAGCCTGAGCAAATATGATAAAAAAACTACTATTACATATCGTTTGATTTGCAGATGAGATCAAAAGACTGTATTTAGATGCAGCCGTTTTTAGTTCGTGGGTTCGCGTCTTAGCTGCATCAAGGACGATGTTCACAAGTCTAAGCTTGCTTGATCTCCCTAAAAGACTTCTAAATGCTACCTAATATTGTTTAAAATAACAGTACACTGATAGTTTAAGTGAATCCATTTTTTTTAATTAAAAATAATACATTTACAAATTGTAAATTGAAAGACTTACCAATTCTGTAGTACATGAAATCAAACGGACTTTCTCGAATCAATTTCACAGACACATGTCAATTTCTAGAACCATTCTTACAACCAACAAGGTTATATTAAAGTACTTTCCAATCTGAAACCTATCGTTACTTCAACTTAGCGTTAAATGAATGACTTGCTGTTGGGGATCATGTTTTTGGATAAGTCTAATCGTGACAAGCTTTTCCAGCTTTGGAGTTTCCGTTAATTCAAGAGGTTGTCAGTTAGTTTCCGAAGTTACTGTCACGCTTTAAACGTTTTTCGTTTGGTCAGCGTTGATATGTTCTTGTGCAGATAAAGTCAGTTTTCGTTGGGGAAGTTTGGGGATAATATTTTTTGGATGTTTTTATATCTTTCAGAATGACAAACCATTTTTTTTGTTTTGAATGCCATAAATTAATTCGGACGATGCCAATTAATTGTATAGAGAGTGGCAAGGCTTAAGGCGGACAAACCACTCATGTTGACTGAAAACAAGTCAGTCTAATGACTTTGTTTCCAGTCTGAAACTCAAGCTGTCAAAACAGGCCGTGCACCCACAGTGAGTTTTCGACAACACTCGCAACCATACCGTTCGAGTTTCAGCATGGCTGCAAGGCAGACTTTCATTTTACTTATGAAGCAAAACCAAAGTGGTTTAAACTACCAAAGAAGATCACTCGTCAAGATTAACAAACGAACTGTACTTGACTGCGAAAATCAGTCTTTTTATTTTCAAGTTCAATGGAAAGTCCCTAGAGTTATGTACGTAGTGTAACGTACAGGATACTGTGTCATAATGCCTGGTAACGCCGCCATCTTGCGACGTCATTTTGCTTGCAGCGACGCCATTTGATTGTCTGGCGTGTCACATGATTAGGTCGTAACGGGAAGTGAAACTAAGAGTGTTATCTGAACGTGATGAGAGTGAGAGCAGAATGAGGTTTTGTTCATGTTCAGCGTGTAGTTCATGCTTGCTTCTTGATGCTTGGCTGGTTTCGAAGTTCATCAGTATTTCTTTGTCTTCTCAGTGTTGGTGGTGAATCCAGTCTTCTTGATTGTTGAGTATTGATTTGTTTTGTAATACTTTATTTTAGATATAGTAGACTTTATGTCTGCTACACTACTGACTGCTTCAAGGTTTACAAGAAAGTGCATCTACCCTTCATGAGCTAGCAAGTTTTGACAGTCATGTGTCACAACTACTTACTGCTCTTTTCCTTGGTAACGAAACCACGCTGAAAATGTAGCTTTATTTGACAAATGACAAAACATGTGCATAGAGAATATTTCTCCAAACTGAACTTGCTTTCATATGGCAGCAAGCACAGTTTGAGACGAATTTACAGCAAAGCAGCACACAAATAAGCGGCAAGCATAAAATATTTGAGGTTCGTGTGTCAAGCATCCATGGATTCGTTTGAAGTCTGAAGCATCTTTTCCAAATATGATGTTCAGAAGCGTCAACAGCAGAAGGTTTTGGCAATCGACTGAGAAAGCGCAAGTAAAATGAAATTAAAAATTGCCCGGCATGCTGAAACAAACAGTTCGGTGTTTGCGGACGTCATCGCAAACGCGTTTGCGGAACTGCGCCTGATGCTGGAAACAAATGGAAGTACTTCAGTTTCAAAAACGTCTTTTTATAATGGAATTACATTATTCAGTTTTGTAGGGAGAAATAGAAGGTTGCGTCATTTCATTCACCCGAAACCTACTTAACTGCAAAATGTGTTCAAAGCATGTCTTTCCACGCAGAAAAAAAAGGTTGTCAAGAAACCCGTTGTGTCTCCGGATACGTTTGCTAATAATAGTATCAGTATTGCTGAAATGTTACTTACGACCAGAAATCGTTCTGACTTGCTGCTTTCAGTGATGGAAGCTGAACTCTTTGTAGTCTTTATGGAGTGTTTGTTTCAAAACGACTCATTTTGTAACACACTTTTAAAGTTTAAAAGTGTTTTTGTTTTTTCCCATACTGATGAAATCTAAAACATTTCCTGTGCAATGTGTGAAATACTTGAACTGTGGTGAAAAACAGAGCTAGCGTGAAGCATTTACCGCCACTAGATGCACAGGTTAATCTTGACTTTGAATCAACTCACAAGAAGGCTCACAAGCAACAAAGTCTAATGACAACAAAACCCGTGAGCAGTGCAGAATTAAGGTGGCACGGGGCCTGTAGCATATAAACAGCGCTGGACCAGTGCCGTGGCAAGGGTAAGTGAGGCCCCCCCCGAAATTTCACGTGGGGCCCCCCATACGCTATTGGCCTATTATTATGAATTGCAGTAAAAAGTCGTAACCTCTCTGGCAGTCATTTTCTCCTCAACAATATGATTCTTTC
>Ga0210059_1008445_pt1 | contig 16251 bp, 9 predicted proteins | sample Ectturendosymbi2_FD_188042 | JGI IMG/M metagenome (GOLD analysis project Ga0210059, IMG submission 188042) | Ecteinascidia turbinata endosymbiont from Florida, USA - Sample 2 (SPAdes) (version 2) | ecosystem: Host-associated > Tunicates > Ascidians > Unclassified | place: Key West, Florida...
CGTCACTATTCTTTGAACACTATTATCGCATTTTACTCTGTGATTGAGTGATCGAACTTTGCAGTGCCCGTTTGATCGATGGCGTGTCAAGCCACAATGCTTTCGCATTTTACCTAGACTAGTCCAATTTAGTTATTAGCGCCCTACTCCGCAGTAGTGCTGTAACAAGTGTTACGTGTTAGCTAACAATAGTGTTAAGAATGTGTCTGTAACCCTATGGTTCTGTCTTCAATGCAGTGGCAGTGGCAAAAAGTTTCTGTAACCCTGTGATTCCGTTGGCTTCAATGCCTTGTACTATGTTCTGTACTGTCTGTTTTTATCAACCTGCGTTCTGCAGAGTGTGTGTGCTCATACTGTGGACTTCGTGTCTGCTCAAAAACAAATAAATTAAATTAAATTAACCAACTTTCCGGAAAACGTCTAGTGAAGAGTTTTATGTCATTGTCTTTGTCTATTATAGTAGATTTGTTTCCAGCAAAGATCGCAAGTTACACTTTTGTATGAACGACATACGAGATCGAAACGTGAACCTACCTTTACACCGCAAATGCAAGAATTTTGCTTTGAAAACACCCTGCACACTACTCGATTGAATTTAAAATTTAATAACTTTCCGGGCAACTTATAGCGATGAGTTTCATATCATTTTCTTTGTCTATTTGTTTCCAACAAAGATCGCGGGTTACACTTTTATATGAACGACATTAGAGACCGAAACGTGAACCTACCTACAGACAAAAATGCAAGAATTTTCAAATAAATTGCGCTGCACACTGCTCGATTCAATTTAAAATTTAATAACTTTTCGGAAAACTTATAGCGTTCAGTGTTATATCATTTTCTTTGTCTATTATAATAGATTTGTTTACTGCGACGATCGCGGGTAACACTTTTATATGAACAACATACGAGACCGAAACGTTAACCTACCAATAAACAGGAAATGCAAGAATTTTCCATTAAAATCGCACTGCACATTGCTCGATTCAATTTAAAATTTAATAATTTTCGGTGAAACGTATAGTGATGAGTTTTATTTGATTTTCTTTGTCTATTGTAGCACATTTGTATCCAGCAAAGATAGCGAGTTACACTTTTATATGAACGACATTAGAGACCGAAACGTGAACCTACCTATAGACAAAAAAATGCAAGAATTTTCAAATAAATTGCGCTTCACACTGCTCGATTCAATTTAAAATTTAATAACTTTTCGGAAAACTTATAGCGTTGAGTGTTATATCATTTTCTTTGTCTATTATAATAGATTTGTTTACTGCGACGATCGCGGGTAACACTTTTATATGAACGACATACAAGACCGAAATGTGAATCTACCTTTAGACAGGAAATGCAAGAACTTTCCATTAAAATCGCACTGCACACTGCTCGATTCAATTTAAATTTTAACATCCTTCCGGGAAAGATATTGTGATGAGTTTCATATCATTTTCTTTGTCTATTGTAGTAGAGTAATTTCCTGCAAAGATCGCGAAAAGTGAAACACAAAAACCGGCCAGTGTCATAGGTGGATCCAGGATTTTTATTAGGTGGGGGGCTCAAAGACGAGTTCATCCGGATGTGTACTGACTGCATATCAGTGAAGACCCAACTGCTCATACACGGTAAATAACCACACACATTTTGGCTAAATTGCATTCCCACCATTTGCCAGGCTTACTGGGACGTTTCCGGAGCAGAAGCGTCCTTCAAAACAATTCCGAAATTGTGCTTAAACTAATCTAACCTTAAAAAAGTAACTTGTTGAATGTCGGAAAAGTTTTATTATTCACAAAACAAACACAGGTCCACGCCCAAAAAAACGCGTGGGGCAGGTATAGAAGTGACATAAAAACTGCACGAAGAAACCTGAATTGCCGCCAACTACCTTTGTTGGCAGTCTGTGCAAAATCCGTGCCGTATTGTGTTCGAAAATTGCAGATGCTTATGGAATAGAAGTTCATGACGTTTGGATATAAAAATTTGTTTATTTTCGGAACATTTTCCGATTTTTATTGCATAACACCAGAGACGTAACGAGGGGGGCAAGGGGAATATTCCCCGGGCGCCGAATCACTGCGGGGGCCAAAACTCACAACAATGCCATAAGCACTTTTTCAAAACAATACATTTGCTTCCCAAAGACCTCAGGTCGAATATGGGGGCGCCAAACTTTTTTCTTGTCCCAGGCGCCATCTAACCTCATTACGTCCCTACACATCACGATTGTCTAGCTAGAATGGCAAAATTTGTTTACAAAATTACCTGCCCATCAGTGGCAAACTATCAATCACAAAAAATTTGAAACAAAATGTTGTTGATTATCGAAATCATTTGACCATCAAAAAGAACTTGAAGGTCGAAAAAAGGTATATTATTTCGAAAACAAGCACAACTTTCCCTCCCATCCATAAAACGCTTGGGGTATGCGTAGAGACAAACATACCAAAAAACTCGAAAGCAATTGTGCGCTTAGCCAGGAAGTTGTTTATTGCGTCACAAAGGCGTTGAAAATGATTAGACAATATTTTTCCACGTCACAGCGGGAAACGTGAAGTTTGTAGTAGGTCTAACTCAATGACAAAATTCTCATCCATTCAATTTTTAGTACGAAACGCGACTATATTGCGGTAACGAAATTTTAGAAATGCTGTGCAGTAGGTTGAAAAAAATTATTAAAGACAGCAGAATACTGGTCGCTAGAAAAGCATCTTATTTCCTGCTGAGCTGAACTTTTGTCCAAAAATTGTTGCTGGCAGACAGGGGCGTATTGCTAAAATTAGAGGTGTGGGTGCCAGGCTCGTAACGAGCTTGGGACACAGGGGGGAGAGTTTTCTGGGAGGTGACCAAATTTTTTAAACTATGCCCAATCATTTTAAACTATGTACTACATATTTCGCCAGGGGGGGTGTGAAAATTTTGTTATGGGCCTGGTGGGAACGCCGTTCCCACACCAAACATAAAGGAAGACTGATCTACAAGAATTTCCACACTGGGTATTCCTGTTTCACTTTAGTGCTACGGTGCTATGCACGAGATAACTTGTCATTTATGCTGCTCCAGACTCTGCACGTAGAAATTCCGGCCAGACCGGTGAAATATCGGCCATCTGGCAACTCTGCTTTGAAACGAGATTGCTTCTTAGCCAAAGTTTGAGATTCAAGGCACATAAAGCGTATAGCACCGCTAAATTTACGCATTTAATTTTAAAACTGTACAAAAATACAAATCTACGAAAATCATTTAAGGCTGCGGCTGATGTTGCAGACAAGGGTATGCCTAAGTCAGGGGTGTGCAACCATGCAGCACTGGCGGATCTAGTACACATAGCCACATTGGTCCACGGGGCACAAATAAATGTGTTAAACTCTGTGGGTTAGACAACTCGCTGGCCATCCAGGAAGATTGGAAATACCCTTTAAAATTCATAATGCTTGCTTGTAGAGCAACAGGGTCTGAATAAAGCAAACAGCAGGTGCGGGTGAACTGGCTTGGTCATAAGGGAAAGTAGGCAGCAAATTATTTTTCTCTTTATACATTTTTTCGTTTTTGGCTCACATGTTGCACTCTGTTTAGAATCAGGCCCTTTCCGTGGGCCACAAATATTCAGATCCCGGACCACCCTTGGCCCGTGAGCCACGGGTTGCGCACCGTTGGCTTAACTTGTACAGTATTTGTAGCACGCCAGAGTTATCAAAGAAGAATTTTTGCAATGGTCTTGAAATGAAGTTTGCATCAACATTAGGTTAGATTCAGAAACTTGGTGCGTCAGAAACAGCTGCGAAAAGCGTTACTCCTTGTTTTGACTTTCGGTTAGTGATTACAAGCGCTTAGATACAAGTTTGTGTTACATTAGCACCAACTTCCACACGGAGCTTAAATCTCAGGTAAATATCTTCATAGGAGGGGTCAGAAGTGATCCTTGGCCCCTCCCTAGATTTTGAAATTTGACATTTTCCTATTAATTTTTTAGCAAAAAAGGTTGTTTTCCTAGTTTCGAGTGGGAAAATGAAATTCCACTACTTTTGATTTCCCCTAAAAAGTTCTTGGCTTCCCCTGGAAAAATCAACTGCTTCCCCCTTGGGAAAAATCTTTCTGACACCCATGTATACAACGTTTGATTAAGCATGGACAATTGGCAGTGGCGTAACTAAAGGTTTGAGCCAGGTGGGCGACCTAAGCTGAAGGGGGCCCATTGGCCACCATTTGGTATGCAATAATTAGATCCTAAAAATTCATATACGTTATTTCACAAAAATAGAAAATCTTTTTCGGGTGATGTAATGAGTTTCGATTGGAGAAATTACTTTGAAGTAGAATTTCACATTTTCATGTAACATATTCATGGATGTAGCGATAACAAAAAGGTGTGGGAACGCACCAAAAAAATAGCCATTTTGAAACAGTTTCAAGCCCATTCTATAGCAAAATATGAAAAAAGTGTGGGAACACCGTTTCCATGCGTTCCCACACCACTACACCCCTGAAAATACGCTATCTAAAATTGATGCCCATCAATGACGTGTGACTGAGGAAGATAAGTATAGGGTTTTTTGTAAGACCCACCACACCCAGGGGCGTAGCGAGGCTATATGGCGCACAGGCCCGTAGCAGGGTGGTGCAGGGGGCGAAGTACCACTAGAATTTTTTAGACCCCCCTGGAAAAGTGTGTTGGATGCAGTTTGAAAATATTGGATATAGTTCAAAATATTTGAGCCCCTCTCAGAAAACTCTTCGCCCGTCCTGGTGTCCCAAGCTGGTTACGGGCCTGATGGCGCATGGGTCAGGATGCAAGTTTGGCGCCCCTGTTTTCGAAGCTGATGTCTTTTGGAAGCAAATGTTCTGTGTTGAAACAAGTGCTGGTGACATTGTTGGGACTTTTCGGCGCCCCATAGTGATTCTGCGACTTAATCTTGGTAATTAACTCCGAAATGAATTCCACTTTTCTTCTAAGCACAAAATGCTTGACTTAATGATGGGAATGGGTAGATTCTGGGCACTGCCTGAGTAAACAACAAAAGCAAATGTAGTAAGTCCAAAACGGGATTTTCGACCAGTTCATTGATCTCTCCGCATCAGTGATAATACCACATTCATTTAGCAACTACTAAGCAAATAATGTCAAACAATTTTATCGAAGCATGGAGCTGCACACCAAACAATTGCAAATACAGTAGGTATGAACAGTGCCGTAGCAACCCAACTCCGGGCCCGTCCCGAAATGCTTACAGGGCGCCCTAATGGTGATTTAAAAAAAGATTTCTAAAGCGTTGCTGTATTAGCGTTAATATTCGTTATGATTTAGTCGTCGCTGCAATTTGTCGATCGCAGGGCTACTCATCTGTCGGACTGTTGTCATGCAGCAAAACAAAAGAAATCATTGTTCAGTGGCACAGTAGCACACATGAAAAATGTTACATGATCATAACCATGAACATATCATAAGCAATGTCACATTATAGTAGAGTAATATCAGAACGGCTTGGAGCGAGTCTTTTGGCATGAAAAAGCCTTTGTGACATCATGAAAATTTAGAGAGCACACATATGAAGCTTCGATTGACAACATGGCTAATGAGGACAGTCTGTCATCTGTCATATGAGACCTGTTGGAGGTTTTGATCAGTTTCAGTTTGCTGAAACTCCTTTCAGCGCTGGCAACAGTATCGAGGCAGTTAGCATAATCTAAGGTGCAATAAATACATTAGGATAAACTTCATGAAGACGTGTCTTGAGAATAGAGCTTAAAAGGAGTTGGGTCTTAATCATTGTTATGGAATTAAAAACGATTATTTAGAAATGTAATGAAATGCAAATGCTAACAAAAATTTTGCAGGACATCAGAATCAAGCCTATCGTTCAGTTATGAAAACACTGTTACCAAAGAAATAAACATGAGGCCAACCAAAGCAGTGCGCCGCGATGAACGTTTTCTTTCATAAGCACATAGTGAATTTTGCTTGAAAAGCATGCGCATCGTGCTTTTAACTGGCCGAAATATGCATGCAGAAACCTTTCTGATGTCTAGATGTGTTAATCACCTGGTGCACAGGCTTAGATTAATACCATTCCGTATCTCAAATACGCTATGAATGTTGACAAATACAGACCAAGGGGGCCTACGTGGAGGCAACGTGGTTAACATCCATAATCCACTAACTGCACTACTCGGTAGGGACAAACTTAGCAGTGATTGCTAAATAAACTTTTCTTACTACACTATTAACTCCTACCTCCTGTCTGTACAGCAGGCTGTGCAAATGTGTACTTTTGGTCGTAAGCACCAAAGGTATCTTGCTTCTATGCAGTACGGAATACGAGGAGACTGCTTGATCAAGTCATAATACAATTTTTCACAGTAATCACTACGTTGATCAGGTGTAAGTCTGACTTCTGGATGTATACAACTAGGCATATAGGCTAAATTCACCTTCAATACACCAAGCAATGAATACGCTAAAGTAGTGGCTCGCAAACGTGTTCGCCCGGTTACCCAAACCAAGGTAACGATTATGTCTTATTACCCTCAATATTTTGTGTCATAAAAAGAATAATACAGCACAACATTGTGGTTTTGTTTCGCGTTACCCCCAGAAGAATTGCAGATTACACGCAGTTTGGGAACCACTGCGCTAAAGCCTCAAATATATTTCCTAAGAAACGTACCAAAACGATCAGCCGATGTTATTCCAGGTAACAGCGGCAGGTATTGCTCTGCCTACAAATTGCAGAGCAAAACAGAATACTGGTTGGTAAAAGTGAACTATTTTCTAGTGTTTCACATTTCAATTTTGGGGTTGAAGCTTTGTTTGGGGAGTTAGTCCCAAAAAAGCCCCCAAATGGTGACAGTGGCATACTTAGGATTTCCTGCGCCAGGGGGCAAACTCAGTTTTGGCGCCCCCACCCAGCCCGTTCATGGCAGCATAGATGCGAAGAATGAGTTGGGAAAGAAAGGGCGTCGAAAACTGACTCGGGCCCTGCAATCGCCTGCATATAGTTTTTTCTAGACCCGTCTGAAAACTTACTGTGATTGTGACGTCACATAATTGACGCCAGGACCTTTGAAGCTTGGAAATCATTAAATACCGCAGAGTTAAGAATCTAATCCTTTTGCGTGAAGCTATTCCCTCTTATATTTTGATCACGAATAAACATTCAAACTGTTTTATTGCGACACTCCAAATTGCGGTAATACATTCTCGAACTGTAGCAACTAGTGAAATAAAATGCAATATCTTACCAAAAAGTTCCCTGATCATCTGTATAAATATGCCCGAATTTTAATGACATAATTTTTTGGGTACAAACGTCCTCTGATAACACTGGTCAAAATTGCACCATGTTTTCTAAACCACGGGTTTGTCAGAGCGTTTTCAAGATGCCAAATCCAGAGCACCCACTTGTTCCACTCCCTGGACAGGTCTGGTTACAATTACCGCTGATGCGAGCTGTAGGGACTAGGGGTTTCTGGAAGACGCACTCTCAGAGTTTTGTGTAATAAAACATCATAAAGTACTGATAGAGGGAGACTCACGAATATATAAAAGAGAAGCACAGACAGAAGAATGCATATGAAAAACTGAAGGCAAATGATTTTATACAAAACTGCTAGACAAATATAAAATCACAATATTCCTAAGCATTTTGTTGGATATAACACCCTGAAAAGTTGATAGAAAATAAAAGAAATTCTGCGATTTAATGTAATTATCTAACTTCAAAGAAAACGTTTTCTTGTCTTTACTGTAAAGTCCAATCTTCTTTCAACAAACTGTTATAAATGAAATGTGTCACATCTACTCATCTAAGAAATATCTAAGGTTAATGACGCTCCGCGCAAAGTTACAGGTCAGCAACTGAATTTCGACAATTATGTCCATGGAATTGCTCAGTTTCACGACAGAAGTGATATAAAGCACATGTAGCAGTAACTGAAAAGTTCGCAATAACTGATATACTCAACGTTGTTACACAGCTGCAATTAAAATTTTGCAAAAGCATTCAGATTTCATTTAAATATCTCACACACAAAAATTATCATAACTTCCTTCAGAACCACACCAAATCCATTTCAATATAAAGTTTGTCAAACCATAAAAGCTCAAAAATTTTCCTAAACATCAGATCTGTAGTCATAACAACCAGGGGCATGCAGATAGATCTGGTGATTCCCGGGGCAACTGCTTGATTACATGCCCCCCACCAAATTCTAGTATTAAGGAATGTGAAAATAGAGGGCATTTGAAATACGTAAATATTAAGGAATGTGAAAATAGAGGGCATTTGAAATACGTAAATATTAAGGAATGTGAAAATAGAGGGCATTTGAAATACGTAATGAAAATAGAGGCATTTGAAATACCCCACCAAATTCTAGTATTAAGGAATGTGAAAATAGAGGGCGTTTGAAATACGTTTTGAAAATTTGAATTAAAATGAATTCAAAGAGTATTTTTTGTTTTTAATGAGTTAGGTTTTTAATAATTTGTTTCATTCTGTGGCCTTGAGACATCCGTTTATAAGCAAATTTCATTCACTGATGGGTAAGCTATGCGTTGAGGAATTACATATTGCATTTATTCAAGCAAGTAGCCTCCGTATCAGATAGGCCCACCAAACGAAGACAGCTTTTACGGCACGTTAGGAGTTCGAGTTGTCTATTGTTGCTCTTAGATATAGTGTAGCATCTGAAAAAAGTAGTGCTATACAACCATGCAATTTGATGCATGGCCGCCCTTTGTATATTTCTGAACAATAAACAAATTGCTAAGGATGTTTTGTTCAGTAAAAACAGGTGAAGGTAACGATGGCAGTGATTCATCTCTCTTTCAGGTCTCTTAACATACATTTGTATGCCCCCTCAGGCAAGTTCCCATAACATTCATGCAGCACGCTTCAGCAGCCAATAAGAAGCGTCTAGTTCAGGGGTGCAAAAATGCAGTCGCGCACTCGCGCCGCGCCACCAAAAACGTGGAGTGCGCGAACGTTTCTTTCCTTTTATGCTTCATGCACATGAATGTTGTATGACAAAGCTTATATGTGTGCGCTACTAAAAATTGCTGCGCGCTACTAACATTCACACAAAATTTTGCATCCCTGGTGTAGTTACAAGATTTTGCTGAAGGCACTTTTTGTAAATTTCACACTCTGGGTTGACCCACTGCCTTGGATGTCCGGGTACGTCGCCTCGTTGATCCCCGCTCTGCACGTCCCTGGTAACAAGTTTGTGTAAGTTTTATCGCTTCTCTGAAAGCATGCGCAATATAGTAATCTGCATGCACTGTGAAAGCTGGATTGCCTTCCAATTGTGCCGCAACTATAAAATGATAGGGAAGTCGGAAACGCAACCCTGGCATTCTGAAAGCATTGTGAAGCAGTCATGAGTCAAACCACAAGCGGGCGCTTAGTGCTGGAGACAGAAACCCCTGCTTGAAACGGTACTAAGGTTCATAATTGTTCGCTTTGCGATCTCGATGAGATTTCGCAGCGTCACTCGACATTTTGTTAATTGTAATTATCAACATCAGCTGACATTTGAAATTATTTTTCGTAATTAGTGCGTAACATTACGACCTCATTTTGGCGCCGCCAAAGTGCTGCGCCCGGGGGCAGAAGTACCTTCTTGACCCCCCTCCTTACGCCACTGAGTCGCGAAGGGACTGAATCTTGCGCCCCTGTGTCGCTAGAATATAAACTTGCAGATATTTGTCTGATACGGATAATCCCAAATTCTGGTTGAACACATACAAAATATTGGAAAATTGGTGATGCGGTTAACTGGATTTGTCTGCACTAACACCCGAAATCACCGGCAAACACTCCGAGAAATCTTTGAAAAACGCTAAAAAAACGAAAAATCAAAAGAATACTAAATACCGAAATGCAAGCTAGCAGGGGGGCCCATTTTTTGCATTTAGCCTGCCAGGGGGGGGCGCGCACCCCTGCCCCTCAGTCAGCTTCGCCACTGACAATTGGTAAGCCACACTGCTTTGATCATGTTTGAAAAAAGGCTGAAGTAGGAAAGGTTCCTGAAGCGGTTTCTTTGATTTGCACTGAAGTATTTCTTAGGTTTACACATCAAAAGCTTGATTAACCTGATACTTTGTGTGCATCTTTCGGAATTGGGGGGTGAATTGCCCCCATCACCTCCCTCTGGCTACGCGACTGGTGGCTATACATCGGGTGTATTGTACTTTTGAAATAAAAATTTGAGAGACCGTTTCGGTGCCTCAAAACACCTTAAAAAACACTGGGTGTGGCAAGGGTGAAGCTTTTTGTGAACACCCATTTGCATTGCATCTTCAGCAACGTGAAAAGGATATGCAAATGTCGACGTTGCCTCCCCCTGGAAATATTTCTGCGAACGCCCCCTTGGCTGCGGCGAGTTTTCATAATTCATTCAATTTTGAAGCCTGCGTGGTGTTCTAAGTCTAGTAAGTTGTCCGCAGTTGTGTCATCATACAGGTCTACTTGTCCGGCTTGTGCACGATGAGCGTTCAACGTGAAAAAATTAGCAAAGACAAGTAAGTTTTGTCGTCTTGAACCTATGAATCGTTGAGGAAGACCCCGACTTGCAGGTTAGGGGAACCGGAGGGCGGATAGTGCAGAAGTAAAGACTTTAGCGGGTAAGTCAGCGCTCGCGACGAGTCTACGTTGAAAACTCCTAGTCGCTCCAAGCTAACGCCCTGTTCTGCTTCGTAAATCCCCAGAGGAAGGGAGGTCAGTTTGCCCGCGATAGAACTGACCACAAACAGGAGAAGATCCCCTTTTTTTAATTCGTACTCTGGATGGTGCTCCACGTACTTACAAAAGGCCTCGAATCCCCAAGCCGTGTCGTGTGGGAATGAAGGAGCAGAGGGTCTACCCGGTTCGAAATTCATAGAATTGACGACGGGATCAAGGCTGACCTTGCTAATCTGTTTCTCTCTCGCGAACTTGATGCGCGGGGCTCTAGGCCAGATGAAAAACACCTACAGCGGGGTACCGGCGGGTAGTGTAGCTTATCTCGCTAGTTTGTGCCTGATTGATACACGGATTGTAACAACCCAACAAAAGCAACTCCGAGTTTCTACTGGGGGTAAAGACACACAGGGGAATGGCCGCGTACTCGACCGGAAAACGACCCAACAAGAATATCAACACGTCACCACGCTTGACTCGATAGTTGGGGTGGGCCTGCAAATACTTATCGTATGCGATCTCACCCCAATATGTATTGGGTGAAGCAGGCGAAGCTTCTACGTTCATGAAGTAAGCAACTTAAATAAAACCAACTTTGCGAACCAGTGTAGGGCTAGTTTTCTATTCGGTTTTATTCTGAGTAGTATTCTCTGCTTAATACGAAATCGGCGATGGTTGTATGCGAGCAGTTCGTTAAAACACGCAATGACAGGATAATTGTGAGGCGCAAAGACAAGTTTTTCCCGAATTAAAGCAAACTTAGCAACGGCTGAAAATACACACGATTCTGACAATATTAAAACACTGACACACAACGCATTAAACTTTACAACCGCAAGTTGGCAAACTCAAAGTCATCAAAGAAAAACACAGTGTACACAGACACACTTACCACACGATTATGCTTGTCGCAAAAATGCTTAAAACACGCTCCAGGCAAACCCAACCGTTTGGATATTTTGTTGTTTAATTGATTTTAGCGGGGCTCCTAAAATTGGGGTGGGATTCACCGAGATTCGCGGCTCTTAGCCCGGCCACGTGCACAGCCAAACTCTGCTTGATGAAATCTCCAATTTACGTTTGCTGTAACAGCTGGTCTCGCCAAATCTGCTTAGAAGTTCGTCGCGTAGAGATGCAATATTCGTTCGTCGGCATACAATATTCGATGCAGAATCACAGAACGACAGAATGAATCTTTTTGACCCGATGCCGTAGTTAAAAACCCTGTTCTGTTTTTCCCTTTAACAGTTTTAATGAAAGACCAGTTAACTTTTGTGCAATTCTGTTCCTTCGCTGCACGCTGCTTTCACGAACAGTATCTAGTCCTGTGGTCACAGTGACTGCCTCCTCTGCCAACAGTTGCGTCCGGTTTGTTTTTTAAAATAGCATTCTTAATACAGTCTTAAATTGTTGTTGTCATTTTGTTTTTCATTTGCAGGTTTTTTTAACTTTTCATCGTGTCTTTGCCTTGTTCGCTCGACCTAACGTGACGACGGACATATCCAGTTATCCGCATGACGCACATCGTTGTTCAAGAAACCAATAAGGCACATATAATATTTGTCGGGACTTTTTTGACATTTGCATGCATTTTCGCTGGCAGAAAGAAATGAAAAACCAAAAATATGTGAAATCTTACTTGACCATATTTTTGCAATTAAAAAAGTCTTTGGTACACGAAAAGCGGAAGTGCTAAATAGCCTTATAATAAATACTACGGCCAAAGCAAACGATACAACTGACATCTTGCAAACGTTTCGATAACAACTTTTATCATCTTCTGTGCATAGCAATGAAAAAAAGTCTTGTGTACGAAAACATTATATGGAATACACGTTCGTCATACACTATACGTCTTATTTACTAAAGTTAATAAAGTTCATACATTTCACGTTTTATTTAATAAAGTCATATTTTTATTCTTCAAATTGTACGCCTATCATCATTTTAGGAAACTCAACAGCGCAAATCTTCACTTGTTTCTTGTGTTAGGTAGCTGTGATGGGAGTTAAGAACAATCCATGCTTAGTTGGAATTTGATTGCACTGTGCAATGATAGACCTTTGTTTTTCGTACCCCTTGAGAAAAGATCCTCATCTGCTTTTTTGTCTCATGATTGTCAAAAATTTAGAATTTGTCCAAAGAAAACCATCGCTTTTAAGTGAATGGCCATTCCTTTGTTTATAAATGTGGCAAGACACAGAAAAACAACATGGAACGCTATTTTTCATAGAAATTTACCGATATAGTACAGACTTAGTGCGCTGGTGTTCAGTGCATGTGTGATATTACTTTCATATTACTACGACGTACCCAGTGAACAAAGAAGGAAAATCCAGCAGCATTGTCCGCACAATGGAATCTCATTGTATGCTTTCCATGTATCGTTTTTGCCATCGAGGACATGCAGGCTTTGAGGCAGAGGTACGCAGATTTTTAGTAAGAAAGTTGTTGAAGGAGTAATTTGTGAAAATTGCTAAATCATTAACAGGTCACAGCATTCCTTTTTTCGTAAAGTTATTTATTTCAGGATATTCGAAGTAAACGTCTTTCAGGAAATACATCTATGGAAACAAACGTATGCTATCAGGATGTTAAAAGTTGTAGATATTACAGTACAACGTGAAATCTCACTTATTTAGCCTAATAATTTCAACTAATATGTTGTTACCTAAAGTGCATGTCATGCATCTTCCTTTCCTTTATCTTACACTTCGTGGTAACTGCTCAGCCTAAACACAAATAACGTTCTTGGCTTGTTTTCGGCTTTTCTACCTAGCCTATTTATTGCTGAATTTTACTTCACTCCACAAGTGAACGAAGCAAGGAATCAATCACAAATTTTTAATAGGAAATCGATTTCACGTAACACTACACATCGTCAGTCCTATCATCTGCAAGCAATGCTAACAGGTGTGATGCGTAGAAAGGCCAACACAAGTTCAGAGAAAGTAAACAACCTCAAGACTGCAATGAAAAAACTGCGCAGACCCAACCGCAACAAATAAAACAAAACCAAAACGTCTTGCTAAACTACATGCAAAGGCTGAAGCCTCAAAACTTACTGCATAAATGCCAAAACTACTAAAATTCAACGCCAGCTAACGATTAACACCAAAGCAAAAGTCGCTTTCTGATAAAAAGTAACTCTTCGCAGAGCGAGGTTTCCGAAGTCGGACCATTGTGGCAACCAAATCTCTGCGGGAACGATGCAAAAGCTGACGCGAACAAAAACACCTGCACACTGGCCGCGAAAAGCGAAATAAAACGGTCTGTTAAAATGAAGTTCATCAGCGTTCAGCGGCAGGGAAACAAAATGATTATCTTACGCGTGGGAGGATCATGTTTTGAATATTAATTGGTGCGTCAAGTCTGTGATACCACTTATCTTCACATAAATCCGATATGACGTTTCTTACACAGTCATTTTCATTGATTGGCAGAAGCGTGGGTTCGGTCTGAACATCCCTACAGACCTCTCTTATTATCTGTGCTTCAGAGTCTCTCACTGAGTTGTGCATCATTGAATTGTAGCCACCCAGTTTACAAGTGAGGCTGTGATCCACAGAGTTTGTCTCTCCACAAGCACAGTGGATGGGTATGCCTTTCATCTTCCATTGATATCTCATGCAAACAGCATCTGTGAATTCTTGTTTGTTTAGTGCATATCCAATCGCTTTAATTGGCAAGGCTGACAGCGAAGAAGAGGCCGCTTTTTCCATTGTTCCTTTTATGAGTTGTCCTTTTAGTCGGATATATCATAAAAAGTGATAACAAACATGTGCTTAGTCTTAAGGTATCATAAAACTTCCCAACCGTATAAATTAATCAGTCAAACAACACTGACTGTCGTTTTTGGCAAAAACGTGTTGTTTAACATCTTTAATGATGCAGCTAAAAGAAAAACCTATGGATGCCGTTGCAACTAGTTTAAAGTTTGAAAATTTTTCAGAAAACTTTACTTTTGCATTCAAGACACAAATGGTATAAAAATTTTATTCGGAAGGTAACATCCTTCAGTAATATGGGTTGAGAGTCTCATCAACAAAAGAAGGTTCTTGCCAAATCATCTTCAAATTTATTAAGTCTTTAATCAGTTTCCTCTATTTCACACATGAATGCAAGTTCGACAATGTTCTTCATGAAGACAATATCAATTTTTGTAGGCTACGAAGTTCAGGAGGAAGCTTCACATGACTTTACATCATCAACGAAGGATTTTACTTTAAATATCTCGGAAGACAACAATATTACGGGAAAAATTTTATACGTCGCTAAAGAGAACATAACATCTAAGCGATTTCGGAAGATAACTCGATCAAGATTTTCGATCTGATTCGTCTTTCGTATATGGAGAAGAATTACACCATTATCGTTTCTATAAGAGGAATGCCCTCTAGGAAGAGACCATCTAAACAATGTCCTCATCAACGAAAATCTTCCGATTTTCTTTAGCATTTTCAGTCACTTCATTTATTCAACTCTTCTCAAGATACCCGACATCTTCAATTTCATAGAGTGGGACGGAATGTTGAGTTCGCGTTGCATCCTCAACATTAAACGTCTTTCGAAGACTTCAACTACTTCAAAAACAAATCAAGAAAGCGACCTAGAAGCTTGTCGATGTTCTCATTAAATAGTAACGATTGAGAAGAATACTGGAACACTAAAGTCGCATCACCGAATGGACTGAATTCCAAGAGAATGAAGTTGGAACAATGTGACAATTAAAAACACTCAGTTTATTGTGTATTTATGCGAACTATTGTGTATTTATACTCCGCATGTAATCGCAAGTCACAACTAGGAAGAGAGCAACCCAAAACATTATAGAAACTATTTACCTTAACAATCCGTATAAATTTGTAAATGATATTTCCAATTCAAACGGAAAAAAACGGACAACAACGGAAAACATTCCGGATTACAGCGAAAACGGTAAACGGAACTACCGGTACTTCCGGAAAACCATTCTCGAACGTGATTCGTCGAAAACAAGAGTGACGTTTCGAGACGTGAAAATCAGCCGAGGAGAGTCGAGGAAACCGGCGCGGTGCTGGGTATAAATACTCATGCACTCGCCAGGATCAGGCAGTCGTGAGCCACTGCTTGAGCGATAACAAGTCCAGCCATTGCAGGACTTGTAGACTCTGCCTAACCAACACAGATGCAGTGGTACCATTTTGTGCACCCTCCATCACACTCTAGGCCTTCATCAAAGTCGTAAACAATATCCATACAAACTCCACATTCACTCATCCCTGCTGCCCCAGCGGCCTTTTAAAACTTCAGAAAAGTCTACACTACACATTTGAGCCAGTGTTGTGCGGATATTGAAATTTGATGATCCGATCCGATCCGAAAAATTTCAGTAGTATCCGAATCCGATCCTGATCCGAAAAGTATGCTCAAAACATAATCCGATCCTGATCCGAAACCATCATTATACCAAAGTCCAGTCACAATAACACTTTCGTGTCATATTTGTTGAATTTAGAAATAGTATGTACTCACTAGGCAGGCCCACAACCAGGGAATCTGGTATGATGATGGTTTCGGATGTGCATCAGAT
>Ga0210059_1008446_pt1 | contig 16251 bp, 9 predicted proteins | sample Ectturendosymbi2_FD_188042 | JGI IMG/M metagenome (GOLD analysis project Ga0210059, IMG submission 188042) | Ecteinascidia turbinata endosymbiont from Florida, USA - Sample 2 (SPAdes) (version 2) | ecosystem: Host-associated > Tunicates > Ascidians > Unclassified | place: Key West, Florida...
GTCTGAGTTTCACGGCAATCAGCTTCATTTTTGGACGCAAAAATCGGGAAAATGCGCCCAGAACTTTTTTTACAAAGCATGCAAGACGAAAACGTCCAAAATGCGTCTGACTTCGCAACAAACCACTTCATTTTAGGACACATAAATCGTGGAATTGCACCCAGAACTTTTTCTGTAAAACTCGCAGCCAAAGAACTTCCGAAATGCGTTTGAACTTCACTGCAAACAGCTTCATTTTTCAACGCAAAAATCGGGAAAATGCGCCCAGATCTTTTTTTACAAAGCGTGCAAGACGAAAACTATCAAAAGGCGTCTGAACTTCACAGGAAATACCTTTGTTTCTGGACGCAAACATCTTGAAAATGCGCCCAGAACTTTTTTTTCTTTTTTTGAGCAAGGTGAAAACCTCTAAAATGCGTCTGGACTTCACTGCAAACAGCTTTGATTTTGGATGCCATAATCGTGAAAATGCGCCCAAAACATTTTTGGAAATTTTGGAGGCGGATAACACAAAACATGCATCAGAACTTCACAGCAAACAGCTTTGTTTTGAGACGCAAAAATCGGGAAAATGCGCCCAGAACTTCTTTATAAACTTTGCAAGCAGAGAATTTCCAAAATGCCTCTGAACTTTCTATGCTGTGGCCTGAGAACGGCTTCAATCGTGAAAATATGTCCCGTACATCTTTGAAAAAATATTGAAATTGTGGTTTGTGAAATTTTCTCCAGTGAAGGAAATTACGTCCAAAAAATGCAAGTGCCGACTTTCAAAATTTTTGTCGGCTGGCGTCCAAAAAAAGCGCCGAAAGTTCCGAGTTTTTTCGGCTTAGAGGGAACACTGAAACTCACAAACATCTTATGCCAGAAAAACGAAACGTCACAAGCCATATTTCCTTACACATGTGGTCACGGTCGCACTAAGATCCTCCAAACTTCCGGCGGAAGGGAAACCACACTGGCCACTGGCCCTCAGGATGACAACAGAAACACTTATCAAGCAATCATCCTTTGTAGTCTAACCACTGAAGTATTTCAAAAACACACTTTTCTTCGTATAAAACATTTGCGACCACCATCGCCGAAACGTCCCGTCGCCGAACTGTCCTAGACCGACATAATTGCAGCTGAGCGTGGGTAAACTTCGCTGAGCGTGGGCAAACTTTGCTGAGCTTGGGCAAGCTTTGCTGGCTCAGCGCCGGAGCAGTTGAGTTTCCAACCATCGTCAAGCTCGAATGCCTTATAGTCACGACGCTTAGTGGAAGAGAAGCCAGCAACGTCAACGCATGTCGTCTGGCTTCCTCAACCAGTTCTTGCGCATTTCCTGTGAGTGAAGCGATGTTTCAGTTTCCCATCAATAGCTTATTGTAAGATTGCCTTTTTCGCATGACTGTCAAGTCCTATGGAGTAAAAACACTGTGCGCTGCCCTATTCGACACCCGTAATGCGTAGTAGGCGCAACGCAGGGCCTCCAGTTGTGGAATGCTCATGGGGGAGACTGTCGCGAATTTTTCGAAAGTCCCTTCTGGCTAAAGCCTGAACGCGTTTTTTGGTCACGAGCGACGACAGATGAAATGCAAAGCACGGATTGTTTGTTACTGCTAACTGGTAGAACTGTGTCTTTCTGCGTGTTTTAACTATTTTCAATCTTTTCTAAACAGTCGTTGTTCTGTGCATTAAGTATTTATTGCAGCGCGAGTGCATGTCGACAATTCTTTCAGCATTTTTCTCTAACAAATTACAGCCTACGGATCATCACAATTTTTTACTTTGTTATTATCAAACGCTGTCTCTAGAATAATTTAATGTTGTCTGCGTCGGTTTTGGAGCAGATAATTGCTATGCACTAAAGATGATAACAGTTGTTATCGAAACGTTTGCAAGATGTCAGTTGTATCGTTTGCTTTGGCCGTAGTATTTATTATAAGGCTATTTAGCACTTCCGCTTTTCGTGTACCAAAGATAATTATATTTTTTTCAATATCATGGACCTGGCAATTTTTTTTGTTTTTTTGCAATACACAGAGAAAATTCTTAATGACATTTGAGAGTTATCTTACCATCTCGACTTCGACGTTGCTTGCAGGTCCAATAACCACAGACAGATTATTTATTTGAGGATCGGCTGTAATTGCGTCTGTTATCTTGTTCGGAGTCCAGTCATGCAGCAACAGTTCATTCATTTCTCGGAAATACTTGCTGAAAATTTAGTACATAGATTGCATGGCGATGGAATGTACACGGAATCTTTCCACTATTCAGTCCACGTTAACTACACTAACGCTTGTGGCAAAAATTGGTCTACACGAAGTAGACGGTGTCTATCACCACACTTCGACTGAACACATAGCATGCGAGGCAGGAATGCTCATCTTTATAAAAAAATTTCTAAGGTTTAAGTTTTCCAGAGTAGCTTCCCTACATTGATGTCTGCTGCATATACTATAAGAAAATGTCATATATGCAAAACTCTCGAATATGGGAGTTGGTAGGGATTAAACTGCGTAATGTATAGACCAGGGGTGGCTAAACTGCGGTTTGCGAGCCGCATGTGGCTCTTCGAACCTTTGCATGCAGCTCTTTGAGCTCTCCGAAAAATTATGTATTTGTTTTTATTTTTTATTTCTGTTGCAAAGTGTAGAAATATTGCAAAATATTACTGTGGTAGCTAGCGTGCCGTACAGTATTACTTTTGCAAGTCGTTCCAAAAAGAATTATGATGGCACAGAAGTGTAGATTACAAATAAAAACGTGTTTTTAGATTTTTATGTTGCAGCTCTTTGCAACATGGGTTTTACGATATGCGGCTCATACATAGAGCAGGTTTGGTCACCACCCCTGGTAAAGACAATGATATTCAAGAAACGTTTGACCCTTATCTTGCCAATCATAGGTGTAGGTAGGAGCAAGCAAATTTTTGGGGGTGCAAGGATTTTTGCCCGAATTTCCCCACACTTGCCCGAGAAATTTTTGTGTGACAAACTCCCCCCTCTAATTTCTCTCTCACAAAAACAGATGAAGACCATTTTTGGGAGTTCACACTTAGTGCTTTTTTTGGAGAAAAACAAGTAAAATTCAGACGTATTTCCATCAGTCGGTTTCATTGATCACACAAATCGAACAACGGTGTCGAGACATTTGTGCCCGTCTTTTCAGAGATTTTGCCCAGGTTTTCGACAAATCAAAACTTTCGAGGGTGAGCTTGCACTCCCTGCACCCCGAGCTCTTACACCACGGTTGCCAAGATACAAACGCAATTATCATGTTAAACATATTTACCACACTGTATCGTTGCAAACCCACATATATAACGCTCCTGGTGCGTATCTCACGGATTTTGAAAATTTTACACACCGTCTGCAATTTACCAAACCCTGCATGTTGTACCATAACATACATGTTTTTCACGGCTGCATAATATTTTATTCGTAAGAATTGACTGTCACTCTATAACGGCAGGCTAGAAAAGACGTATCACAGGGTTTGCGAGGGCATAGCGTCCGCTTCCTTCGAGAAGCTGCCTAAGGGTGTATTTACGAGCCGTAACCTTTCCACGCGCACCAAGATGGCCGTATATAATGCCATCTGCGTTTCCACCAGGGCCGCAACCAGCTGGTCTTTTCAGAGGGAGAATTATTAACTTGCACTATTTTCGGAGGAGCAAAGTGATTGTTACTTGTTGTTGCACCTAACAACTAAATACGTTTTTGACAATTTTGGGTAATTTCCCAGTTGTCCCCGGTTGGGGCAATGCCAGATTAAGGTAAGCGCGGGTCTTGTAGCATATTCAGCGCGGGTCCTGTAGCATATGAACAGCGCGGGGCCCTAAGTTTAAAATACACCTGAACAAGTGAACAACTGCTAAATCGTAAATTCTGTGGGCATCCATGTGACTACTGTTAGGTATACTGAATTTACCAAAAAACGTATGTACATGTCCTTTTATTATTCTTTATCCTGTTGGCTGGTTCTGCAACATATTTGCTAATAAACTTTTGCGTTAATCGGAATTATCATATCCCAATAACATGGACTTATTTGCATTTCTTACGGTAATCTGACAGCATTTCATAATAAGCATTTCAGAAATCTTCATTCCCAGTTCCCTTCTGTATCTAACTTTTGTGATCTGGATCTCCCAACCACTGTACGATAAAAATGCTGTGTGTACCACTTAATCTTTTTATTTGGGCTTGCTTCATCAGTATCTCTGTCACTTGAACTCATGCACCTACCGTAGCTAATATTTACAGTTTATACGGTGTCAGTTGCTTCAGGTTATTTTTCTGGAAAATGTTAGGTACCCGGTGGCCGGTATAGACCTGTAGGGACCCGAAAGGTTTCCGACTAAATTTCATAGATATTTCCTTTGATAATTTTCTCTGATTCTAGGGACCCGAATCGGGTCCCTAAAACACCTTAAAAAACCCTGGTTGCTTGTTCACCAGTTATGCTCAAGACTAAGGTACTTTGATAAAACAAGATAAAGATGAGACTAGAAATAAAAAATAGGACAAGTCACACCCTATCTTAAATCACCGCTACGCAGTTAAATTTGAAAACCCCAGATCTTCAGAAGAAAAACCCAGAAAGGCATTGAAAACCGCAGATCTGGGGGCAAAACCCCAGATTTAGCACCACTGGACAAATCATTTTGAAAGCCCCATAAAGGTAACGCCAGGGGTGAAGTGGAGCGGGAACGCGTGGGAACGGCGTTCCCACATGTTTTCATGTTTTCGTTTGTGGTGTAATGAAAGTGAGTATACTTCATTAAATACTTACTTGAAAATGAATTTGAAGTTCTGTTTAAATGGCTAATTATTTGAGTGCTTTCCCACACTTTTGGGAACTACACCACTGGGTAACGCAGTATACCGAAGAGATGAATGTGATGTAATTACAATCAAGCAACATCTAGAAATTGCTTCAATTTGGCAGCATATTTTAAAGAACAAATTTAACTTATATCCTCCTTGCATATTTATAAAGAACAAATTTAACACGAAGGACCGCGGGGCCCCCAAAAGCGCGGGGCCCGTAGCAATTGCTGCATTTACTATCATTATTAATCCGGCACTGGGTTGGGGGACGGCTTGGTGCGTCCAGGAGTTGCCGAACCGCACACGGCGCAGGATTCCCGACACAATAAAACAAAGGATTACGCCTGGCAACTCCAGGCTCGCCTCAGTGTAGATTGGCCTTAACAGCTTTACCAATCCATTTCCACAATTTCAACACCTTTGAAGCAGACAAAGATCTGGATCTGAAAAATGGTTCTCAAGACTTCGGTATGAGAATAGATCTGAGCCTACCCGGAATGGGACATTTCGGCGATGCCATTTCGGTGATGGACGTTTCGGCGATGAACTTCAGATCACTTACCCACAGTGTTAACCCTGCTCAATTTCTCTAGGAAAATTTCTACTGTTGGTATTCATGGTCAGGGTGGCCAAGAAAACTTGTCAGGTGTACAAAGAAAAAGCTTACTTGGCATTTAATTGTAAGTATGTGAGTTGGAGTTTGCCTTTGAGCAAACTTGTTTTTTTAACCAGTTTAGACATCCACGACATCTGGGTTCACTATCATTTCTTAACTTTTTTTCTGAGACTTGGCTCGTGGCCCCCATACGGTGGCCAATGTGCCCTCTTCAGCTAAGTTTTTCTCCCCCTGGCCCAAACCTCTAGCTACGCCACTGACACTAACAATGGATTTTTCTAACTTTTCGAATCATTGCTGCAGTTTACTCATGCTTCCTTTCACCCAGCAGTATAAAACTGCGTGGCTTACTGCGATCAGCAGTCACTGTCTCGCTGAATTTCCTGCCAAGATGTATTATCTGCGTTCAACAGTCACATGCAACAAAACTCCTACTACAGTAACTTGAAGTCAAGCTTTGAGGTTTTGTTGCTATATTATCATAGGTGAAGTAGCAGGCAAATTCTTGGGTGTGCGAAGGAATTTTGCCGGGATTCTGCTAAACCTGCCCGAAACATACTTCAAAAAAAGTGACCTCCAAGAAAAGTGTTCATGTCAATTCGAGCGCTGTTTTTTTTTCAAATCAAAGCATGCTGGGCGCCATTTTGGCTCAGATTTACAGGGAGTTTTAGAAGGTTCTCAGGGATTTTGCCCGGATTTTACAGGATTTTGTCCGGATTTTCACCAAATCAAAACTTTGGGGTGCGATTGCACCCCCGCCTCCTGCACCAGTGCATGTTATTGTTACACATTAAAGGCCAACAGTCGAAAAAAAGGTCGCACGTTTCGTAACCTGCCTCCGCAAGCAAAGGAGTGGACATGAGTGAGTTGCAAGCTCGCCACTGCATGGCACCTGAACAGGGAACCTGGCTCTTGTGCAGTGTGAGCGTCTTACCGGCAAACAAACTGTCATTGCAAGAATTAAATTAATTAATTTGAATTAAGCTGTTGACTTCAGGTTTTCCAGAAAATTTTGGTTCTTAGTCACAATTTTCAGGGGGGAGCAAATGCCCGTTTTGCCCCCCCTGCGGACGCCCATGCCGATATCCAAAACTCAGAAAAAAATTTAAGAAATGATAGTGAATCTCTGGATGTCGTGGATATCCATACTAGACAAAAAAACAAAAACACTCCGAAAAACGCAAAAAAATTGACGAATACTAATTATCAAAATGTCAACTAAAGGGGACCAATTTTTATATTTATCTTGCCAGGGGGCAGTTCGCCACCTTGCTCCCCCGTCAGTTACGCCACTGCCCTCAGGATGACAACAAAAACGCTGATCAAGCATATATCATTTGCAGTCTGATCATTGAAGTATATATTTCAAAAACAGACATTTTCTCGTATAAAACATCTGCGACCACCATCGCCGAAACGTCCGGTCGCGGAAACCTCCGGTCGCCGAAATGTCCTAGACCCAGCCTACCAGATTTGGTGGTGCGTGCTCTACCAATCGTACCAATTTGCCGGTACAACAACACTTTTGTAGCAAATGCATTTTTGTTATAGCTCCTTGACATTCCGGGAAATCACCTATGGCCCAACAGTAAGCCATGGCCCATTGGTCATGAAACACAGGCTCAGATTATAAACAGGTGCTCTCTGCAGTGAGATGAATCCGATAATTATAAACCGGAACTGCCCAAAGGAAAGTAAATGCATAGCATACATGAGCTCAGATTATGTATGTACATAACACGTCACCAAGTGCAACAGTTGTTAAAGTCAACAACAATCTACAGTAAGTGTAGTCACGTACTGATTGGAAATGCTATCAGCATTTTTTTTTTTTTGACTGAAGATGGATTAAGATTAATCCGAAACGTCTCAGAATAAAAATGTATAGTTTTTGAAGGCTTTTTTAGTGTTAATGAAACTGTTAAGTCTATCCCAATTTTATGCTCCAAAGGCTATCAGCATTATTGAGAGTTCCTTTCCTTAAATATATAGCTACCGGGTATTTATATTCTTCAAAATCTCTTGGCATCACTAAGCTGCAACACTAACAACTACAGCAGGAAAAAAGTAACTCCCTCAAAAGTGACCAAAGGGCAAATATGTCGCAAATATAACTGGTTTCAATGCTTACATTCGAACTTGCCAATCTGGATGTAGAACAGATCCAGCAGACAGCGCTTGTTGAATGACAGCTTCCTCCGTCGAGGTAAAATCACCGGCAAGGCCGATATCAAACCCACATGTAACAGCTGAACATTTGCCACAAGCAGTTGAGTAATTTAGCATACTTTGACAGCCTGCAAGATGCCAAAAAAATAGTAGCAATACCACAATACCGACCATGACGCTTTGTAGCTTACTGTTTGCAGTGATCATGATGAACCACTTGTCTCGGTCAGAATGCCATTGTGTCGTCATACTTGAATTTAGGCCACTTCTGAATACAGCCCGATTCTGCTGACGCTTGGCCAAATCTTAGCTATACCCTGTATCTTTTAAAATATGTTTTCTAAGAAAAGTTTAGGAATAATACGTCAGGACATTTTTTTGATAGAAGGATCATTCTCAGATCTTGATTTTGTTCGCATGGATTTATGTAAAAAGCAATGATTGGTTTTAGATGAGCCTTTCTACAAATGTATGTAAAGCGCATGTTGGGCCTTTCTTTTGATACTTGGAATCGTGATAGGGTGCAGGCCAAAATAAATTTGAAGGGCTTTCTTTTACTGTCAATCGTAAATCAAGCATGATCATGGCTAACTCATAGCAATGACTTGAAATTGTAAAGTTGTACCCTAGATGAGGAACGTGGATAAATTGAATCTTTCATTTATCGTGGCAAAGGTTCAATGAACTCACAGGAACAATAACTCCATTTAGCCCTAAAAGAGCTAAAAAGACGTGCGGAGTGGAAGCGATTATGCACTCCATCCCTTCGTCTAGTTTACGTTTTTTGGGAAGCAAACAGAGCAAGGAGATTCTATTGCTATAAACTGGAATTCAACCAGCTGGGAGATGTTACGGTCATGGTTGACCGAATATGGGTGTCACTAGAGAATCACGGCTGCAGGAACCGGTAATCATCACTATTGTGAGCGCCCTGCAGAGCAGCGCTTACATTGAGAGCGCAAGAAATGCATACCCGGCCAAAGCATAACATCCTCGATAGTGAAATCACTATCGGAAGCTTCCTTTAGCCTAATGGGTTGAGACGAAGTAAAATAAAACTATCGAGAAAGAGTCCAACCCCAAGGGCAGTGGTAGTCTTAGCAATTTGGGGGTCCTTGTGCAGAATATTTTTGCTACCCATTGGCCCGCGTAAATGAAAGATCTAAATAAAGGTCATCGTTTTCAAAAAATGGGGTTTGTATTAACAGTAACAGTAATGTTTGATGCTGAATTTTACACCACCTCATATGCTGAATGCACCTAATTCCATCACTTGAAATTACAGTTGCGGAATTTTCTTCACAATTTTTTGTTGCAAATCAGAACCGTCGCCAGAGAGTCATCAATAGGGGGATTTTACGTTTGTCCAAGAAGACTTAACATTGAAAATTTGATAAAAATTCCACTGATTTATAGGGTATCATATTTCAATTTGGGGGGCTTGGTGCATTGCTTGGGGGGATAAACCCACCAAAGCCCTCCCGTGGCGACGGGAATGATGCAAATGGTGATCTGCTGCCAAATAGCCTAATCATTTGAAATATAAGTACATGATGAATCATCACATCATCGATTAGTAAATCTAATTCGAATTCGAATTTTAGTTCAATTTCTGGTTTTCGAAATTCCGCTAATTTTAATTCTAAGCTAATTTGTGACGTCTCAGTTAGCTCAAACTTTATTTCTAATCTAAATTAGAAAAGCTAAAACAATTATAGTTGTCCAAGTCTGCCAGGCACATTTCCGTAACATCAAATAAATTCATGAGTTAATACACTCAATACCTCCTCTCTGGCCTACCACGGGATACGGCAGGCCGACTGGCCGTATGATAAATTAAATTAGCAACACTGCTTGAAATGAGTTGCAAAGATGAGATATTATGCGTGAGAACAGGACATCATACAAAAACTACCGCGAAACCTTGTATCAGAATGCTGCACAATAATGACTAAGCCGAATGAAACAGATAGGTGTGGCGGCCTGAAGATGACGCCACATGTAAAAAAAAGGTCACCGCTAGATGGTGCCCACGAGTAACAAGTCACTGTGATAGTCACCACAAGTGAAATATCGTAATTCATACTCCCTTCCTATATAATAATAGTGGAACCTAGTATCAGTAGAGCAAACTCAGTGAGGGATCTCTAATGCTGCTGGTTTCTTTCCTGTCAGTTTCATGCCCCGAATTGCCATCTCTCTCTTGTGCTTGCCTCAGTAGTTCAAGGCGATGCAGTCAACTGCAACATAGGTCTACCCACTAAGCAAATCGGCGAAGTTTAGACCAGGGTTGTTCAACCCGAGTCCATGCAACTTTGGATGACTGCAACTGGAGCCGGAGCCAAAAACTTTTTGATGCTGAAGCCGGAGCCTGAAATTCAGTTCCAGTTGCACAGCCCTAGTTTGTGGGGCTAGCGAGCTAATGTATTGCGGGACGAGCACGTATGTACACAGAGATTTCCTTGTTCGCATGGGCGTCGTTAGGGGGTTCAGAGGGACCTTCACCCCCTTATATTTTGAAATGGGATATTTTCCTACTAACGTTTTAGTAGAAAATTTTAATCTCTTAGTCTCGAGTTGGCAAATTGAAATTTCACCATTGTTGCCCCGCCTGGAAAAATGCTTCTGGTCACCACCTGGAAAAACCCACTATTCCCCCTGGAAAAATCCTTCTGATGCCCATGCTCATTTTTGTACAGATCAGGTCTTTTCAAACCTTTTTGCACATGCCACTCTAATACTGTCCATCAAATGCACCATTTCGCGACAGCTCAACTATGTTGCTGTAGCAATAAAATTGTACAAATAAGACAATAGTTTTCAGTTTTCAACAATAGACAAACCATTTTGGAGCCGGAGCAAAACCTTTTTGGTTGGTGGGACCGGTGCTGGACCGAAAAACTTTAGATGCTTGGAGCTGCATCCAGATCCGTAGCCTGAAAATTGAGCTCCGGCTCTACAGTCCTGCACTAGGCTGTAGTCTGTTGTAACCCGCGATACAAAAAATGCATTTGCTAAGAGAAACTTATTTTTCGTGCTTTAGCATTATCGAAGTCCTTCAAAATTTTCTCGAAGTTTAAGCCTTTGCTAATAAGTTCTCTTGTAGGATTTGATGATCTCAAATAAGTTTAGCTTAGAAAAACTCCTTTCTCCGGATGCCACGGTCACGGGGATAGTCAAGTAAATCCTGAGGGCAATAAACACATTAGGAAAAGAGGCTGCCTCATCAGATTTCTACGAGGGAAAATGAATAACGCTAATAAAAAACGACTAAACAGTACACATTTCAAATTACAAACTAAACTTTTACTTCAGAAAACAAGTGGCAGTAACTATTGAAACAACACCTGTCGAACTGTATCTTGCAGCAAATATTAAGACTTGACCTGCCAAATACGAAACGCCTACAACTGAAACAGAAAACAGCTTCCAAACTTTGAAAACCTTTTCTGCCTTAGCGAGCTGTTTTTGAAAAAACTAGATCACACATTATTGAAGCACAACGACCACGGTTATGATTCCAGAACGAATTATGATGAACGAGGGTGTTAAAAAATGCGCAATTCACTTTTATTTCGTTGGTCCGGATCCATACTAGGGTTGCCAGATGTGTTTTGTAAAAATACCGGCCATTTTGTCAACAGTGACAGATTTAGGCTGTGTCCTAAGCGCGTACGTAATGGCACCGGATTCTCGAATACTATTTTTTGAAAAGAACGCTTTTTGACAAAGCATTTATTTTTCGTGTTATGTTCTTTTCGATTTCATGAAGCTCCCGCAATGCTTGGTTTGAAAAGTTTTAAACAGTGCATAAACGTATGCCCTGTGAGCATAGTCAGGCTGAACATTAGCAAACTAACCTACGTTAATAAAAAGCAACATATGCACGATTTGTTGTGAACAGAAGCGTTTTCTTAAACTCTCAGAAAAGAAAGCATTTTGTAGAAATTCAAATCTACATGTCGTATATCCAGGGGCGCAGCCAGGAATTTTGTCCGGGAGGGGCCAGTCACTGGCGTCGTCAGATTTCAAACTTTAGCGATTTTGCACAAAGATTATTTTGATGTCACTGGTCAATTTCTGGTCCATTACAACAGGATATAACGTCAAATATCTTCTACCAGTCGCCATCGATAAATTTTAAGAAAGACAAGAAAACGTTTGCTTTCGCAATGATCATTATCAAGCAGTTGTCAACCAAACAGTTTTCAATGAACATTAAGAGTAGCGCAAAGGAAAGTGCCGTGTAATGTTGTCTTCGAGAACATCACTGATTATACCTACTGAATAAGTCAAAATCAATTAAAAGTATGTAAGTGGATTCATAGGAACAAATCAGAGGATGCCAGTATCCAAATTTTGACTTCACAAAATATCTGCGAGCACAATTAAAAGATAAAATTCAGTCTGCGTTTCTTTTTGAACAACTCGTCGATAACCATCTCAGGATCAATGTCACATCACGATTATTCGTCAAAAAAGCCAATCCATCAGACGTTTTGCTTAGGCACGTAACCAGCGTGGGACAACAGGTGGGGCGACCGGGCGAAGAGTTTTCTGAGAGGGGCCCACGTTTTCAAGCTATGTCCAGTCCAAGCAGTAACCAGCTTGGGACACCAGGGGTGGCGAAGAGTTTCCTGAGAAGAGCCCAAATTTTTCAAACTATGTCCAACAGTTTTCAACTATGCCCAACAGATTTTTCCAGGTGGGGTAAAAAGGTTTGCAGATGAGGGCTCCCCTTCCCCCTTGGTTACGGGCCTGTGTCTAATAGTTTTAAAGTATGTCCAACACATTTTTACATGGAGGCCGAAGATTTTTCTAGCTGGTTACGGGCCTGATTTTGCCCCATAGCGCTGCGTAGATAGGATAGCAACCGTTGAAGCGTTGAAAATGAACGTTCATTTGTTGTTGCTGTGACTGGCAACGTTGCAAATAAGTGCAACAGTGTGTGAATATTTGAGAAATAGACAGAATTGGAGTGTCTCTACAAGGTTTAACTCGCAGCTCAGAGTTTGGGTTACTGGCTCAGGGGCTATGAGAGGGGGATCCAGCAGGTACATTTTTCCGGGGCCCGACAGCTACGGAGGGGCCTGAGACAGAAGGACAGGCCCGTAACCAGCTTGAGACACCAAGGAGCGAAGAGTTTTCTGAGAGGGGCACAATTTTTTTTAACTATGTCCAATAGTTTTTAACTTTGTCCAGCATATTTTTCCAGGACAAAAATTTTTCTAGGGGGGCCTTCGCGCCCTGCTACTCCCCTATTTACGGACCTGCTGAAGCAACGTTGAGTGTTTGTTACTAACACACTCGGAATAATGCAGCGAAATTTATCCCGCCCGGTGATAAAACTGGTTTGGCCTAAAGGATTTGATAAGAATTGTGATGTATTTAGTGTTAATTGCTGGCAGTGCATTTTCCTGATACGATGTATAAATATTAGCACTACTGTATAATTTTGAACTTAAAGGTTTGCCTACTTTGTTGAATTTAAGACATTCACGATTATTGTCCGTCCCAGTCTGTCCATTTAACTGAATATTTCTTTACGTCTTTCATTTTTAAACATTTTCACACAAATATTTAATAAATACTCTCTCTTATAAACCAAGAGTTTTAAACTAAGAGATTCTTCAAATGAAATTTGATTGGAAACATGCCAGTTCACAATACAATACAATCTAACAGTAGTAGCCCTCCAGTGTTGCGCATATGTGTAAGATAGTAACTGAAAAGTATAAAATTAACAAGTAACTGCAGTGCAGGACGCAAGTACTAAAAGTGCACCGCAAAGGTGTGCTGTGCATTTTGCTGATTATTAAACTTGCGCCGCAAGCTGATACAAGGTCGAATCGAATGTGAGGATTAGCGGACATACCCAGAAATCGGAAGATTTCGAGCATACAGGAGAAACTAACCACTTACAGTATGTCGACAATGCTTTAAAGCAGTGGTTGCCGGCTTGTGGCCCGTGTGAATTATTTCCAAATGTTTGTTTTAGCATGAGAATATTCTTGACAATTCCAGCTACAGTAGCATCTGCTGAAAGATTTTTCAGCAAGCTTAAACTTGTAAAAAAATATTTGCGGTCTGTTATGTCACAAACTCGACTTGTTGACCTAGCAAGATCAAACACTAAGTCCAGCATTGCCAGGCAAGTTGATTTTGATAGTGTTATTAGAAATTTTGCGAATACGAAAACCAGAAAATCGCTTATATAATAGTTATATGACTTTTTGCTAATTTTTCCCTTGATTAGATTTAACTATGAACTCTTAAAAGTCATGTTTAAAAAAGTGGTAATATGGTCACATTTCTTGAGTACTGTTATGTTTTAACGTAATGTTTTATATGATCAATAAACGAGCACTTCTTTTTGAAGGATGATGCACATTAATCAGCCTCATTTTTTTTTTATTCCAAAATAATTTTGCAAGTCTTAGGGGCCCCAAATTCGTTTTGTTCCGCCTAAAAAAAATTCTCTTAGAGGCCCTATACTGGCTCACTGCACCACATAAATATTCATCTGTCATATTCTGCTCTCAAGACTAACGAAGAAGAGTCGACACCAGCTTTCACACAAAATCACCATGGTTGTTTGGTGACTAGTAATGGTTTGCCTGCTAATGATTTTTTATATTTGCTCTCTGAAATTGTTAGAAATGTGTATTAACAAAGTTTGTGTGCTGCGCTGACGGTGACTTGCTGTACATTTCAAAACTGAGACCCTTCTACCTGGCTTCGCATACCCATTAGCAACAATGCCAACCGTGCTGTGAGAAACATTGGGTTGTTGCATAACACTCCATTGCGTGATGCGCTTGGTGTTGATCATGTCTTGACCAAGTATGTTTCTATTTGGTTCGGCAATCCTTCATGCAAATAATCCTCTCAAAAATGTCTCATCTGAATTTGTACTCCTCAGCAAGAAAGCTGCGCCCTTGCGTTTCATTCCGGCTACACTTCAGCTCGTGTTGTCCGCATTAATGGGCAACTTTGCCAACAAAGTTGCATGCTTTAGTCCAGCGTTTCTTAACCTTTTTCTACCTCAGCACCCTTTTAGGTCACGTCTAAGCAGCACAGCATCCCCCTACCATTGGCTAACACATGGTTACTATAACGATAAAGTAAAGACAAGTGCAGTACATCTTGATCATATGCTTGGTTCATTCTCCAAAATAAAAACAGCAATTATCGCAGTAGCGTTGACAAAAACAATAAAACATAAAGGAAAGCTCATGGACAAACCTTTGACCGCCACATATGTGACCTCCCCCAGCACCCCTTGAAATTGATATCAGCACCCCAGGTTAAGAAACCCGGCTTTAGTCGTATAGTTTTGCATCCAATCGCAAAAAGTCACGTTAAACTTTGGTCAGTGAGAGAACAGGACATTACATGATTCCGACTGTTCCTTCCGTTTGTTTTCGAACAGTCGAGATTGACATAAAACACCAGCGAAAAATCTTAACAAGTCTTTTCGGGGGGGCACATGGCCTCTTCGGCCTCATTCTGGCTGCGCCTCTGCGTATATCATATTCTGAAATGAACATCTTTCCGAACAATTTGATGTTTGCTTTTTTACGGTAGCATGCCTGTATGATCACCATAAAACAAATGATATGTTGTTGCGAGCAATATTCACTTCAGTCTGCAAAAAACATTTTTAGCTCAACTGAAGCTCTTCAAAAAGTTTCTCAGTACCTCTTGGAACCCTAAGGCAAGCGGAGAGATGACCCAACGGTTGATTTCCTGGCTCTTGAGCCAGTTATAGTCCGCTGACCAAATACTGTGTTGGTTCAATGTAGCTAACGTGATTGCGAAAATAAAGTAGCCTACTTGCTATTAATTTTTGAAGAATTAATAATTTCTTTTGTCACTGCAAACGACAAAAATCTTATCATCGAAAAAATAAGATAAACAAGACGTAGGCCAAGTTGTCGTCGTTGTTGGTGAACACTGCGCATTCAAACACAGCCTATCCATAGCTTTGCCATTACCACTGACGATAATAACAATGAGTAAGCTAAAAACATTCTCCGAGAGATTAATCTTTGTACATTTTAATCACATTCATCATGAAAACTGCTTCGTACAAAAAGAAATCAACGAAAATTGCAAGACTTATGAAGAATACAATGTCTCAATCTCTATTTTTTACGCAAGTATAAGATTCGCTAGTCTCTACAATATCACTCTCTTTCTGTTGATTTCGATGATTTTTCTGCATTTTTCTGCAATAGCTTGTTGCAGTTCAGACAACAACCCCATCTGCGCTGGTTTCACTGCCAAAAAATGCTCATGCGATACACCTCACGTTTTAGGCGGAGTATGGTAAATATGACTAAACAAAAGAAAAGAAAAAACGACGAGACAATGAGTATTGTTAAGTTGCAAGTAATGCTTTGCCCCCATTTTGGACTTAAACGACCTTCGCTGAAGGAACCGTCCTGACAAGTATAAGTACTAGAGTCATTATAATTTGAGAAGTTCTGCGTTAGTTCTTTTTGGAGTTACTCCAATGCATTTATTTTCAAAATACCGGCTTCAGGCACTGATTTTCAAAATACAGGCTTCTTACCGGTCTCTGCTAAATTAGCAGTAAAATACCGGCCAGGCCGTTGAAATACCGGCCATCTGGCAACCCTAATC
>Ga0210059_1008447_pt1 | contig 16250 bp, 11 predicted proteins | sample Ectturendosymbi2_FD_188042 | JGI IMG/M metagenome (GOLD analysis project Ga0210059, IMG submission 188042) | Ecteinascidia turbinata endosymbiont from Florida, USA - Sample 2 (SPAdes) (version 2) | ecosystem: Host-associated > Tunicates > Ascidians > Unclassified | place: Key West, Florida...
GAACACCAAACAAAATTTTATAATCACAATTATGATGTTTAGTTCTGTTTTGGCTCTTTTAATTTATTAAAATTAACAAGAAAGTCCTATTCGTTTGCTCCTAAAACTAATTACTTTCACGAAAGAAAACATACTTACGCTCATTGCGTTAAACTAGTGATTTTCGACCGGTGTTCGATGGAACACTAGTCAAACTTATCAAATTTCCAGCGGAACACCTGACGATCTTTCACGGAACACTAGTTTTCTGCGGAACACCGGTTGAAAATCACTGCATTAGGCGCACTGCATTATAAGGCACACTTTCAATTTTTGAGATAATTAAAGGATTTTAAGTGCACCTTAATGGTCCGAAAAATGCGGTAGTTGCTCTGATTTGTTTGCAGGAAATCATCTGCTTAAGGCACACGCAAAAACCTGTGAGCGAATGTTGCGTCATAGAGCGGTTTATGGGGACAATTGTGGAGTGGTATGAGTATTGCGCACTATTTGATGCAGTCGGAAGGCTGCACATCCTAAGAAGATTACAGAGAATTTTCGTTAATTAATCAGAGACGGGCAAATTGCAAAATTCATCGGTCAATTTGTAGTCTTAAGAGAAAATGTGGTTTTATGGTGAAAAGTGATATCAAAAGCTGCCCTTCCGCAACAGACGCTTTTTTTCAGGCTAGATGCGAACTTGGCTACAAACCTTGCATTTAGTTATTATCAAAATTTATGATCCAAAGGAATGTTTTTGTTTGGTGTTTAGAAATCTGTAAGTAGTCTGCTAACTTAAATTTTATTGGTTGTTATAAACCATGTTAAGATTATGAAAATGCCAGCAATCGTTGCAAAGCTTCATATAAGCAGTGCATATACAGCAGGGGTCGCCAACACACAGGCTGCATGTGGCCCACGGTGCTTTCTGGGAATTTTTAAATATTAACATTTGTGTTATTTAGTTTGTTCACCGGTGTTTAAAAGTGCTCTTCTAGCAAAACAGCAAGTGCCTTTCAAACATATATAGAGATGGCTAGAAATGATTTGCCTAACTTATGATACCTTTTGCATGAAATAAGGTGTAGAAAATGTTTCTACTGAGGTTCAGGTACCACTATTGTTGCATAAGCATCATAATGCAGTCCACAAGTTAATTATTAGTCCACATTAGGTAACTCAAATGTTGTAAAAATAACTTCCTTTCAAATTAGATTGTCCACACAAAACAAACAGTATTTCCTGTGAGTATTTGCAATTTACTGGTAAGGTGTTTCCTGATTTCCACAAGTAAGCATTTGGTGTGAGAATTTGCCACCTCAAGGCAAAGATTTGCTGCTTCCACCGTATTTGCACTCAGTCAGGATCTTATTTTTATGTACGAGTGGTAGCATAGCACACTTCAGCGATGCAACTGTTTACACACTCAATGTGAATCCAAGTTGATCAATGTGAGCTGGTTGGCTCTTAAGTGCAAGTTTTCAAGAAAAGAAATTCTTTTGTAACATCATAAAGAGATGATGGTCTTGCACTTACAGCTCACGGGAAATCTTGATAAGCTTCCCAGGAAATTTACATTTTTTCAAGCCCTGGTGACCACCAGTGTCACTACTGTCACCAAAGCCATCAGTTTTTAGTCATCACAACAAATGACAAAATTGCAGAACAAATGACAAGTTGATTCTGATTAAATTTAACCTCAGTAGTTTGTGACTTTGCTTCCATGGTATTTAAATCCCACAAACCTTGCAATCATTGCGAGTTCAAAGCTGTCATTCAGGTAATTTCATTTAATTGTCTTGTAGGGAATTCACACCATTCATACTGCAAGCTCTAGACTTAGGAGTGGAAGCAACTACTTTCACAAGACAAAATAATCGTACAAAGTACTAACAATCAAAGATATACAAAGTACTAAATAATCACAAAACAGTACCTTGCTATTTTTTAAATCCCCGATTTTTCTCAAGAGATTAGTGGCAACTTCAGGCACTTCAAGTCCCATGCGTATCATGCATGTAGCTTCTCGCACCATAGCAGGTATTTGTGGATCATAGTTTATATAAAGCTGTTTGGTTTCTGGATGCCTTACAAGCAGAGTGGCCTATGCAAAATATTTAGCAACGTTCCCAATTATTCCACTACATAACATCACAATGCTCACACATGCAAAACTTCCTCAAAATATGTTCTCTCAAACTTTTCAAACCTGCAAGGCATATTTGATGTTGTCAGTTTCTCGACACCATGCTCTATAATAAAGAACTTCAAATTCCATCAAAATTTTTCCCATCCGATTGTAATTTTTAACAACAGCTTTACCTTCCCTTTCCTGCAGATGCAATAAGAACAAAACTATGTTTTATAGACTTCTTCAAACTAATAAACTAACACTCAACAGCAACAGCTTGCTGAAAAATAATATGATCAAACCTAAAATTATGGAAATAGGTTTCCCTCTAACACACCCACGCACTTGCATTGTCATCTTTGCTAAAGATCAAGTCAAGGACACAACTCCCAAATGAATTGTGTTAAACAGTCAATGAAGACTTCCTTAAATGCATTTAGGTGAAGTCTTTCTGATACGCAAACTTGCCTTTGCATTCGAAATTTTTCTGAAATCTGCAATTATGTGATATTTTTTTGAGTCATTTTCTATGTTTTTAGTCATCACCTATGAATTGATTTCCAGCTTACATACCATCTTTTTCAAATCAGTTTATGAGCTCCAACTGACTAAAAAACTCAAGGAATGTCATTATTCTTTATTTTGGGGGAAAAGTTTTAATTTGAAAAAATGTACTTCATTAATTCTTTAAAAATATCTTTTTATTTTAAGACCATACTAGATCCAAGAGGGCACCATTAAAAAGAACTGGAAAAATCCACTAAAAAGGAAAAAATCCATAATACATCACTATTTCAGCTCATGTTTTTTTATCATTTATGCCATTTTTTCCTGCAACGAGGTCAGGGGTCGGCAATTATTTTGCTCGAGGACCACTTTCAGAAGGCCGCATTTAGCGGAGGGCCACCTTCTTATGAAAGTAGAAGCAAGTCTCCATTAATTTCTGTGGTAAGTTGGAGAATATTTCAAATTTGAAAATTTTCCTGAAGGCTTCTGCTGGCCACTGAAAATGCTGTGGCCCACCCCTGAACTAGGTGAAAAACGTGTCCGAACTTTTTCACCATTATTTTTACTAGAAAATTGGCAGGACATTGCATGATATGTGTGGCAACCTTGTCTGTGATTTTCAGATTTTGCCTAAAGCAGTTGACCTCTGAAAAAAAATTCGAAATTTGAAGCCTGAGGACCCTCCAAAAATGATGAAAACTTTTAGCTGTATTTTTGCAAAAACACAATCAAACATAACGTGTATAGTTTTTGCTATACACCCTTTGTATAAATCACTGCAGTTATGGGAAGTGGCCTCAATCAGCTTTTCCCCTACCATACATCACAGTGATGGCACAAATCATAAACGATATGTAAAAAGATGCACTGCAATTATATACCTTTCTGGCATCATCTAAAATGTTGGAGCTTCAGTGTTTCGGGATTTATGGTTGAAAATGGCCTTGAAGGGGTTCATCATAAAAACACTTCACAAAAAATTTCTAATGAAGATTTGTCAAAAATTTTATTAACTTCATCTTTCTCTTTCAGAGATACCTGTTTCACAGATGCCAGAACGATTTTCAAAACAAATATATGGCTGTTATTTAATCAGAGTCTACTGGCATCAAAATGAGGGTTAGAAGACTGGCCAACATTTTGATAGTTACGTACAACTATCTTCATCAGGGTGAATACAGAATGGTGAGAGCACTTTACATTCCGGTAGATGAATTGGTTTGCCAAACTGTCCCTACCGGTATGTTTTTCGACAATTGTTCTCAAAATTTTCACACACACACAGGACACCTCAGAAAAGTCGCCAAAGCGCAAAAATTCGCACTACCATTGTCTGAGGCGCGTGTGAGCGCAATAGTAGGTCTAGCGCTTGTCGCAGATCAAACGTCGGCTTGACGATTTGCTATACCCTTCCCTCATGCAATCCACAGTGCTTCAAACATTCATGAAAGTTTTAAATGTATCATTCTTTCCAATTACGCTATAATCATTGCAATTGATGATACATGCAAAAACCAAACCTAACAACAGTCTCAGTGGAGCTACGTTTTCATGCGCTTTTTCCTTTCGATTCGTGGCCTACCAAACCGCATCAATTTTGTCAGATTTCATGTGTACATAAGCAACAAGTTGACAACCTAAAGCAATTGGTGCATTGTTCTTTGCATGGAGAGTTGCCAACCCCTCAACGCCTTGGTTTATGCTGTATTTACTGCGTTTTTGTTCCTTTCAGAATTGAAACCTACCAATGTTCTCAATAGAGGTGTCTTTTCGCGAGTTATTTTTTCTTTCGAATATGTAGCCTATCAACCACTTCAACGTTGCCAAATTTTGTACGCAAACAAGCAACAATTTGAAACATTGGTACAATCTCTATTGCTTGGAAAGATATAAACCCATCAATGCCTTGGCTGATGCTGTAATTACTGCAAAAGTTTGTTCCTTGCGAAAACCAAACCTACCAATGTTGTAAATGAAGCTGCCTTTTCTTTCCTATTTGTATCCTACCAACTGCTTCAATGTTGCCAAATTTCATGTGCAAATAAGCACAAAGTTGAAAAAACAAAGACATTGGTTCAATGTTCATAGCCTGAAAACCGACTTATCGTTTTGCCCAGCAGTCTTTCAGCGATAACTTGCGAACCATTGAAGATACGTCGACAGGTAAAACATTGCAAGAAAGGTTTTCGTGAGATCTTTCAGATGGGTCTAACAGAAAGGTATGATTGCATTTGAAATTTATGAGAAAATCTGCTTTTTTGCTTTGTTTCATGCCTTTTTGGAAAAGTTCTTCGTCAACATTTTAGCTTTTTTGCAAGGACTATACCTAGCCTCGAGTACTTTCAAGGACTATACCAAGTCATTTACCATTGGTTTAGGGTTGGGGAAAACAATGTTGTGGCAAGAAAATGCAATTTGGGACAAAAAAGGCCATTTGAAAAAAGTGATTTTTTAGGTTTTCCACCAAAATTGCTGCCGATACTGGATTTCAAGTGCAGAATTGAAAAAAACGCAAAAATACAACCCAAAACAAAAGTCTTTTCAAAATTGTCAACTTTTCTTCAATTTTTGGCAACTTGTCAGAAATTTTTTGGATTATTGATATAACTTTTTTATTCTCATTACTTCTGCTTCAAAATTGGTGGGATGTTGTAGGACGCAAACGTGAAAATGTACTGCAACTTTCAGATTTTTTGTGTTTGGAACCGGAGATATGATATTTTACATGTGAAAAATGACCAAAATCTCCCTAAAAAATTAACAAATTTATATTTGTACTTTCGAAAAAATTTCCACAATTATTTCATAAATATTTTACAAAGTTTGTGTCCTGGCTGACATTTTCTGTGCTGAATGATTTTTTTCTAACATGTTTGTAGATTTTTCAACAGGTTTTTGAACATACCCACTGCTTTTGTTTACTCTACTTTTTCACTTTGCCAGTGACGCCACAAAGCTATTGACAATACCTCAAAATATGCACGGTGAAAAACTTTTCTTACAATACCTTACTGCTGAATCTAACCGCAACAGTTTGCAAGTTATCGCAAAAATCGTGCAGCAATGTCAATATATCACCTTCTGCAGTCCCCAAACGGTTTCTTGCGAGAGTAAAAATTCCAATGGCCTTAGTGGAGCTGAATTTTTGTGAGATGATTTTTTTTCGTTTTTCCGTTGCTGAATTTCTTGCGCACACAAGCAACAAGTTGAAGCAAATAAAAACATTTGTGCAATATTCACAGCTTGAAAAGTTACCCTGGAATGCTGTATGTCATACGAACACTGACCCAATGAAGATTTCACCGGTTTTCGAAAAAATAACCTTGTCTATTTTTGGCCAAGGTTACCAAAGGTGAAAGTTTTTGTTTTTCTTGAACATATTTGACCAAGGTTACTAACAGTGACTTTTTTTTTTCTTTTCGGTCAAGGATGCCAACAGCATATATTTTGTTTTTTTCTTGGTCATTTTTGGTCAAGCATACCAACGGTGAAAGTTTTTGTTTTTTGAGCCTTTTTGCCCAAGGATAACAAAGGTGAAAGTTTTTGTTTTTTCTTGGACATATTTAGCCAAGGATACCAATGGTGAAGGTTTTAGTTTTTTCTCGGTCATATTTGTCCAAGGATACCAACGGTGCAAGTTTTTGTTTTTTGAGCCTTTTTGGCCAAGGATACCAATGGTGAAAGTTTTTGTTTTTTCTTGGTCATATTTGGCGAGGGATACCTACGGTGAAAGTTTTGGTTGGTCTTGGTCATTTTTGGCCAAGGATACCAACGGCGATAGTTTTTGTTTTTCATGGACATTTTTGGCCAAGATTACTTTTATTGGCCCCTTTGGCTATGAATACCAAGGATGAAAGCTATGTTTGTGATTTGAGGTTGCTTTTGAGCAACCTCTGGCATCCTGCTCAGCCTAACGCGAGTTCACGTTTGCTGGAGGCAATCTCTGACACCCCACTGTGCAAGGAGTTCGAGCTCCGGGAGGCAACTGCTGGGATAGGATTGAAAGTACGACTTTAGTCGCACACCGGTAGGCAAGTGTAGGCAAAACGTGCAGCTTTACTTGTGCCACAGACTGAAACGTGTTAATTCAATCGTTGTACATAAACAGGGATGAAAATACAATAAATGAAAAACTGGATTTGTTGCCTGATATTTAGCAGTTCATACTATTCTAGTGTACATATTTGTCCTAATTCCGCTGTCCACGGTTTTTGTTGTTGCTTTCAACATTTTGTCTTACAATCAACATGCACTGTGTCCACGTTGCCACCTGGAGCACTCACATTTTGTGATTTTCCTGGCCTAACGCTCTCACTTTTTCATGTTCGTCCTGACCTAGTATTTGAAACAACAGCCAGACTTTCACCCTGTTTTTACGTTTATACACCGCCGCCACCAGAGCCTGATTAAAGTGCTGCTTATTCACCCCAGTTGCAAACAATCAAATTTCGTTTATGATAACCCAACTTTTGCCAAAACCACTGCAATTTCACCTTGTCATCAAAAATTGCCATCAAAGAGCTTAGCTCTTGTGCATCGATGCTACTACATGCTCGTTATGAACACATGTAACTGCTTCCAATATACCAATGCCAATTTCAGATATATTTATTTAAATATGATGATCTTTCAAGACAAAGACATGCAAAATATTCTAAGGAAATCAGGAAGCAAGCTGGGCAAACTGCATTGTGTAGCTTGCAGCTCCACATGTTTTCATGTATCAATATACAACGCGCATTGACATGCATTCACAAATCTGTTCGATCATAACTACATCAAAACTTAGCTGATGCTCATCATATTTCGTGAAAATACTCACTATAAAATTGTTTGAAAATTTGCTAAAAACTAGAAAAATTCCGTATTTTTTGATACACAAACCAGAGTTCCCACACATTTCCAAAAAACATTTTCCACACTTTCGCAATACTACATGAAAACACTTTAATACCATCAATTATTTCCATTTTTTCAAGACTTCATGCATGGAGCACCATGTAAATAATGCAAACCTGTCATCGGTGGTATAGAACCAATTTGAATACACAAATGGTTGATTTGGAACTTTCTACACTTTTTCAATAAATTTTGTACATTTTGGCAAAATTTAATACTTTTCCAATGTTGTTCAATACATTTTGCACATTTTGGCAAAATTCAATACTTTTTCAATGTTGTGTGAAAACCGATTTCACACTTTAATACTTTTTTGATACTTTCAATACCACGTGGGAACCCTGACAAACATTCCTTCAAAATCATTCTACACTTCATGCATGGTTTGTGGCATGGCATATGGTTAATACATAAACCTGGCATGTTATCCTTAATCTGTGGTAGAAAGAACTGCCCTAGACTAGCACAGCAAATTAATCTGTTATTTGTACCAACAACAAATATATTTTAAGATAGATTCTCAGCAATGACACACACAAGAACTCACTGAAGAAATGAATTTCAAGAATGACTAGAATAAAACCAAAAATGATTATAGTTATTACTACAAACAACATCACCTAAACTAGGGAAAAATCCAAAGTTAAAGAAGTACCTTCAAAAGACCTGAAGCAAATTCCTGAAAGACTTCCATGGGCTCCTGAATTTTTCGAAACAATTGCCTGGACCACATAATTTTTCCAGATATCGGAGCCATATCTCTGGGAATGGGTGGATCTTCTCTGCATTTTTGATAGAGTTTCTTGATCTCCTCTATTTCTTGACCAAAAGTGTCCAAAATGACAGCATACTTTTCAGCAATATCACCCTGAAAAACAAAAGGGAGATACGTTGCAATAAATAGACACAAACGCTTAAGTTTGTAATATTTGTCATTTAAAAACACCAGAAGTAAAGCAACCATAGGTAAAATATCAACAAAACTGAGCTTGGTCCACCAATCAGCAGAAACAGACACCTTCAAACAAGGAATTTGCAGCTTTTCAAATCTTTTCAACAATAGCAATGCTTGAGAAGCAGATTGGGTCCTTGCAAAACAACTGTCCATAAATGCTTGAAGCTGACATTCTAGCATATATATTGACTCTTTGAAGATCTCAAAATCATTGTCAAAATCAATTTTTCTGCAAAACAATATATTGTCATCATCAGTGGGCAATCAAAACACACAATTATTTCAAAAGCATTACCTGTGATCAAGTATGTCATAAGGTTTTTTCTTTGTGTTGCTGACAACAGATTGAAATTTGTTAGCCAAGCTTTCAATACCTTCAATTTTGCTTTCACTCCACTTTGAGAAGACATCAATTGTTTCTAAAAGTTCTGTAATCTGAGGAAGATGCCAATTAAACAACTCAGCACAGCTCACAGTGCACAACTTTTGGAAAAGCAGCAAATTACATTTATATTGAGTGCATCGTTTTTTTTGCGACAAAACAACGGTTTGCACAGTGAATAGGTCAAACATCATTGTGTACAGTATAGGCTAATGTGGAAACAATAGCATAATTTTAAGAAACCTCTACACAAGCAATGAACATTTACTGGTTCATTTGTCACAAAGGAATGGTGAAAGACCATGAGGTCATCTAGTCTACCAACCCTTAAATACAGCTTTCAGTACTATCACAAGCAGTCAATGAAAAGAAAAGGTGGTAAAAAACAAAGACACATGATATTTACAGATGAGTGCATGCCTATGCACACACTTCCCCACAACGAGATAATCAATTTCACAGGTGTGGAGAGAACAAACACTGAAATTAATGTACGTTTGTTTGACAATGCAAATGTTTATATGACAAAAAAGCAGAAAGGTGGAAAATATCAAATGACAGACATATAAAGAAGATTAAGCCCTAAGTATAAAATATCGAGCAAGACAAAATGAAAAAATTATACAAATCACAAAGAACGGACAATACAAGATGAGTTTAAACAAATGTTGATTAGCACCAACAAGCTCAGAGTGTAGGTAATTTTTGTACAGATGTTTGAAATCAAAGTGGGATTGAAACTTGATATGGTCAGGTATTTCTGACCCTACCTTGGGTCCAAAGAATTTGAGGGAGCATTGACCTTGGGAAGAGTTTACCCTGGGTAAGAAGTTTTTTGAACATGGAAGTCTGGTGGGGCATTTATGAACTGTCTGAAAAGATTTGAAATATTGGTTAAAATGTGATGGAAGTTGATTGTTTTCATAAGAGTGCATAAACTTACCAGCAGACATTTTAAATAGATTGTTGATTCTCAGAATGTCATTTTGGATATATATTTCATCCAAAGTGGCTTTGTTGGATGTTTTCAGAACATTCAACAAAGCCACTTTGGATGTAACATATTTGTGGCTATGTTTGATGTTTTCATTTCATCCAAGTGGCTTCGTTGGATGTTTTCATGGCTTTGTTGGATGTTTTACATTTCATACTGATAAACAGGATATGCTAAGCAAAACCAATGACAGCGCTAACGATGGGCATTTACAAATACCGAATCCAGATCCTGAACTATCCAAGTCAGTAATGCTAATTTAAACCAGGAATATGATTCAGATTAAATCTTCCACAATGTTAGCATTTACTGCCATAGCTCACCAGCCACTTGAGCTGGAGAGCAGTTCAAACCCTCAAAAGATACAGCAATTCTTCTAGTTTAGGGATTTTTCAAAAATAAAAAAGTTTATCATTTTGGGTTTTTCATGGGTAACATCATAAATGGGGTAAATTGAGGTCTTTTTGGCCAAGGTCACATGGCCTGTGACGCCAACACCATGAGAAAATCTTATTATTCCCAAGTTTTTAGTGGAAACCAGGGTATGATATGAGTTTTTAGACCTTTTGATTTGGTTATCTAGCCTTTCTGGTTCAAAAATCATGGCCGAAAACACAAAATTTTGGTAAAGGAGCTGTTCAAACCCTCTAAAGACGCAGAAAGTCTTGTTCTTGCGATGTTAAAAAATGGGAAGTTTCAGATTTTAGTTTTTTTTGGGTAACATCATAATTGGGGTAGGTTTGGAGTTCTTCAGATGATGTCATCTGCCTGCGTTATCAGATTCACGTTGTATTGGGAATCCCACAAATCACTCAAGGACAACCGTGTCTCACCGAGTTGCGTGAGCGCGCATTTTTTTAACCATATCCTATTCAGCGAATCCAACTAGAAGAGGTAGGGTGGGAATCCGATAATACAGCATTCTAATGAAACAGAGGTTGGGTGGTTTGTATTAAGTCTTGTGCAACCTTTTCTGTACTTGATGCTAAAACCACTACCGTGGAACAGATTAGCCTATTCAAGCTAATCTGATTAGCCTATTCAAGCTAATCTGTAGCAAATGTGACAGATTAATTTATAACTACACCTAGTTAACACTTTGAGAGCCGGCATACAATATATTTGTACTTCGATTTCGGTCCAAAACCAGCAGTTGTCAGTTGCTTTACCAACGCCCTAGCTCCTCTGCCGATTGAACTAGAGAGATGTTCAAGGGCTCAAACGGATCAGCCAGTCTAGTAGATTGCACTCGAAAAAAATTTTTTGGTTAGGGGTTGTGGATTTTTTGTGACTGACATCATAAGTGAAGTAGTTTCTGGGACATTTTGGTTCATGTTGCTTGGCCTAGGGCCCAACGGCTAGGCCAAAGTATTTCGCTGAAGTCTTCATTAGTAACTAGGCTCGAGTCCGAGTCTGTTGAGCCTTTGATCAACTTTCTAGCGTTTCTGTTTCAAAAGTTATGATCTAAAATAAACAAATCAATTAATTGTCTAATTAACCATTTAGTCACCAATTTTCATTAACTTAGATCATAACTTTTGAACCTGAAACCCCAGCAGGTCATCCAAAGTATCAAAAGACTCGGATTGTAGCCTAGAATCCAATAAAAACTTCAGCGAAATACTACCATCTAACGGTTGGCGCTCAGGGCCAGGCAAAGTGGGCCAAGTTGGCCAAAAAATCCTCCACTTATGACATCACTTACAAAAAACCCGCACCTCCCAATCAAAAAAATTTTTTCGAGTCCAGACTAGAAGACTTGCCGCGTCTTTTGACACTTCAACCAGGTCCGTAACCTGTACAGGAACGGAGATATTCCCGCGCAAAGCCACGTGCAATCCAGCTGTTTTTTTTGCGAACAGCTTGAATTAACCTGCATACCAAACTGTTAAGGAAACAATCAGCAAAATTGAATCGGTTAAGCAAACTGAAAGATTATTTGGTAGGATACAAGACATCAGATATTGGGCTGAAGGACTATTACCCCAATACTAATCAATAAGTTTTCATTACACTTAGGTATACTAAAGTGATTCAACCTCTGTGCAAAATATGCAGTATTGGAAGTGGATGACTTTAGAGTAGTTATACTTTGAACTTTGTATACCAATTGCGTGGCTATGATTTCCTCATTTCATAAAAGAACACATGGAGTAGCATTAAATGTGTCATAGAAGTTTGTGAAATAGGTTACGATGGCAATTTGGTGAATTGCAGTACCTACTGTTCATGGATTACTACTTACAAAGTGCTGTCAATCCTCATTTTTGACACTCTGTTGTATTGTACTGCAGACAATATTATTGTTAATGATCTTGACCAAAACCAATGAAGTGGCATGGAATGTAAAAACAAACTCCCATTTCCTACCCTGCAGAAGCTGTTCAAATTCTATTAAAGTCACTTGAAGAGTGCAATTACGATGTAAGGCGGTTTTTATGACCTCATCGCCCAGCAATTCTCTACGATTTTCTTAGCTGGCTGTTATTTTTCAGACTGCACCAAATGAAACCACGTTATTGCGATTCCAACTACACCTACAAAAAGCACCTTTCCGTCGTGGAATCAGCTTTCACCTTTTCATTTTCACCTATTCCCCAGCTTTCACAATACCATAGGTCAAGTGTACGAAGCAAATTTTTTGAGTTTCTTGCAGTGTAAAAACACCCCAATATCGAGTTCGCAAGTGCATTCACAAAGCTAAGCCAAGGTGACGAATCACTCATGCGTCAATCTGATGCGAATCCGATAACAGTGCAGTGTAAAGTGAGTAAATCTGACTCACGCTCACCACTTGAACAGTGTTCCCTCTAATCGAAAAACAACCATGGCACTTTCGGCACTTTTTTTGGATGCTGGCCAACACATATTTTGAAAACTGGCACTTGCAAAATGTGGACACAACTTCCTTCACAAAAGAAAATTTCACAAAGCACAATTTTGTTATTTTTTCAAAGATGTGTGGGACATATTTTCACGATATAAGCCGTTCTCAGGTCACAGCAAGGATATACAGCAGTGAGCTGCAAAAAATGTTCAAACTCATTTTCAAAATACTCCGGTTCCAAGGTGTACAGAAGAAGTACTGGGCGCATTTTGATGATTTATGAGTCCAAAAACGAAAGTGCTTGCTGTGAAGTTCAGACACATTTCAAGGTTTTCATCTTGCAAGGTTTACAAACGGTTCTAGACGTATTTTCACGATGTATGCGTCAAAAAACAAAAGATATTCGCTGTGAAGTTCACACACATTTTGGAAATTCTCTCTGTTTGCCAGGTTTACAGAAAAAGATCTTGGCGCATTTTCATGATTTTTGTGTCCAAAACAAGGCTTTTTGCTGTGAAGTTCAAACGCATTTTCAAAGTTCTCCTTGCAGGGTTTGCAGAAAAAGTCCTGGTCACATTTTCCTGATTGATGTGTCCAAAAACGAAGCTTTTGCTGTGAAGATCAGGCGCAGCTTCGATGTTTTCACCTTGCAAAGTTACCAAAATGTTCTGGGCGTTTTACAAAGCTGTTTGTTCTGACGTTCAGACACGTTTTGTTAGTTCTCAGCTTCCAAAGTGCACAAAAAAGTTCTGGGCGCATTTTCACGATTCATATGTCTAAAAATGAAGATATTTGTTGTGAAGTTCAGAAGTACTTTGGAAGTTCTCCACTTGCAAGGTTTACAAAAAAAGTTCTGAGCGCATTTTCAAGATATTTGCGTCCAGAAATTAAGCCATTTCTTGTAGAGTACAGACTCATTCAGGAAGTTTACCTTGCAAGGTTTGTAAAATTTGTACTGGTCGCATTTTCACAATTCATTCGTCCAAAAACGAAGATGTTTTCTATAAAGTTTAGATGTATTTTTGAACCTCTCCACTTGCAATCTTTATAGAAAAAGTTCTGGATGCATTTTCACAATTTATGCGTCCAGAAACTAAGCTGTTTGTTGTGAAGTTCAGATGCATTTTGGAAGTTCTCCGCTTGCAAGGTTTGAAGAAAAAGTTCTGGGCGCATTTTCATGATTTATATGACAAAAAACAAAAATGTTTGCTGTGAGGTTTAGATGTATTTTCGAAGTTCTCTACTTGCAAGGTTTACGGAAGAAGTTCTGGGTGCCTTTTCACGATTTGTGTCTGAAAACGAAGCTGTTTGATGTGAAGTTCAGACGCATATTGGAAGTTCTCTCTTGACATGCAGGCATGATTTTATGTGAAGCAATTTTTCAAAAAAATTTGGACTGGAACAATAACCATGTTTTGCGAATTTGAGCAAAGGTAAGTTGCCTAGCAAAATTAGGAGGCTGTCATTCAGGCAGGCCTTTATCCTAACTTCTACTTGTGTTTTGAGTGTAATGCATTTTTGTCACACAGTGAAACTTGTTTTTTTTCGGCTTATCAAGACTGTTATCAGGTTCCACTTTCAGCTCACGTCTCATCACACAGCTGGTAAACAGCTGAGGCCATGAAGTTTCACAGTAAAATTGCACGCTGATTTGTGATGTAATAAAGTATAAAACCAAACAAGCCTGCAGCTGGTGGGAAGAATTCTACAGTCATTGTGATTAATATATAAGCTTGGCAAGATATAGATACGATCCACTTATTTCGAAAAACAGTTGACTTGTACATGCAACAAATTGCTAATGAAGCCAGTGCTCGTTTGTGAAATTAGGCTAAAAAACTATGTGTCGATCAAGTCAGTGTAAATAGTCAAACAATTTTGAAATAACCTAGAAGCAAATTATTTGCAAAGCTTTTTTTCTAACTTTTCAGATTCGATGTTGCACATGAGCACTGAAAATCTAACCCATCTGAAGATTTTTCTTGTTAAGCTATGAAACAATGAAGGTTTGGTGGTGGTTGGGATCATTGTCTAAATCTGAAAAACACTTTCACCTAATTTTTGGGATATGTTACAACTTTGCATGCAGATGTAAAGAAATATTTCAGTGCACGTGTAGGTGACTGAGCATCAACAATTAAATACGTAGTAGTTTCTATTCTCGTGGCATAGCTAATGGGTTAGAAATGTTTATTGCTTAGGCAATTTTGATGTAGTGTCAACCAACACACTGTTAACTCACTCTTACTTCAGGCAGTACACTACCAACCATTTTCAGATTTCAGATGCATGGATTTAGCTGCTAGCCTCGAAACCAGTCTGAGGGAAAAGAGACAGATTAAGTAAAATTCCTTTGCTATTTAAAAATCGTTTTTATACTCTTTTCCAGAAATATGTCAAATGATATTTCAGTGTGGTCATAAACATTCATGCAAGGCAAATCGACTATTATGAAAAGAGTTGGATGTCACCCCTCACCAGAAGGGGCGGATCCAGACAGTAACGTTAGGGGGGAGGCGATTTCAGTAATATTTGGTATTTAAGTCTCATAACAGCTTCGCTACTGTAACAGAGATGATGCACACTTCACAACATTGCTGTGACAAATAAATGCACGACAGAATGACTTTATATCGTGAATAATAAGATAACTTAACCATGGACTTATTTGCAGTTGGCTTCAAAATTGGTTGTTTTCTGAATTGCACAACATCATGGTGAACAAAACTGCCTTATAGGTTTCAGCAGGGGGTGATCGCCCAATCGCCCTCCCTGTATCTGCCACTGCTCACTGGTCTTTGTTCACGTATAACCTACTCTACGCCTTATCGATGTCAGTTAGAAAGCTTTGAAGTGCAAAATCTTACTCTATTTTGAAGGTCAGCAAGTATTTAATAGCTTCGGATCAAGCTGTAGAAGTAGGGCAATATCCTGGTTTCAGAGTTTTGGTTGCGATTGTGACAACTTTCGCAGCCTGCAGTGCTGGAGCTGAGAAAAGCTTCTCTTTGATGAACATCATCAAAACTGAACAGAGGTGTATAAATTTTATGTAGGATAGCTAGATGCTTGGCACACCTATGGATGACCCAATACATAAAATTCTATGTTCATTTAGTGGCAGATCAAATGTGAAAACTGGATAAATTGATGAACTGAAGCAGCAAAAAACTGCCTGTTTCGGGGAAAAAAAACGCCTAAACGCACGTGGCTTTTCACGGGAATATCTCCGCTCCTGTTCGGGTTACGGACCTGGTTGAAGTGTCAAAAGACGCGGCAAGTCTTCCAGTCTGCACTCGAAAAGAAATTTTTTGCTTGGGGAGTGCAGGTTTTTTGTGAGTGACGTCATAAGTGGAGGACTTTTAGGCCACTTTGGCCCACTTTGCCTGGCCCTGGGCGCCAACCATTAGATGGTAGCATTTGGCTGAAGTTTTTACTGGAAACTAGGCTACAATCCGAGTCTTTTCATACTTTGGATGACCTGCTGGGGTTTCGGGTTCAAAAGTTGTGATCTAAACCAGTAAAAATATTTGACTAATTAGACAATTAATTAATTTGTTTATTTTAGATCATAACTTT
>Ga0210059_1008448_pt1 | contig 16250 bp, 10 predicted proteins | sample Ectturendosymbi2_FD_188042 | JGI IMG/M metagenome (GOLD analysis project Ga0210059, IMG submission 188042) | Ecteinascidia turbinata endosymbiont from Florida, USA - Sample 2 (SPAdes) (version 2) | ecosystem: Host-associated > Tunicates > Ascidians > Unclassified | place: Key West, Florida...
TTTTCACTAATTTCATTTTTGAAAAATTTTTCTTGCACTAAGCGCTGGTGACGGGAAGAGTTAAGCTACCAGTAACAATCAAACGCAGCAAATCAAACGCAAGTAGCTGTAAATTAAACAAATTGTTCGAGCGATATAGGCAGTTTCGACTCCTTCCGAAGCAAGTATTTGCCAAAATTAATTTCATGTTTTAAATCTTTTTTATTAAATCAATACGATTTGCGAATTCTTTCAAGTGTTTTTCTGATAGAAATGTTTGACTTCTGGGGCAATGAGCTGAAATACGCGAAAGAATTGCTTTTGAATCTTTATAGCAAATCCGTACAAAATTCTATGCGGTTGCAGGACATGTGTGGGTAGAGTTAAAACCGTAGTCACGAACCACTTGTAGCGATTTCTCGCTACTGGCTATGACCAATACCAGATCACCACGCAAATTCCAGATCACCACGCTGTTTCCGCAGTCCGCACTGACTTACGAACCCGCAGCTGGGCAACGGATCTGTCTACGGCCAAATACTGAACCGATCCTGAGAAATTCTACGTGTTGAGCGCAACTTTAAGGAACCTCTTTGGTTCACACACTGCTGCCTAACACGCACTAGTCTGTACCCACACATTACAGAAACTAAAACGATGTTTTCGAACGGCATAAACACACAAGCATTACGACTACTACAGTTCACACGTACAATGTCACAATTTCGCAACAGAGCAATGGCAACCCGCTGTAAACCAAGTACAAAGCTCGCAGAGGGGAGTTGAAACCCACCACCGCAGTGTCCCGGATCAATGTAGCAATATTAGTTTTTCCGGACCCAGTCTATCAGCGCATGCAAAATTCGACCGACCACGCCATCCAGAACCATGTGTGTTGGCAAGAAGGGATTTTTACTTCAAGAGCGCTAGAACCGTTACGTCACACACAGACAGGCCAGCAAATGAGAGAGTGCAGGCCGCCTCGGCTCCCCAGGGTTGCCGGATTTGCTTTTTGACGTCAAATTTCACAAATTTGACATTTTTAGAGACAGTTGGCGTAAAAAATTTTTTTTTTTTTTCTCAACATTTGGCTTTTTTGGAGGCGTTGGCACATGCTATCAGACTGGTGTCTTCGCTTTATGAAAAGTATTTATTAGGATTTTTTAGACAGTGCTTGTATTTTCTCAAACGTTATCTGGCAACCCATATAAGAAAAAAGTTGTCGCATATCTGGCAACCCATAATGCCAAAGGTTCAAGTGGAAAACGTGGAAGATGAAGAATGCTTCAACTTTATTCTTCTAAAATGTCCTACAATTAATAAAGAATTTTATATTTCATGTTGTTTAACAATTTGACTTTTTTGCCCGGTTTGACTTTTTTTAGACGTGGTTTGGCTTTTTTCGCAAAAGGTGTCTGGCAACCCTGTGGCTGCCAACATTCTTATTCCCAAAGGCTAAAATTGCTCTACGGCTTCCCAGGTAAATGACCGGCTCGCCACTAATCAAAATGACATCAGCGTCGAACTACAATCGCTTTATGAATCTTACACCACTTACGTAAGATGTTTCGAAGTCATGTACACAAGGCAGCAGAACGCAATACTGCAGCCAGGATGAATTCGGATAAATTAACTGAAACCAATTCTTAATGTTTTCATAAATCTTTTGCTACTGGGACAAGCAACAATCTGCTGAAAGTAATATAACCCAGTTCCATCTCACACTGAAATGCACTAAAGAACATTTCTGCGACTGTGTCTTAGTTTCGAAATGAATTTTTCAGCACCACGACCGCGGCCTTACTAAATTTCATGCAGGATCTGAATAACTACCGGTGTGTGTCGTCATAAACAACTCTAGTTTCCCGACTGTCAAAAACAGCAATACAGCTTATCATGCATTTGGAAAATATTGAATGCAGGCTAGAGGGTTACTAAATTATCGTTTAAAACATTGCTGGCTGAAAGTTATCTGCTGTTTATATCAACCAAAGGAACTTGAATGGGACATTAAGAAAAAACTGGGGGGGGGCAAGCAGGGGGTAAAGCAAAAATCTGGGGGGGGCATAGCCCACCCAGGCTCCCCCTTAGCATCGCCACTGAACACAATATATCCACAAGCACAGTAAAACACTCGAACTGACTGAAAAACATGATGAACACGTTTTACAACTTATGGCTAACTGTAATTAATTTTACTAGCAATTAATTGCTACGTAACCTAAATCGTCTCACAACAGACATTTACTACGTATTTTTCAATAGAAGACACATGGTTTACTTTAGCTACGAACCAAAGATAACGGACTGTGACGTGTTTGATTACAAAACAATGTTTTGGCAATGCTGTACCAAAGACCAGGAACCGAGTTTATGGGGGGACGGGGAGGACATGTCCCCCCAACTTTTGGACAGGGGGGACATAATATCTTTTGTCCCCCACAACATTTTGTGATAAAAAGTAATGTATTTGTGCAAATTTCATTGTGACATTACTGTTGGAAACGCTTGCCCAGCATAAAAGCAGGAAATAAATGAGAAAATTAAGCATTATCACTGGCTTATCTGTGGACACAGTATGCAGATTGCCTATGTAAACTGAATTCTCATGATTGTCGAAAACTGTGTCAGTTAATTTGAATTGCCGAAATGGTTTGCACATGAACTTCGCTCAATCAAGAATTCCTGCGCTGGTCAGAAGCCTGCAATCAGAATACGGTTGCCACCAGACGTGTAGCTATGGGGGACAACGGGACAAAGCCGCCCCCAATTACAATGTTTTCAGGCTAATAAAATATTTGAAGTATAAGCCTAAGAAATACTTCAGTGCAAATCAACGAAACTGCCTCAAGGAATCTATCCTCCTTCAGCTTTTAGTTGAATACAAGCTTGTATCTGAACTTTTGTAATCATAATCAATAACCGCAGGTAAAAACAATTGGAGTAACGCATTTCGCAGCTGTTTTTGGTGCACCAACTTGCTGTATTCCACCAAAAGGTTATTTAAGCTTCATTTCAAGAACATCGCAAATTCCTCTCTGATAACCGTGGGTGTTACAAATATAACCTATCCTTGTTTCCAGTGTCAGCGTAGCCTTAAATCAATATCGTAGATTTTGTTTTTGCGCAGTTCTAAAACTACATGCGTGAATATGGCGGTGATATACATTTCATATGTCCTGAAGCTCAACTTTTGGCTAAGAAGTGATTCTATGGGGCGCCGTTCGTAAAAACATTATATCTGACAGATTTAGCACAAAAACTGCTATCTCTGCGCATATTCAGCTATCTCTGCGCATAGATGCACATTTAGCTACCTCTGCGCATATTTAGCTATCTCTGTGCATATTTAGCTATCTCTGCGCATATTTAGCTATCTCTGCGCATGTTTAGCTATTTCTGTGCATATTTAGCTATTTCTGGGCATATTTAGCTATCTCTGCGCATATTTAGCTATTTCTGCACAGAGATAGTTATCTCTGCGTGCATTTAGCTATCTCTGTGCACAGATAGCTATCTCTGCGCACATTTAGCTATCTCTGTGCAGAGATAGCTAAATCTGCATGCATATATAGCACTGAAGCATGTCGGAAGAAAACATGGTATGCTGTCTGAAGAAAAACTTAGTGTTCTGTTTCAGTAATCCAGAGAAAAGCAAGGCTACAGCAAGACATGAATTCCTTGGCATCATATAATGCAATGTGGTTTCATGTCTAGATTATACTGTTTTGATAATAACATTGTATCTTGGTTTGTGTAGACGATGGACTATAGTAAGCTTGTGGTGGTGGTCTCAGTGTTAGTGCCATTTTTTGCTCAAAGTCTCAAAGACGATCTCATCAAATCCGACCATTCCAACTGTTCTCACCAGGCGCAGCTCACCACCTCTCAGTGTCTTCAGGTGCACAAAGAGAATGCTCTCACAGAAAGAGCGCGTTGAAAGCAAAGTGCTCACTTGGAGACGAGCACTGTATTGTAAAGAGAAAAATACTGTCATAGGAAAAGCGCATCGAAAAGAATTGCTCGGTTAGGTCTTCTTGCCCGAAAATAACACCGGCAGCACACATCACTGTAGTAGCATTATCACAATGAACCCTACTGCTTCGAGAATCAAAGAAACGAAGGATGCATATGTACTTACATGTAATAAGCTGCAGTACTTACATATTACTTAAAATAACCAGCATTCTTGCACTGAAATGTGACCTTCAGGTGCGAGATTTAAAGCAACTCAAGCGGCAACCATAAGGTGTAATGCTTCCTGTCTAAAGAAAAATTTGGTCTTGAGAGTGTTGCAGAGCAACAAGGATTCCGTTGTGATGCATCAGCTCTCAAACTTCATTCACTTGGGCTCGAAGTGATAATGTCGTCCGATTATTAACAAAGGTGTTTGTTCGAGGCAATGCACGCTCGTAATGAAACATCACATGGACTTTTGCCTTGAAAATTCGGCATTTCCATGTAAGAGTGCTTTGGCAACAACTTGTCTTAAAAGCAGATAATATAGATGCTTTGTGTATTATTTGAGTTATCGATCTTATTCAGCACTGTTTACAACCGCATCGCATAATCCTTTCAGTTGTGTTTTAGCATCCGATAGCCACGGCGTGCAAAACCGCTTTGTGCAATTTCTGTGCCCTGAGCGGAAATGCATGTTGTTGCGAGGAAACTGAGCTCGCAAGCGTTTAACAGGAAAGGCACGCGTTCCTGCACCTGCAGGAAGATCGCATTTTCTCGAGGCAATCCCATGCATCCTTCCTGCTTGGAAAAAAACGCAAGCTGTATGCGTAATACTGATGCGTCTTCGTTAAACTAAGTGAAGATCAAAAATGGCACGAGCACATCCAAACCTTGATAACCCAAAACAAGCTTCGTCACAGCTCGTCCGTCGGCCTGCAGCGCGAAAACAGATGCTTCCGGAAAAACAGCACTTGTTGCAGAATCTTCGAAACGTACCGCAGCAAACAATCTCACTCAGTGCGCAGCAACCGTTGCGTCACGTGGTTGCAGGCTGCGCAAATGATCCATAAGAAAAAACATCTCGGTTGCCACGTGCGAAGCGAAAGTAAGATAGAGTGACGCCGTGCGCAGGCAACCTTGAAGGGAAAAACAGGAGAGTGTTTTTTAACCGCGGTATCGGGCCAAAAGGGAGAGTCTGTCATTCTATCAGTCTATGATTCTGCATCGAATGTTATATGCTGACGAACGAATATTGCATCTCTACGCGACGAACTTCTAAGCAGATTTGGCGAGACCAGCTGTGCAGCAAACGTAAATTGAAGATCTCAAGCAGAGTTTGGTTGTGCACGTGGCCGAGCTAAGAGCTACAAATCTTGGTGAGTCCCACCCCAATTTTAGGAGCTTCGCTAAATTCACTTGAACGACAAAATATCAAAGCGGTTGGGTTTGCCTGGAGTGTGTCTTAAGCATTTTTGCGACAAGCGTAATTGTGTAGTAAGTGTGTCTGCGTACGCTGTGTTTTTCTTTGGTGGCATTAAGCTTGCCAGGGTGTGGTTGTAAAATCTAACGCGTCGCGTGTCAGTGTTTCAATAGTGCCAGAATCGTGAGTATCTTTGGCCGCTGCTAAGTTTGTTTTAATTCGGGAAATACTTGCGTTTGCGCCTCACAGTAACCCTGTCATTGCGTGCTTTAACGAACTACTCGCATACAACGATCGTTGATTTCGCATAAAGCAGAAAATACTACTCAGAATAAAACCAAATATAAAACTAGCTTTACACTGGTTCATAAAGTCGGTTTCATCTCAGTTGGTTAACTTATGAATGGCGGAAGAAAGAGTCTTTACCCTAGCACTTTGCTGGGGACAGGTAGCTTACGCGAAATACTTCGAGTCTCATCCGGATTATACGATAATCCGGGGGACATTCTGGGTTTTTGATAGCCCGGTTTCCCGTGGATCTGACCGCCATACCTGTGTGTGTTTTCGCCCCTCACGAGGATTCGCAGCTATTATTAGTTGGATCCTATAATCCTGAGACGCGCTAAGCGCAAATAGGGGAGATAAGCCCGTCCACCACGCAGTATCCCACTTACGGTGTTTTCAAGTGGCGTAAGACCTTCCGCATTAGTTCGTAGAGGAGTAGAAATTGGTTACTAAGGTCAACTTTAATCCTGTCGCTGGTATTATGAACTAGGAAGAAGTTAAACGTGCCGGGCCGAGTTTTCTGGCAGACATACAGTTCGGATTCGAGGCTTATTGCAAGTATCTTGACGAACACCCTGGGTTTTCTTCATTAGTTCATAGAACCCCTGCGACAAAAAGAGCATTCTCTTTGTGCACCTGAAGGCGCTGCGAGGTGGTGAGGTGCGTGGTAGGAACAGTTGGAATGGTTGGACTTGACGAGATCCTCTTTGAATTTTGAGCAAAAAATGGCACTGACATTGAGACCACAACAACAAGCTTACTGCAGTCCATTGTCTACACAAACCAAGATACAATATTATTATCAATACAATATAATTTAGACGTGACATCACATTGCATTATATGATGCCAGGGAATTCATGTCTTGCTGTAGCCTAACTTTTGGCTGGATTACTGAAACAGAACACCAAGTTCTTCTTCTGACAGGACGTGCGCAGAGATAGCTATCACTGCGCAAAGATAGTTAAATGCGCGCAGAGATAACTATCTCTGTGCAGAGATAGCTAAATATGTGCAGAGATATCTATCTCTTCACAGAGATAGCTAAATATGTGCAGAGATAGCTATCTCTTCACAGAGATAGCTAAATGCATGCAGAGATAGCTAAATGCGCACAGAGATAAGCATCTCTGCGCAGAAATAACTACCTCTGCACAGAGATAGCTAAATATGCGCAGAGATAGCTAAATGTGTACAGAGATAGCTAAATGCGCACAGAGATAAGCATCTCTGCACAGAAATAACTATCTCTGCGCAGAGAAAGCTAAATATGTGCAGAGATAGCTAAATATGCGTGTGCAGAGATAGTTGAATATGCGCAGAGATAGCAGTTTTTGTGCTAAATCTGTCAGATATAACGTTTTTACAAATGGCGCCCCATACGATTGAGTTTCAAAGTCTTCCTCATTGCTCCGTAGTAACTGTTTAGCAACAATAGCATTCATTCTAGATATTTATTTGTGATGACGTGTATTGTGACGGTTCAATTGCAATCATGTGGAGCCTTAATGTTATCATCAATGATTTACCTTTACATTGCCGGCAAGTAAAAAATCAATATTTTCATGATATTAGACCCCGACATGCTGTTCTTAAGCTCAGTGTTTCAAGTTTCATCTGATGTTAATTGCCACCCTATCCTACAGTAAATTATTTGAAATCATTTAACTGCAACGAGAAGAGTCAGCAGCAAAATCTGACACAAGTAGCAAGATGCTTTTTCATTTTGCAAGGGTTGAGGGATTTGACACACTTTTATGTGAACAACGAACGAGACTGAAATGTCGACGAACCTGTAGAGAGTAAATGCAAGACTTGAACAGAGATGCATAATAAAATTTAGGGGCAAGCTCTCAGAAATGGGCCCCAAAACATTGCCATTGTGAAAGGCGTTTACGTGGATAAGAGTTAAATTTGTTTCACATTTCAAGTTATGAACTGAATGCAAGAGCATAAGACACATACGAATAGAATAAAATTTTGTAAAGTTTTGCAGCTTCACAATTGAAAGCTGCCTCCTGTTGCATATTTTCCCAGAATTCTTACTTTATTTCGAAAAACATGACTTGCTTCGGAGCTTCTTTAAATGTGGCTCTAAGAGTGGCACATAACCTTTTTAACTAAACAATGGTGCAAAGCTCTCAACGGTATCTCTGAAAAAGAGGGGCCCGAGGAGACCCAGTCAGAAATTTTTCCCCGAATCTAAGATGCAATATGTTATATCTGATCTCAATCGAAGTTAGAAAAAGCCCTAAATCCGGTCATTACTCAAAAATAATCCAGAGATCATCTACCGAAAAGTGGGCCGGAAATGAAACATCGGCCGAACTTCCGCTTATGTCAGATATCATGCATGACTGTCAGCGATTTGCTTAGTGTTATGCTGACATGTTTGTGTTAATTATGTCAGCTTTTCTAGTAAATTTCCGTGATGTCGTTAATTGGGTGAAGAATGCAACACTTCTACATATCAGATTACATGAAATCTCGTTTCTGAAGTAAAGCAGTACAGCAATGAAGACAACGAACAAAATGCCACCCTGAACACTGGAGCAAAATTTAGGCCTTGACATTACACATACAGAAAATGCACGAAGAGTTGTTTTTGAATTGTCGCCACTTCTGGTTGTTGTAGTGAAACTTCAAGACTCACTGTCAGATGTTTAGATCGCTTGCTCCTCAGTGGTGGGTTCTGGCACTGAGTAAGATAAGCATTCTTCGGTGTCACTGACCGATGACATCACCAGCTTTGAAGGAGCACCACCAGCATCAGGCTGGCCACGTGTAGAACGCCCGCCATTCCAATCTGGTAGGCCACCAAGAACAACTTCGACTTCATTTCCTCGTTTGGTTAAGTTGCTCTCCTTATACGTCGTTCTGTTAAGAACGTCTGAAAAATAAGCAACCGTGGTAATGGAGTCAGTAAACTATGAAGGCTGCATTCAAAAGCAGTGTGGTCGTAACATATGCTGCAACACTGTCAGTCAAAAGCAGAGGTGTGGAGCCAGATCCTGAAATTTGGGTTCCCGTGAGACACATTTTGTGAGGCAAGCGAGTTGTACAAATAAAACAATGGTTTTTAGTGTTCAATGGACCAAACCGTTCTGGAGCCGGAGATTTATTTGCCTGGAGCTGGAGCTAGAAATTTGCGTTCTGGATCTACACCCCTGGTCAAAAGGAATTCAAAAGAGTTGACATGTATTCAACTGTACTTCATCAGTTGCAAAACGACGATCCCATCGATATACTGGGCAAATACAGTTGAGTAGACCTGCAGGGGTTCTCAACCAGGGGGGAATTTTGTATTTAGAATTTTGTTTGGAACAAAAAAGGTTGAGAATCATTGGGATATAGGATCTATCCAGGCATGTAACCAGTTGAAATAATCGACTGACTGGTCATGTTGACACATGTTTGCAGAGTCAGTTAAAATAGTTTAATGCCATTGTTTATCAGATGGATAATGTAGAACAGGGATGGGCAATTCTATTGGCTTGGGGACCACTTTGAGGAAGGCCACATTTAGCAGAGGACCGTGCCTTCTAATGGAAACAGAAGCAAGTTGCGGTTGAATTCAGCTTCAGCAATAACATTTACTGCGACATGTTGGAGGAAATTTCATAATTGCAGATTTTCGTGATTTCTTCTTCGGGTCACTGAAAATGCTGCAGTAAACAACACGAGGCCTGCAGACTGTTAATTGCCCACCTCTGTTCTAGAAGCAGAGTATGTGGCTTACTTTGTCACGATAAATCTAAATGTGAAAAGGTAACATACTTCACTCCAATATGGAGAATTCACTGGGTATGTTGGTAGGAACTCTACATATCATACACTGGCAGAAAAAGAATTACCGTTTAGGGCAGCACATATCTTGTGATCACAAAAAGATTTCTTCGTCTTCTTCCGTTTATCGTCCAGACCTGACCAGGAATACTTCATAGCAAGCTCTTTTTGCATGAACATCCTTATGAAATTTCGAATGGTGATACGAAGTGTTTTGCCCTTAACCAGCTTTCCCAACTGTGTGAAATCCTACAAACGAAATGGGAACGTATGCATTACGTTTTTGCAATCAATTATTTTGTCAACTGCTTATTAATAACACAGCAAAGCACTTTGCGAAATCACCGTAGGAAAAGTTATGCCAATTATGTTTGAAGGAAGTTATGAAAACTTAACTGACCTTAATATCAAGAATGAAGTTCAACTCTGTCTCAGTAGCTGCAGGCTTGATCTTTAAATCAGAAGTGGAATTGCTTTTCTGTCCCAACATGTCTCGCGAAAGTTGAAAATGCCTTGTAACAATGTCTGGAAGTGTATCAAATCTTTTTTCCATGGTGGTGGTAAGGTCCATGAGTTGATATATAAGGTCTTGAAGGTCGCCACCATGGACAAGAGTGTCAGCAGAGTGCGTTTTTTGTTTCTTTGCTTGCTTCTCAAATGGTGGTAGTGGAAATGACCTGGAAATATCATTTCAGACATTAAGGTCATAACAGCTGAAAATCTATTCTATTCATCCCAAAAAAACTTCTGTTTGCAGTAAAATAGCTTGGAATATGTTAAAAATCTACATCAAACATGTGTAGCAGACACATTGGGATGGTCTGTACATATTAAACGTTGATCTGATGAAATGAAACAAAGTCCAAGTTTCAAGCAAGAAGAGACAAGCATGAAATGTATGCTGAACTTTAACAGTGTTTCATTCTGCTTCCAACACTGGAGGCGCTGCTGAACGTGGTCATGTGACGTTTTTTAATGATGTAATGTTTTATGAGAAACGAATAAAATGATTAATTAGGTACTTTCCAGGAGATCTGGATATAAAAAGGCCGATTTTGGCAATCCAGATCAGTTCACTTTTCAACTCTGAACTGAGAACTCCTTCCTTGGTCTACGCCATCCAGAATGGTTTAGCCATTGAAGTAAATTTTGAGGCTCTGCCTCATGGTGTGCTGAGGCTCGGAAAGTACACCATGAGTGCTGTTATCAGCCAGTCACGGATGCGTGATGACTTTTGACGGCTTGAGTCCTCAGACTAAAAAAGCAATGCCAATGGCTTGTTTTTTGGTCAACACTAGTGGCTTGTCCAGGGGATCCTATGACGCTCAGGACCACAAATTTGGCTTGTCCAAATTACTCGCTACCACATGGACTGATATTGTCAAAAGGCAACTTCTTGTCTTGCTCAGTCCTAGTGGAATTCTGCCACACCATTTGCCACATGGACTGATATTGTCAAAAGGCAATTTCTTGCCTTGCTCAGTCCTAGTGGAATTCTGTCACACCCCTTTATCAAATTTGGCTTGGTCCCAATGAAACTCTGTCACTCTGTCCCATGAATTTGGCATTAACAGAATTAAATTATGTCACTCTTTTTGGCACCGTCCAAACTAATCTTTGCCATAATACTTGGCATTGTCACAGGCAGATTTTATTGCCCTACATGACAAAACTGCCATTTACAAGAGGGAACCTCCGTTACCCTCTATTTTGACTTTATCTAGGAACCTTCAAAACCCCTTTGTCGTTTGATTAGGAATGAATAACAAAATTGACATGAGAAATTGTCACGATAACAACATCAAAATATACGTGACGAAACTTGCGGAAACACCAACTAGGAACCCTCTTTAGGTTTAGAAATACTTGTCACGACTAACCGTGTACAAAAATAACTGCATTAAACTGCATACTTCCTTTCAGCATGTTAACGTCTGAATAGGAAAGTTCAGAGTTAGAAATAGGAAAACTGTAAACTTGATGTTTGTAAGTTTGGCTGATTATTGAAGTTGACTGTGTCTGTATTTCTGATTCGAGAGTTTGTTCAAGTTGATTTCTGTATCAAATCCATTAGTAAGTAATGTTCTTTCATGTGCATATTCTGTGAAATAAAAACAATACAAAAAATACCTCATGTGTCCATTCTTATGGAGTAATTTAGCCAGGCAATCAGAAACTACAGGGAGGTCAAGCGAACATTTGTTTCGTGAAAACCGTCCTTATTACATCTAAGACTGAACCCATGTAGAGAATTTACGGATGTAATTAAATGCGACTATCTAGGTTCTATATGGCCTGGAAACTCGTTACAGTTGGGAGTACTTTGCTAAGGACTATCTTTAAACTTTCTTCCAGGAGTTTTGTTATGAAACCCATAGGCTTATTCAAAAGAAGTGGGAGAGTGCCAAAAAGTTTCTTTTTTGAGAAGCCAAATAAAACCATGTCTTTTTTTCGAAGGGCTTTTCAAGGTACTCTGTCAAAACACGCTGGTGAAGTTTTTCTTGTTCTGCGTAATGCAGACTTTTTGAAGTTCAAAAATGCCTCCGAACTCTCTTGAGGAAAAGTTTTGCTCATAAGAGTTTTATACAGAGAGCAAATAATGCGTCATGGCTAATCAGTTACTTTGATGTACTGCTATAGGCTTTACGGCCTTTCTGCTCTTTCTAACCGACATGCGGTGTTGCGAAAACTCTAAGTGTTGCAGCAAAAACGGAAATTTGGAACAGTTATGAATATCAGTTTAACGTAAAAATGTGGAAATTATAAAAAACTTGAAAATATAAAAACTTGACAATAAAAAATAGCAAATCTAGGAATTATACATATAGCCAGAAAGTGAGCGGGAAGGCGCTACACCATTTCACTGCTAGACAACTACACCGGCAATCCCGAACTTTGCTCATTCTGCTGCAGCATGCTGCATCCCAACAATGCCTGTCGAAATCATCTAATGCTTTCTTTTTATCAGAGAAAGAAAAAATCTTCAATACGAAGGCAATGGTTACCTGCAAAAGATCTGCTGCAATTGTAAAAAAACTGACAAACTGCGAGCACCTTGCTCTAAGTAAGACACAAAAGCAAACCCAAGTTGCTTCAGAGCTTCATTAGCCCTGTGCACTTTGTTGTTGTGATGGAAAGCACATCGAATCCACGGTGCCAACTGATTCGCAAGCAATGACAAAAAAAAAACTTTGCCGCTGAATCACAGCGTAGCATGTGCCAGCTATGCTATTTATTTTGCCATACATACATGCATCTGTAAAGAAGGCAGAAAAAAATAGGAAAAGTAATGACGAGAAGGGTGGCTAACAAGCAGAAAAAGCACGTTCCATAATCGAGAATTAAAAACAAGACCCTTTTCAGTTTGTGAGTATTTGATTGTGATGTTCAAGATGCTTTATTAATCCTTATTGTTATAAAAAGTATGATACATGACTTTTTTTCATTTTGTATTGTTGTAAGCAAATGTGAGGAGTGGAAAGAGAAAGTATTTTTATGGTCGGCCCCGGGCGACATTAACATCACTACGCCACTGCAGTAGAGCATGCGGTGGGATACTACCTCGCTGGTTTAATGCGCAAACCTAATTTGTGCCAAAAAATCTATCATTCTAATAGGCCTAAATATTTTATTCTTTGCGTCAACAGAAGCATAGGCGGGTCCAGGATTTTCTTTAGGGGGGGGGCTAAAGGACGAGTTAATCCGGATGTGTACTGACTGCTTAGTAGTGAAGACCCAACTGCTCAGGTAACTTTTTTAACAAACACGGTTAATAACCATACACATTTTGGCCAAATCGCATTCTCACCATTACCCAGGCTTACTGAGACGTTTCCGGAGCAGAAGCGGCCTTCAAAACAATTCAGAAATTGTTCTCAAACTTATCTAACCTTAAAAAAGTAACTTGTTAAATTTCGGAAAAGTTTTATTATTAGCAAAACAAGCACAGGTCCACGCCGAAAAAAACGCGTGGGGCAGGCATAATAGTGACACAAAAACTACACGAAGAAACGTGAAATGCCGCCATTAACCTTTGTTGGCAGTAGGTGCAAGATCCATGCCATATTGTGTTCGAAAATTGCAGATGTTCATGGAATAGAAGTTCATGACGTTCGGACTTGAAAATTGGTTTATTTTCGGAAAATTTTCCGATTTTTCTTGAATAACCCCAGAGACGTAACGAGGGAGAGGCAAGGGGGCAAAATTCCCCGGGCACCGAATCACTGCTGGTAGCCAAATAGTCACAACAATGTGAGAAGCACTTTTTTCAAAACAGTACATTTGCTTCCGAGAGACCTCAGGTTCGAACATGGGGGCGCCAAACTTGTTTCTTGCCCCAGGCGCCATCTAACCTGGTTACGCCCCTGCACATCACGATTGTCTAGCTAAAATGGCAAAATTTGTTTACAAAAATACCTCCCTATCAGTGGCAAACTATCAATCACAAACTATTTAAAACAAAATGCTCTCGATTATTGAAGACATTTGACAATAGAAAATAAGTTGAAGGTGGAAAAAAAGGTATATTATTTCGAAAACAAGCACAACTTTCCCTACCCCCAAAAAACGTTTGGGGTACGCGTAGAGACAAACATACCAAAAAACTCGAGAACAATGATTATGCTGGCACCTTGTTCTGGAAGGTGTTTATTGCATCACAAGGGCATTGAAAATGATCAGACAATATTTTTTCATGTCACAGCGGGAAACGTGAAATTTGCAGTTAGTCAATGACCAAATTTTCATCCATTCAATTTTTTGTACGAAACGCGACTATATCGCGGTAACGCAATTTTAGAAATACCGTGCAGTAGGTTGAAAAAACAAATTAGAGACAGCAGAATAATGGTCGATAAAAAAGCATCTGATTTCGTACTGAGCTGAACTTTTGTCCAATAATTGTTGCTGGCAGGCAGGGGTGCGTTGCTAAAAAAGAGGTGTGGAATGCCGTTCCCACACCAAATATAAAGGAAAAGCGATTCGCCTACAAGAATTTCCACACTGGATCTTCCTATTTCACTTTAGTGCTACGGTGGTATACGCGGGATAACTTGTCATTTATTCATTTATGCTGCTCCAGGCGCTACACGTATAATTGAAATGAAAAATCTAAATCTTCAAGTAACGTTACTATAGTGCAAAAAGGTGTGGGAACGCCGTTGCCACGCGTTCCTACCCCACTGCACCCCTGCTAGCAGGTCTGTTGCTAATCAATAGTAATCTTTAGCATAGCCTACAGCTAATCTAGCGTGCTTCATTTTAAGCCTACCTGCATGTAGGCGACATTTTACGGTTAGGTTTGCTATTTTGGAATTTACGCTGTCACTGAGCGCTCTAACCAAGCCTGTAGCGAACAGCATTGTAAGTTCGTTGTAGCGTAGTTTTAATGCCTTCACTTAGCTACAGTAATAACATAAACTGCCCTCATTCATAAAAGCTTTAGGAAGAAATAGTATGATCTGCAGCTTATTCAGCTTTTGTCCACAGTCTGCTCAGTCCCGTCGTCACGGGGGGCTTTGGTGGGCTTAGCCCTCCAAACAAAGCTCCAAGCCCCTCAAATTGAAACATGAAACACTATAAATCAGTGGAGTTTTTGTCAATATTTAGAATGTCAAGTCCCCCGCACAAACGCAACGCCCCCCTATTGAAAACTTTCTAGCGACAGTTCTGAGTCTGCTGCTTATTCGTCTTTTGTCCACAAGAAGCCCAATCTTACCCAAATGAAACAAGAGTTTAAATATTTACGTGCACAGTGGCATGGCCAGCCCAAAATTTTGGGTTGGTCAAAATGTTGGAGTTTAGTTGAGCAACAGTATTTTGTTTGAGATACTGCCTCTTAAAGCACAAAATGACTAGATATTCTAAAAATTTGGAGGGGCCATGGCTCCTTGCCCCCCCCTGGCTACGCCTATGCATGTGCGCTTTATATAACGTATATGTAATGTAATACTTTATGTAAACACTTACGTATTTATATAACATTGGGACCATATTTTTTATATAAAAACTTCTTTATTAGAAATTTCATTTATAGTGAAATATGCACATTCGAACTGCCCAAGTTCGGCAAAATAAGCCTTGCATTTAATTTTTTCGTCCCCATCCCTGTGCAAGAAATGGTTTATTTAAAGGCTATACAAAAAAGTTACCCCAATGGACGTTTCTGTGTCGGGAACAATCGATAAAAAACGTATCTGAAAAAATTTAAGGGGGGCTTCAGCCCCCTTAACCCCCCTGGATCCGCCTATGTCCACTGACCACTGTAGGGGAGGCACTAGCAACACTCAGAAAAAAAGTGAGAAATGATGGTGAATCCGGATGTGGATGGCTGTACTACTAAAACCCTAAATCACCGAAAAATACTTCGAAAAACGCAAAAAAACTACTAAAAACCAAAAGAATACTAAAACCAAAGCATAAGCTAAATTGGGGTCCGAGTTTTACATTTTCTGTAGCTTGCAGGAGGGGGCAATCCACCACTCTGGCAGCAGCAGGTAGACCCAAACACAGTAAGAATTTTCACTGACAAATTGCAAGGGTTGGAAAAATTTTGGAGATACCTTCCTTTGACAAGAAGTTTTCAGGTGTGCCATCAAAAATATTTTATTCGCTGCTACACTCTATTGGAATTCCAGCGCCGGATATAGATGGTGGGGGGGCCTGGGGTCCAGACGTGGTGGGAGGCCCAACGTGGGGATACAAAATTTTTAGGTAGGGATGATCGATGAAGTCACTAGTATTTCCACATATCATTAATATTTATGACGTGATCTTGTGACGTCACATTTGTTAACTCAGCTGTAACAAAACTGTATGATGC
>Ga0210059_1008449_pt1 | contig 16248 bp, 13 predicted proteins | sample Ectturendosymbi2_FD_188042 | JGI IMG/M metagenome (GOLD analysis project Ga0210059, IMG submission 188042) | Ecteinascidia turbinata endosymbiont from Florida, USA - Sample 2 (SPAdes) (version 2) | ecosystem: Host-associated > Tunicates > Ascidians > Unclassified | place: Key West, Florida...
CACCAAGACAACACCAGGAACTGGTACAACCACTGAAACGACACCAGGAACTGGTACAACCACCAAGACAACACCAGGAACTGCCACAACCATCAAGACAACACCAGGAACTGCCACCACCACTTCAACCACAGCAGGAACTGCTTCAACGCCTGAAACTACCCCAAGAACTACCATTCTAACTACAAAAACCACACCAGAAGTTACTTTGACTACAACTAAAGCAACAACGATTCCAGGTTGGTTGCGTAAAGTGTGAAGATTTTTTGAAGATTTTCTTCTTTTCATATAACACCATAGAAGCAGGGGCGCACGCAGGAATTTTTTAAGGGGGGGCTGAAATTTTGGGAAAAATATTTTGCCCTCACTAAAGTACAGGCTACTTTATATACTATAACATTTATGTCATATATGCTATTTCAATTTTAACACATCAACACTTTTCTTGACCAGGCCCAGCCGCGACGTCTGTTTTTCTTTGCCCGTTTTCCCCCGTTACCGTGATTTTGTTAATCTGTTAAAGTACGATGCGATGTAGTGTGCCACTTCTCTGCAAAATTTTGACATTATTTATGGAAATTTGTAACATGCTCAGTATCCCGAGATAAAGCACTCCTATGTTATATAGTAGCATTACTTCATACCACTTCCAGCAAATTCTGGTGTCTCAGTCGGCTATTATTTGTCACGAAATATTATCAACAGCACTTTTCTCAACATCCCAGACAAGCAAAATGCACTGCAGTACCACTACAGATCGTAGAATTATCTCACAGCCACACTGCATGGTTGTTGGTCGATACCAAAAGCAAAATACCTTTGTTAAATCACCAAAACAGAATTGAAACAACAGTTTCCACACACACTCGTAAACGGCAGCACAAACGTTTGCGAATTGCTAGTGTATCATCTAACATATTCGAGGCCACTAGCGTAAGAAGGGGGAGGCCACTGTGCCATGGCCACCCCCTCAGACCCTAAAAATCATAAAATGTAAAAACAGAATTGTCTAAAACTTTCTTCCAGAATGCACAAAGATGCGTATTTTAGGTGTAATTTTGCAAACTTTTCCCGGGGGCATGTCCACGGACCCCCTTGAGTGGTCGTGCTTTCAGCACTTCACCTAAAGTTGATTTGTGACGTCACACGATAGTGACGGAACTTGCCCCCCCCTCGGAAATTTTCTGCGTACGCCATTGTTCGAGGTAGTGGCAGCAAACAAAGCTCAGCCGACATATCACTAACTTATATGGGGCGCCGTTCGTAAAAATATTATATCTGACAGCTATCTCTTTGCAGACCAGAACCGTCGCCAGAAAGTTTTCAATAGCGGGGTTTTGCAGTTCTGTGGGAGGGGGGGCTTGACTATATAAAATTAACCAAAGCTCCACTTATTTATAGTGTTTCACGTTTCAATTTGGATGGGCTTGGAGCTTTGTTTGGGGGGGCTAAGCCCATCAAAGGCCTCCCGTGGCGACAGGACTGGCGCAGAGATAGCTACCTCTGCTCGCATTTAGCTATCTCTGCGCAGAGATAGCTAAATCTGCATGCATATATAGCACTGAAGCGTGTCGGAGGAAAACATGGTATCTTGTTTGAAGAAAAACTTAGTGTCCTGTTTCAGTAATCCAGACAAAGGCTAGGCTACAGCAAGGCATGAATTCCCTAGGCTACAGCAAGGCATGAATTGCCGCAGAAATAGCTAAATGTGCGCAGAGATAGCTAAATATGCGCAGAGGTAGCTAAATATGCACAGAGATAGCTAAATGCGTGCAGAGATAGCAAAATGCGCGCAGAGATAGCAGTTTTTGTGCTAAATCTGTCAGATATAATATTTTTACGAACGGCGCCCCATAAACTTTACAGATAATTGCGCAAAGTACAGATAGATGCCGCTGTAGAAAATTTGAAATGAGGGAATGGACAGGGACAGATGCTCTTCAGGAGGCTCTTGGAGCAACCCGTGCATGCGTATTTGGCCAAGTAAGCACGTGACATCTCTCTTACAAGCAAACCATCACGGCAAACGGAATCGTAGCAATTGCACGAATACACCGACGGACAGTTAATGTGTATAGTTTCTTAAGTGTTGGTCCGACCTATAGGGCCATGGGCGAAGTAGTTGCTTGTCGTACAATATTCATTTCAAATCTTTTGGTTTAGTAGAATAATCCCTTTCACAAATTTTATGTATGCTAAAGCACGAAATCAGATCTGCGATTGCTGCTGGCAACCAGGGGCGTAACGAGGGGGGCAAGGGGGGCACAATTCCCTGAGCGCCAATTCACTATGGGGGCGCTGAATCACTGCAGGAGCGCCGAATTACTGTTGGAGGCGCCGAAAAGTCCCAACAATGTCACAAGTACTTTCTTCAATACAGCAAATTTGCCTTCGAAAGAACCCAGATTTGACTATAGGGGCGACAAACTTCGACCACGGGGGTACCGGTTCGACCAGGTGGGCGCCTAATTTGTTTTTGGTCCCGGGCGCCGTCTAACCTCGTTACGCCCCTGCTGGCAACAAAGTCAATCATAGTTTTTGCTCTGTCGATCTGGCGGTCTTTGTGTATGGAAAGCAGTGCAAGACCTGTCATTCGCTCATTTCCAATCGACGATCTTAGATAGGTTTTAAGACGTCTCATTGCGCTGAAACTGCGCTCACTTGTAGCAGTTGATACAGGAAGAGTGCCTAAAACGGTGAGCAATATGTAGACATTCGGATAAATGTCAGCATGGCAAGCACAGAGTGCCTCGATGGCACTCGAAGGAACAGTGCTAACATCTTCCTTTTTCCACTTATTTACCCAACGCTGCACTTCAGGAACAACCGCTGCTCTGGGACCAATATCTTCCTGATATATTTCCAGTAACCTTTCTAAATCTTGAGCAGTGTTTGGCGAAGCATCGCAGTACTTAGGAATCAAGCCCCAAAGACTTCGGCACTTCTGCTTCTGATCAAAGAATCTATCCTCCATTTCCACTATTAAATGATCTAAAAATGGTACAAATATGGCTTCCCGAAAAAATGCTCAGAGTCATCAGAAGGATAATTATCTCTGAAAATTTGACTTTTGCATCTTCTGGGAATCAATAGTGGAGCATCAAGTTTTTCACATTCATTCTTAGCTTGGTCAAATATTTTATGAAAAACGTTTTCGCAATTCCTTCTGTTTTGTCGGAGAATATCCAGCACACTATCAATGAGCTCAATCACTGCAAACATATCCAATTCTTTCTTTTGCAGCAGTTTTGAAACAGGCAGGATTATACCAGAAGTGTGTTGCATAACTAAAGCCGCGATTAAAAACGTGCATTTCTGTACAGAATTGATCAAAGTTAAGCTGCTTTGGTCGCAACCTCCACTTGCTTGTTTTCCTGCTGCAATTCCTCAAGTGTAGAAACAGGTGCTGGCAATAGTGTCACGAAAATGATGATCGAGTCATGTCTTTCTACCAGCGTGTGGCGCAAATTGGTTTCAGCTTCTGTCGCGAAGAAGCCGAGCCTGAAACTGCTCTTTCTACATTGTCTTGAAATATTGATACGCGCTGTGCAGAACGCGACAGAAAGCGCGTATGTCCGAAATAGTTGCCATCGCATTTCTAATAACTGGCAACTGCGATGAAGTACTAATGATCAAGTTAAGAACATAGTTGCAGCAAGAGTGTACATGGCCTAAGGGTACAATTCTTTTACTCTAGCCTGGACACCACGATATTTTCCGCTCATATTACTTGCGCCATCATAAACTTGGCCACGCATATGTTCCAGATTAAGCCCAAGTTGAGATAGTTGGGTGAGAATCGTAGATGCAAGATCTTTGCCTGTTGCTAAAGAAACTGGAACAAAGCACAAAAATTATTCGTGCACTTTGGCATCTTTGATAAACCGAACGGATAAACGAAGTTGCTCTGTTTGACTTACATCAGTCGTTTCATCCGCTAGTATCGAAAAGTATTTGCATTGGGAAATATCGGAAAGTATTTGCTTTTGTATGGCATCACCCATCAAAGATATAATTTGATTTTGCACTCTCCAGCTTAAATATGAAGCGTTGCGGGGAGCCTTCAAAAATAGGACAGATGTTTGCTTGTCAGCAGCCTCCACTCGCAGTCTTAAGCCAGCTTTAAAAACTCCGTCATTGCAATCAGTTTCGTTCAGTGAAAATGCATCAGCGTCTCTGTGACCCCTCAATGGTATTTCTTGGCGACCGCAAAATTCAATAGTTCGGATGATATGGGGAAGACGATTTCGATTTTCCTCGACAGCCTTCTGTCGACTGCTGTTTAAAGCATTTCGTACATCTCTGGATTTGTCGGCATCTGTCTGCACAAAGTTATCGAACATGGCTGCACATAATTTATGATAGTGACAGTTTTGGTGATTATTGTAATGTTCCTTTGCCTTTTTATAATTGCAGTGTGGCCCCGAAACTAATGAGTCGGGAGGTTTTGCGCTACGACTGACAATCTGAGGAGCAAACACAACACACCATTTGCAAAAAGCTCCATTGTAAATATTACTGTACGCTAACCATGCAAATTCGTTTAACCATTGCTTCTGGAAACTTCGATTTTGAGCACCAAATGTTACATACGGAAACGAGAAACCTGAAGGAGGGGACCGGCAATTGAACAATACCTTTCGTCGATGAGCATCAGTCAGGGGAACTCCAACGAAGTTACCAATATTGTTTTCACTACTGAATACTTGACTGGCAGACTCTGAGCACGAGCTAGTGTCATTTCTATCTATTTTGCAAAAGTCTCTTTCTCTTGACGAACTCCTTTTCCACTTGCGTTGTACAACTACAAACTTATCCATTTTTCCTCGCACTCTTCTGGTTATCACGGTACCCGAAATTCGAACTACAGGCGGAACAACTCCAATCGTAACGCATTGCGCAACACGTGCAGAGTTTCTACGTCATAGCATGTATGAAGCGGTTTCTCTCAATGCCATTATGACTCATGAATCGCAACGCCTTTATCGAAAAGCGACATTCAGCGAGGGTTTCCTATAGACTTAGCACGATTTGCCTATTGCAATTGAAGTGTAACATTCGTAACGTAACAAGGTAACAGATCACTACACCACTAGTTATAATCGAAATCTTTATATAGCTATGTATGCATGTGCGGAATTGTTTTGTGTTTTAACAAATGTCAGCAACAAATTTTTGTTTAGGTGATTTCCGTTAAGGGGAGAGCTCTAGCCCCTCAGCACCCCTGCGTGCGCCCCTGCATAGAAGCTGACTTAGATTTCGTGTTACGTCTAATAATCTCGGGCAAACCTCTATTGGTGCCGCATGCCACTTTTAACATAAACTTCGTAACGTTTTTACACAGTTGTCAACTTTCTACAGGTCTATTATTTTAATTTTTTGAAGTTGGGTGTCCATTGCTTGCTTATCGCTGAAGCGAACTGGTCAGCGCATCCAAAAACTGCGGTTCCGCATAATGACTTGGCGAGGTTTCCAGCCACCATTTTCGGGTCACTGCGAAGTGACACGTGCAGTGCGTGACTGAAAACCTTGAACCGCAAATGTTTGTCGCTTGCCGATCTATTTCATTGTTTCCGAAACAGTATACTCTTTTATTGGACGCAATCTACTCATGTTTTATCGACTTGCATTACGTTTTAGTGCGGATACCCTTGTGCTCGTACAAGCACGATCTCGTTGTGGTCATTGACTCATCTGCTCTCGGATCGAAACGCTTCCCTCGTGTCCGAAAGTTTTTGGAAACAATCTTGGCAAGTTTGGACATCAGATCGAATCATACTCAGGTTCGTTTGAATTGCTATTAGTTGTTCAATTAACTGGTGAAATAATGATCGGAGCAGCTGGCCATCTACAATTGGCATGTAATTTCTGGTAAAGTTCACGTCTTACTTTTCGTGTTTTGCAATTTCCAGGTGGCATTTGTGACTTACTCCAACACTCCTGTCGTCGTCTCTCGATTAGGGGATGCAACTACATACAACGAGACAATCACAATCCTCAGCTCATTGAAACCCGTGGCCGATGCCGCTGTGACCAATACTGGCCGTGCTTTGTCAGTTGTGCTGAGTGACCTTTTAACAACGAGCGGTGGAGCACGACCAAACGTGGCATGGGCAGTGCTGCTGGTCACTGATGCGCGGTCAAAGGTACGTTCTGCTTACTCTGTCCATCTAGCCTTTGTGGCCGAATGACTGGATACTTGACAAGACTTTAAAAGACATGTAGCCTGTGTGCGATCCTCAGCAATAATTGATTTTAAGAGCAGTTGAAAGGGATTTGTATTTAATTACAGGACAACGTAAGCGAGCCTATCCAGCGTGTCATAGAGCTGGAGAAATCCCACGGGCCTGGCGCTTACATCGCAGTGGTCGGACTTTTGGCTGCTCGGGCTGATGTTCAGCCTGGTACTTATCCGCAAGACCTCATCACCTACGCCGAAAACTACGACATGCTCAGCAACGACGAAGTGCTCGCCTCCACTGCTGATCACATTTGCGTGCCGCCTGCACTTAGAAGTGATTACATTTTTCTTTTCCTAAAGCTTGCAACTCGATCTTAGTTGATTCTATTGTAGTGTTTCTAACCTTGAAACTGTTCAAGCCAGCCTGCGAGGAAGAGTAAAAACAACACGAGTTATTTTCCGTTTATCTTTTTCCGATTATTTTGATATATACAGAAAAATGTTTAATTTTGTGTCACTTTGAATGTTGGTCGTGACCGTAAAGTGTAGCAGAGTGGGTCCAAGCGTGAACGTGCGTCACAAGAAATCACCTGCGCCTATGTGTGTGGGCTGAAACATCGGTATAACCCCAGGCATTCACCCCCATGAACATACTTTAAAAACCTTTCATGTTTACAGCAACAAGTGCGGCAATAACCACGGTGGTTACTTCAACAGTGACTTCTGCTGTGTGCGAGTGCTACTGGAATGGTGAGTATTTTACACTGGAGTAGGGCGTTCATAGTTTTTTTGTCAAATTGCTTTGTTTGCGAATATTGCTGCAGACTGAAATCTGAAACGTGCTTTTTGGTGGTACTGACATGGTAAACACTCCTGGCCTTCGGAGTGCTGCTGCGAGTTGCTCAGTCTGGGGGTGATTTTCCTGTATCTCGATTGAAAACGGACAACGTATCACTAAGCTATAGCAGTTGTCTAATAAGTTTCACTGAACAAATAGCATTACTCTGAGTAGCACTCTTCAATCCTCAAACCTGATCACTATGTACCAAGACTGACTCACTGCTGTGTCCGCAGACGTCACAACTCACAACATCAGCTCACGTCACTAACGATGTACGCTGAAAAGTGACAAATGCGTTGTGCAGTTAAAAACTTCTTCGGTTTTTCCACCGTTCGTGTTTAACTTTAGATAGTAATAGTCGTCTGTTTTTCGTGAAAATCTGTAGGTTTCATAAGCAACGATAAGCCCACGCACGACAGCCTTGGTGATTTCGAAGACTGGGCAAGCTTTGGTAGTGACTTTGGAGAAGTTTGCCGACCGCAGTACTCCGGCTACAACATCAAGTGCGAGGTGAATGTTCTTCTGCATGAAATCAGTCATTGTTTCGGAAAGCAGCAGTCTGCAAACGCTTGTAGCGTTTTCAGTCTATGAGGATTTCTTTTAAGGTGCTTGGTGTATTTCACTCTGTCAAAATAATGCATGGTTTGAAATGCTTGATATGCGGAGCTTTGTCTGAACAATGACCGTGGAAGCTACAAAATCATTGATGTGAATGCGCTTTTATCCTATGCAACGAACACATTGGTCTTATTTTGTCAGTGACGCGAATCGTCACAAAGTGTTTTACACAAAATCAGGTTTAGATGTTTTGCTTATGTATTATTCAGACACATGCTCGTAGTTCGAAGATAATAAGGTGATATCAAAATAGAGAGGGGGTGAAATGCGTTGAGTTTGCTGTATGCGAGGTGCTGGGATATGCGCGAGGTTCCATGGCGAAATGCTTGAACTCGATTCTTCCAATGTGCTGGTCAATGCGAGGTTAGCCAGATGCTTGACAAAGAATATGACAAGTGTTTGTCCAGTTCATGGCAAATTTTTGAAAATGGCAATGTTATTGGGAATATTGATTTTTCGATACTTAATGTTTTTATATTTTATCCATCCTTTTTAATTTTTGACAATTGAACTGAAGTTCCACTGTAAAGCACAGCAGTACCAGTAACTATGCTTCAAGGAAATTAGGAGGTTTACCAACATGATAATTCATAACGATTAATGTTGAGCTGTATTTACCTCGAAAGTTTGGGTGTTCACTTGATTAATAATCCAAAATGCACTGTTTTGTCAATACTGACAATAGGTCTTTCAAAAAATGGCAAAATTTTGGCCTAAATATACTGCCAAAGAAGTTGGCAATTTTTTTTGGAAAACAGTGATTTTTCCCAATATTTGGCAAATTTGGCACTATCTGGCAACCCTGGTCAATGCACGCAGCTCCCTGCACTTCGCTATTTTTCTGTTTATGTAGCGGATGCGAAACAAAGCACGAAAAAAGTGTTACACACTTGTAGAGAGCGCAGCTATCATTGGAAAAATGTCAGAGAGCTCTACCTACACCACAGTTTCTCCAGATCACCTGAGCTCTCAGCAATAGTAAGCAAACTACAGTCGGCAGAACACAAGAGAAACATTGTAGAGAACTTGCAGGTTCGGCTGCACACTTTTTCCAAACCTGTATCGGTCCGTGAGCTATAATATACCCGGCCACGGGATACAATGAATGCTGTTTTGTTTTCGTTCCAGTAGATATTTTACTTTTCACGATGTCTATTCCGAAAAATCTTATCATTTCGTCACGGAGATATTATTATTGGTGAATATACTTTTCTACCAAAACTGGTTCTTGATTCAAAATAATTGCTGTGGAAAGAAACCCATGAATATAAGGAAATAGTGTCTCCGATTCATTATCTCTGCCGTATGCGAAAAATGATCAAAACACAGCAAAAACTGTGCTGTTTCCAATAGAAGTACAAATAGCCAAGCCGACTAAGTTGAACTAGTTACGTTTTGTGAAGCAGAACGTGAGCTTTGAAGCCTGCATTTCTGCTGCTTATAGCGAATTCCACGCCGTACACCTCTACAGGTTTCTCAGTAGTTTTTTAATGCGACTGCGAGTGGGTCGCACAGATGTAATCTACCAACAAATTCCTAATGGAATGTATTAAAACTGACCATATGAGCATGGTACGTAAGAGTGGTGAGGTTTCAAACTGTTTTAATCAGTGATGCCAGATTATTTTGCAAAACCAAGCAAGTAAATTTGAAAAACAAGCCCAACATGCGTTGGCAGGAAAATTCAACAAAACAAAAAATCAGCAAGAAAATTAAATAAAAAAGCAAGGAGGCAAATCCGAAAAACAAGCCCAAAATTAGCAAGTTTTTATAAAAACACGCCCAATATGCCGTTAGCAGTAAATTGAAACAGCAAAAATGCCATAAAATTTGAAAAAAAAGCAATCCGCAAACGAGAAATCTACGAAGAACAAGCGAATTTCAATTAAAATAAGCCCAAAAATAAGCAACCCGCAAGTCTTCAAAAAACCCCGCAATTCCACAAAAAAACAAGCCTAAATTCGCAGGAAAACCGCAAGGTTGGCAACACTGGTTTTAATTAACCGCAATTGTTGACGTTGCTGGTGAAGCAACGTTACGTATAACGCATTGTTTGGGGTAGGACTATGGTTCACGCACTGCTGACTGAAGATACATGCTTTTTTGATTCACGTGGTTCACACAACAACGTGCTTTTCGCAATTTATAGCTGGTGTGCTCGACGAAGTTGTCGATGTCGATAATTTTCTTAGATAAAGCATTTAGAAAAAAAACGCCTTTAATCGCAGAGTGATCACGGAAAGATGCAGTCGAACATGCAGTGTAACCTCGAAGCTCCTCCTCGATGCCTTCACATCGAAGTGTCAGCAGAGGAGGGTTCGTGGTGCTACAATTACAGCGTCAGCGTCCAGTGCTGTACTGCGGCATGTGCGCGACCCACACTTGCACCGCCATGTAAGTAACGAAACTTGGCATTTGCCAGTCGTTGCGGTCTTTGTAGCAACCAAGACTCTCCGTGCGGTGCGTGTCTGGACAAAATTCGCTGCATTTTGCGTCATTGTTACGGCAAGTAAACTCAATGGCAAGATTGCAAAAACTTGTGAAGCCGTCATGCACGAAGCTGTAACTAGACCTTTTTGCATAACCAGAACTACCGCTTACAGCTACACGAGATGCCTGATTGAGACTTGTGCTTTGTTCTCTCAGCAATTGAATACGTCTGTCGAGGTTCTTTCGACGTTATCTTCGTCGTTGATACCTCGCTTACTGAGTCTTCCGCGCGATACGTTGACACCCTCCTGTACGGCATAACAAAGAGAATGAACATTGCATCGCAAGCTACTCGAGTTGCTCTTCTCGCTTACGGGACGAACGGTAACCAGGTAAGTCTTTTCTGCCAACGCAATCTATTTTTGAGTTAAAAGGTTGAGAATAACGCCATTTGCGATAGGCGTTCTTCGGTTTTTGGGTATATGTTTTCGCGTTTCACGGGTAAAAAGGTATACACCGGTTTTGTCAAGATTGCAACAGAAGCACAGATGCAGGGGGCTCCTACATCGTGAAAGTTTATTGATCATTTTAAATTATGCAGCTTTTGTCGGGTTATGTGTCCGATGAAACTACCGCAATCTCAGCAATCACATCTTTGAGAAATCACAGCACCACTGGTCAGAGCGACATTGGAGCAGCTCTTGATTTTGTTGCGCATCATCTTGCCAGCAAAGCGCGAGATGTGGATAAGAACGGAGAATTGGTTCAAAAGGTAATTGTTTCTGCTCGAAAAGACACAACTGTCCTAATGCAAACAAGTTTCGGAGTTAATTTTTTTGTTTGCTGTTTGCTGATGAAGGTCAGTGTGTTGTACTTTTAACGTTAAAAATATCTTCCGAGCTTTCCATGTTTAACTTCGTTTCTTTCACTATGTCATTTCCGTTTCAGTAACTCACTTCGCTCAAAACATGCTTTGATGTTCTTCATGCCAAAGTAGGTTACTGCTTTTCAATTGCATGTATTTTCGTAGGTCGTCGTTTCAGTCGTTGGACCACGAACAACCGGAATTGTAGACAGCACCGTCAACACGCTCCGCAAGCGCGGATTCAATTTTGTTGTGGTTGGCACAAGCGGCTCAAGACGAAACCTTGTCAGTCGCTTGTCAACGTCTCCTAGACCAGTAGTTCTTTCCAAAATCCCAAGTAAAAAACCACACGAACTCGCAGTTCAGCTTATCAACTCTACCGTGTGCGAGGTCATTCCATATGTTGAGGAAACCACTACAACTGAAGCTATAACTACAACAGCCTTCACAACTCCAGCGGTTACAACTACGACCACGACGACTACGCCTTCGGCTCCAACTGGCACTGCCACCACCACTGTTGCTGCAACTGGAACTACCACCACATCTCCTGCTCGAACTGGAACAACCGGCACAACTACTGCTGCAACTGGAACCACCACTAAGGCTACTGCCCCGCCTGGCGCTACGCCCACAGAAGCAACCGGATCTACCGCTAAACCAACTGGCACATCGACTACGGGAACTACCGTTACCAGGCCGAAAACGACTGAAAGTACAGTTAAAGCAATAGGCAAGTACTTGAGAACAACGTCTATAGCTCGAGTGAAACAGAACTGTTGTTTGTATGTTGTTTTAAACTTCCCAATGAAACTGCATTGATGGCAGTGTGCACACAAATATTGTTAAAATTCAGGATATAATGTTTCTTGAAAAGAAAAGGAAAGGATGATGACTGACCTTGTTGGTTTGCACGTTACCCTAACAGATTTAACCAGAAAGTTTACATTTTTGTTCCTTACAAAGTGTCTCGATGAAATAGGGTGAATTTTGATCCCAATGGAAGTTGTTTTGTTGTTGGTGGTTCATGACAACGTTGACAGGTTGTTTGTAGCGGCAGGTGACGAAATAGCTGCGTTGTTCTGGGGGACCGTTTAATGATAAAACTTTCACAAGAAGTAAATGAAATTGGAACTGCATATTCTCTTGCTTGCGATTGGTTAAACATAAGGAGTGTTTTGTTTCTTCAGTGCTCTCATCCACTAATTGTCGATTGGTCCGGTGCTCAAATGTGCTAAACGTATCGAATAGCTAGTACTCCGTAGTTTAAAATATTTTAGGTATCACCTGTATCTTTTTAAAACGGCTTGATAAAAATATCCATATTTATGTCCTTTCTTTGTCACAAGTAGAAACTACTGCTACACGAGCGACAACTACGCCGGAAGTGACAGCTACCACTCCTGTACAATGTTTGTATTACAACGAAACTTCTCAGACCACTGTGGTAAGTTACGTGAATCTGTCGACAACCTATCTCGCTTTTGTGTGTCTGTAGCTTTTGTCTTACAGCAACAATTACAGCAATTAAGACTTTGGTACCAGGGTTGCGGAGTCAGAGATAAAATGTCTGAAAATTTCCGACTCTGACTCCTTAGCATAGTATGAATGAAGTTTGGCTGTCAACAATTTTGTAGTAACTAGCAATCAATGGAAATCGTGGTACCCAGCAAGAATTATCTGTTTCAATAAAAATTTCGAAAGAAATTGTACTATTTCAACAGGCACAAGTTAGAAATCCTAACTTAGGAGTGCAATGTAAAAAATGATTCGAGTGGACTTCCGGAGTCGGAGTCGGATAAAAAAATCCGTCTCCACCCAAAAACCTCCGACTCCTTGCGCCTCCGCAACCCTGCTTGGTACAAAGCTTACAAACTTGGTTTATACTCAAAGGCATGCATGATTTTATTTACACTTTGGTGACTAATTCCATCAGCTGAGACATTGGACAGGATCTGGAATCAAAGTTGGATTATTGTTAAGTTTGTAGTAGTTAGGCTTGCGTTGCGAAAAAAAATTAACATTCGAAATTGTTGGAAGTGAAGGTCAGCTCCAAATTCGTAAATTTTATACGACAAAGAATAGTTGCTAAAACGTATGTAAATCATATTGGGTGCACAATGGGCTGCCTGCGACATAGCTCCACATCAGGGTCGCCAACGCGGTGCCCGCGGGCACCAGGTCACCCGCAAGGACCATGTAGGGCGATCGCGGGCCTTTTCTAAAAATAACATTAGCATGATCTGATCAATGTCTTCACATCTACGAATATCAATACGAAAATAGTTGAAGGTAAAATCAAACCAGTAGCCCTTCGCATTAATCAGTGCACAAGAGGTAGCTCGCAGCTTCAAAAAGGTTGGTGACCCCTGCTCTACATCAACCTTCAGTGAATAAATCAAATATTGGGTGAAACCGCACAAATTTTCCGTTTACAGTACCACAACCTTTAGTAAGAAGTTGTTCTTTGTTGAAATTGACGATATACACATGCAAGCAGGTAATAAATGCCACGGTTTGCTGTATGGAATGCATGCTATGCATGATTTGTTCGTAAGTGGTGCTGTGCTTGCTTTTACCCAGGCGTTGGAGGTAAATCAAATCGTCTATCCTCGCGAGAACGACAGATGCAACTACCATCTGTGCAAGTCGGATGGCACGGTCGCTTTAGAAAACAAGCAACTGACCTGTGGCTCCCCACCTATAACTTGCGAAAATGGCCTTGAACCTGTGCTTCACCACGATGCAAACTGTAACTGCCAGTGGGAATGTCAATGTAAGTTCTGTTTGATACATGAAAAACATTCTGTTAAGCTATGCTTCAAAAGTGAGGCAGCTAGAGGTGTAAATGTGAAGAAAGTTGTAATTTAAGTCTTTTAGATACTTCAGACTTTACAATCTTGAAAAAGGAAGGTGAACTGTAATGAGTATAGCGTTTTAAAGTGTGCGCATCATTGTGTGTCTTATAACTCTCCGTCACCAGATAACTGTCAGCTGCTTGTTTCGATACAACTGGGCACTTGGTTTTAAACTAAATGAAGCAGAAATAATTCTAAACAAAAGATGCAGTTAAAACACCTCGTACTCTTTTTTTGATTGACTGCCACCTGATTAAGTATACTACTGGACGTCAATCACTTTTGCTTTGATCAAATATATAGTTTTGTTCTTTGTCCGTTCTTTTTAACTAACTGTAAAGGTTTGTTGGATCTTCGACAGGCTACTGCACTATCTCTGGAGATCCTGGGTACCACACATTCGACGGCTTGTATTACTACTATCCCAGCTCGCCGGGCTGTCGCAACATCGTGGCTCGATCGTCGGTTTTCGCAAGCCCTCAGTCACGGTTCGAGGTGACGCAGACGACCGGACCGTGCCATCTGGGGTATCCTGAGGCCATGTCGTGTGTTGTAGCTGTTACCGTGACGGTAGCTGGGCACATGTACTATCTGCACAGCGACATGAGCGTAAGCTGTTGGTCTTTGTTTTGGATTTCTATAGCTTACGGCAACTTTTTTGTTTCTTTGATCTTTGTTTTTGTGTAGATTGCAACAATCTTCCTTGTTTTGCTATGATGTTGATTTCTCGAGTAATGTCATACATTTATGAAGAAAAAAGTCGATGAAACATTCCGATTCCACCAGAGTGGAGTTAAAGCTTTGACAGAATTTTTGTCGCTCTTAGAAAAGAAGGAAAATTTCCGAAAGGGGTTATTCTTATGATGAAGTTGAAGCAGTTTTCCAAAAGCCTTTTCAAAGCAGTTTTCCAAACGCCCTAAAGATTAGCTGCTGGGTTCAGTTTGGCTGGTGTTGCAGCTTGGTTTAACGCGAAACATACGCAACGATAACCTTCGCTTGTCTACATCATCGTAAAAACCTTCGCGTGCCTTGTCTTCCACAGGCGATGCGGGATGGAATCCCACTCACTTTCCCCTACGGCGAAGGGGCGGCTTATTCCGAGCTGAGGCTGGATGTGGTTGGAAAAAGGTGGTTCATTCTGAGCGCGCCAATCATTGGCCTTCAGGTCAAGTTCGATCCATCGAGCCACGCGGTGACAGTGGCGCTTGCTGCCCACACATGGGATAGCAGAACTGAGGGCATGTGCGGTAAGTGCCACCACATGCAGCGAGAGTTTTTCTCATTTTTTGAGTTTTATTTCTGATGCTGTATTCGTGATTGACGATTACAGCGCTATAGCCTGTAGGTAATGTCTAACGACGTTGCGTTTGCTGCAAAGTTAACGAAACGTTTTCACAGTCAGTCACTTTATCTCTAAAATGTAAGCGTTATTGAAACTGCAATACGTATTCAAGCCAATGAAGATGAATGAACGAGCAGGTTCGTAGATATATATATATATAGCAAGATGATCAGAAACTGATGTAGACCGTACTTATTAATGCCTTACCAGGCTTTCATATGTAAGCGCAGCTGCATCTCAAAGTTTTGCCAACGACGATACTTGATTTATTTTTGCAAGGAAGCCTGCCCGAGTTTTTCTACCATAATTTTTTTGCCAAAGACAACCGCACTGCTTCACAGTTCACGAAAAATCAAGAGAGGCCTAGCCCAGTGTTTCCCAAACTATGTGCCGCGGCACACTGGTGTGCCGGTGAAGAGGCTGAAGTGTGACGCGAATGTTTTATGTTTTGACAAAACCTTCTGTATGTTACATCACTTCCGTTACAAAGTTTGTGAAGAGTAGGTTTTTATAAAGTAGGTGTGCCGCGGCCAAATCTAGTATTTATTATAGTGTGCCGTAACTAAATAAAGTTTGAAAAGCGCTGGCCTAGCCTTTCAACGTACATTGGAAGCGTGCAATGAAGCTAATTTTTAGTTATTTCTTGTTCCAAACACAACTGTTTTCCGCAAATGTTGACATTTACTGAAAGAACTATGAAACAGGAAAAGGGAGAATTGACGAACTGTCAAACCATCAAAGAAGTTGTGTTTGGAACTAGGAATAACTAAAAATTAGCTTCATTGCACGCTTCCAATGTACGTTGAAAGGCTCTGCCTCTCTTGATTTTTCGTGAACTGTTACGCTCTGTTTAAATCGCGTGGCTTCTCTCTGGCATACGTCATCGCGCACGTGTCTTTGTTAGACCGCTGCCAAACGCAGATTTTCTTAGCAGTTACTGGTTTATGAGGCTCTGGGAAGTTCAGCCTTTTAGCTTCGAAAAATTTTTAGTAATGTCGTTGCAACTAGCCACAGTTCGTGTGTTTTTCTTTACTTGTTTTCAAGTGCCAACATTTCGCATGTAAGATTTGTCTTACATTTACAGGACTGATGATGCGTTGGAAAACGCGGAAC
>Ga0210059_1008450_pt1 | contig 16247 bp, 12 predicted proteins | sample Ectturendosymbi2_FD_188042 | JGI IMG/M metagenome (GOLD analysis project Ga0210059, IMG submission 188042) | Ecteinascidia turbinata endosymbiont from Florida, USA - Sample 2 (SPAdes) (version 2) | ecosystem: Host-associated > Tunicates > Ascidians > Unclassified | place: Key West, Florida...
ATCCGAGGTACTGGGGGAGCACATGTTTTCTTTTATGTGATATTTTCAGAAGAAAACGTGCGTTACTACCATCTCGGTTTTTGCAAAGCGTGACTTTACTCCAAGCTCTAATGCAGAGTGCTCACACTTTTTCACCATGCAAGCTACTTATAAATTGAACGCGTCAAAATGATCTACCTACCACAAAAATCCAGAACAAGAAGTGTTGTAGCCTAAGCCTAGCAAATGTTGTTGAATGCAAAGCTACCTAACTCAACAATTTCATGCTCAATTTACCTGAAACTTTCAGGAATGATGTGTTGGGGTATGAAGAACATTCGTGCAGAATTTCGCGGCAAATCAACAAAAAAGTCGTGGACGTTTGAATGTACAAAAAAGTTATGGACGTTTGAATGCTAGGACGGACATGTCTGTCCGCCGGCGCCGAAGGTGGTAATGTCATGCGATCATCTCGCAGTTTGAGATTGACTGGTAGATTGCGATCGACGTACTGAGCTCTCCTGCTCTAATGTAACGGTCTCTCTTTTTTTTCTTGCACCACTACTGATCAAACTTTGTTGGCTGCCCCAGTGAATTAAAACTTCAATGAAGGATTTCTAGGTATTAAGTGGATGTCAATAGTGAATTAGTGTCGATTGCTCCATCCTGCGTTTCAGTTGTCTCCGGAGAAAATTAATGAAAATTCCAACTAACTTTTTCCGCAGTTCATAGTCACTCAGATATAAGACTTAAGGGAAGAACTACTTACACAGCCCTTCCGGTTCGAAGAACGGATTATGCTTGACGCTTGATGCAACTGGCGTGTTCAAGTGGCTCATACTTAAACTAAAATGTCAGAGCTGGTTGCAAAAGGTTGTGATGCTTTTTAGAAAGCGCGCCTTGCTTGGAAGGAATGACGTAATTAGACACGTCTCCTTACCGCCACTTTAGGAAAGGTACTTGTAAAAGTTTGATTATGTCTTTTTTCGCAGTCAAGTTTGAAATTTGCGTGTGTGTTTAACAACCGCGTTCTGTTTGCGGAGTATGCGACATCAGCGATAAGCTATTTTGGTTGCAGAAAGTGCTGCATGCTGTAGTGTTAAGAATCGACGTACGTTTATAGTTCTTGTTCATGTCAACTTGCTCTCTTAAACTACCTGTTTTCTGCCACACCTGAATAGGAATTTGTCAATTTTAAACCCGATATTACAAGTGTGTTCCGGTACGTATTTAATAATGACGGAGGAAACAATCCTCGCAAAAATTTGCTTAAAAGGTACAAACACAGTTAAAAGCTCTAGGTCAGGGTCGGGGAACCTATTTACTACTACGGGCCGCATGAATTGTGCATTATCGCTGGCGGGCTGCAAAATTCATTAATTTTATGCTAAAAATCTACCATTATCCACCTGTGAACAAGAGGGACTTCTCTTGACTTACTGTGTAAGTACCTGCTTATCATGGCGCTTCGTTTTGACGCGATTTTGTCCTCTAACGTGCGAACGAATTTCTGATGCGGGCCATATCAAATGTTCACGCGGGCCGCAGGTTCCCCAGCCCTGCTCTAGGTTTTCTGTATGGTTTCGAGCAAGCAGCCGACCGTGCTCTGATTTCATCATTGTGGCCTTATTCAAACTTATCCATATTCAAGTAAGTACTCTTCACAATGGGGTTGAGCAAGGAATCCAGGCCCGTAACCAGCTTGGGACACCAGGGGGAGCGAAGAGTTTCCTGAGAGGGGGCAAATTTTTTAAACTATGTCCAATAGCTTTAAAATATGTCCAGCACATTTTTCCAGGAGGGGGGAAAGTTTTCTAAGGGGGAATCGCCCCTCTAGTTACGGACCTAAAGGAATCTATCGGCAAATTTTAATGTACGGTACAAACAGGGCGAGTGTTAGGTTACGTAGAATTTCAAATAACTGAAGTGTTTTTGTTACTTTTGTATGAGCAGTTGCCAGTCGGTACTTGCCTAACACCCCCACAGCAGCATATTTTCGAAAATTCTTCTCATCACCAACTTGACCCGCTGTATGTCGGGAACTGAAGCTACCATTACAATAGTTGCAACAAGAAGATAACATCGGTGCACTTGATCAATGCAATTGGGAAAGCGAAGTTAAACAACTGATTTGATAGTATGGGATGTCGGTCAAGTAAAAATTTAGAAAGAAACGTTTCTAACCCTTCGCTTTGTTAACTCGCAGTCTTTCCGATCAACGGTAAATGCATCGACATAGAAATGTTAAGAATGAATGGTGAACTTAAGCGACTAGAGCATTGCTCTTTGTTTTGTTCTTTTAAGTGTGGCTTTTACTTTTTTGCAACCACAGACAATTACATGGACTTAGACAAAATGCCAACTGACAGTTATCTCCAGGTAATTTCACCTGCATCACTTCCCAAAAATGTCTGCCCCAGTGCAGTTTCTGAGGAGAAATCACAACGGCAATGCCAAACCACATTGCCGCAAAATTTCTCTTCTCTCGCTCTCTCTTGCTTGTGATAATACGGTACAATTTTTGTTGCAATGGTCAAATCATGGCGATAAAAAGCATAGACGGTTTTGTTTCGCTTAAAAAGCATTCGGAACAAAACAAAGTTGGTCTTAGCTTTGTAATAATGAAGTTTGCTTAACATATGATGTTTCTAATAGCCTGGTCAATTAAGTAGAACCGCTGCAATTAGGCAAGACAAAAAGATTGCACGCACCATTTCATCAGCAGTCGTCGCGGGCACTTGCGGTGAATGCCGCCTTACCTCGACTGAACATGATGAATCATCGGCTCACTGCCTAAAACTTCTGCGGTAAAAACGAAAAGGCTATCTGCAGAATAACTGCTTCAACAGCGTGTAAGCAACTGCTAAGCCTGAGTGTGATTTTTCATATGTTGTTCGTATACAGCTTGGAGTAGTCCAATGATGACATCAAAACGATCGATATTCCAAACCGGATCGCAAACGTGGTGATGCTGTGCTAAAGAAATTACATTTAACGTGCGCTAAAAAAGAGAAGGCTTGCAAATCAAAAAATCGAGTAATAACCAACACAGAAAGCAATGACTTGAATGAAATCATATTGTAAAATCATTGGTTTTTGCATTTTGCTTCGTATATGGCTTTGTGACAGTTTCCAATTTTTAGTCTGTTCCAAACTACTTTAAAGTTTTGAATTTTAATCCAGTTAAACGATGGCCCAAAACGTACACTCTGCATTTCAATTTTGTCCTTTTAGCTTTGCTTCTCGTCATGATAGAGTGCGAAATCACTTTCACAATCCTGATTAGCTTTTAGTTGAGTTCGTAACAGAAAACTCAGGATAAAGCTCAGCTAATGGCTAAGCGATGGTCACTGATTTAAACCAACGAGATGAAACGGTTCAGCACCACTGCTTTCCGTGCTGAACTCAGTATGATGCGGCTCTGGCTGTAAACTAAATTTTATTTTTAGAAAAAGAGGATCTCCAAATACCTTAAAGACTGAGGCCCTATGCATGACTTCACTCATGATCTGAATCCAGTTACGAAAAGACCCAAGTATGCAAGTGTTTCGAGGGCAGCGACATTTGTCATTTATACATGAAGAAAATATAATAACATAAAATTTTCTTCGGCTCGGTGATCAATACGCAGTAACTACATTACTAACATGCCATTTCGTTAACAGGCCAACTGGTTGATTATTTGATTTACATTCACGGGCAGTTGTACCGTGGTCATGCATTGAGGGGCTATGTTATTAAATGTCTGGGCGCTGAATACTCTCAAGTCTCCCTATGATTTCACTCATTGTAACCACACGCAACATTTAAAATACTGCACCAACAGACGTCGAACAAATATCGCCAATGCTGAATGGCACGTTTGGCAGCGCAGGGCTTGTTGTATGGACTGAGGGCGCGGCAAAGCGTCCCCTGCTGCGTTGGCAATTCATGGGCGAAGCCATCCTCAGCTGATGCCTGATAGCAGCTAATGCTTGGATATTTCAGCGGAATCACTTTAAGTCAAACCTCGTGGGCAACATCTGAAGACATTCGTCTTCAGGACGTTGGCAACCGTTCGTTGGATTTCGCTGTAAATAAGGAGAACGACCTAAATGTCAAGTTAACGAGCTGCGTGCGATGCGGTTGCTGTTGGTATTGCAAATATGCTGTTGGCCCGCAGGCCAATCGATGCAGTCCAGCATGTCATAAATCACTGAAATCCGATCACAAAACATGGTTTGCTTGCTCTATTGGCGTCCCTTCTATAAAACAAGCGACACGAGCGTTAGACTGTTCGGTGTCAATAAACGCCCGCGAGTGCTATCATTCAGCAAGCGACGGTAAATATTTGACAGGACTCCACAATACAGACTTATTCGTTTCAGCTTCTTTGCTTTCTGGTGTTTTACTCGCGATAACAGGTATCAAGTGGCAATAGGAAAAAACTTGTTGCCTCTCTACATGTTAAAGAGCGAATGATTAACTGAGCGCTGATGTTCAGGGCCGCATCGGTTTACAAAAGGGAAGGTAAGCACGCTGTCACCACAGCCCTGCCACCTGTTTTTGGCAAAGCCTGTTGACAACGGAACGTGTTTCTCCCTCCGAATTGGCCGCAGGTTTCTCCCTCCGAATTCCAAAGTTCAAATGCCTACGAACTAGTCCGTTTAGCCTTCGCAAACGTCACGTTCAACGAGAAAAAATCAATAAAATAGGTCATGGGTAAACACTTCGTGAAATAAATGTGAACATGACTCCTTTGGAAGGTTCTGAACGATTCTGAAGCTGTGCATTGACTAATGCCAACAAACGGGAGCGGATAGCCAGAATTTCATTTAACAGCACTTCGAATAGGTTGCTGTAAATTTTTCAACAACCACTGCGTTCCGATGACGCAACGTTTATGAGCTTCGTGGCAGCACCAATCATCTGCAAGGTCAATGCAGGTCAGCTCGAAGCAAAGCCTAATTTAATTGTTCTGAAGCGTCGCAATATAAGGAGGTAAAGAATTTACGACGCATCGAGCGAAGGCTGCTTTGGCGATTTACAGACAGCAATTTATACTCAGCAACTGAAATCGATCTGACCGCATCCTGTCAAAAATCGATAAGGGCTTTTAGCGCGCCGGTGTCAAACGTTACGGCCGATTGGCAAGAAATGTATGTTTCTGCCTTGATGAAAGGGATCCGCCCTGAAGTAAGCATCACTGTCAGTAAGTCGTTGTCCACTTACCAAAGCTGACAAGTCATGCAGATAAAAACAACGCAACGCGGTTGATGGCTAAGGTAAGATTTGATGCTCATACTAACCTCCGTTTCAGAAGAGACTATCCAAACACCTTCTCTTCTTATCTTCGAGTAGGAGCCCAGTTATACTTCAAAAACAACCGTTTAGTGCTAATTTCTCAATTTTTTTTATTTACATGTCCCAAAAAATAGCACCGAAGCCGTCCCTTTGGGCGAGGCGGAACTTACAAACTGCTGCGTAAATTTCGCAGCTTCTGAATGGCCAACTATATGCTGCAATGTCTTTCTTTGCAGCAAATTCTGGGCTTTTATATAAACTTCCTGTTTATTGTAAGCTGCGTTAGCGCTTATGGCAAATGAACGCAAACAACAACATATTTACACACGTAGACAAAAACAACGATGGAAATAGCACAAGCATTAATACTGGACAACAACGTGAACAAAATAAACGAGAAAAAAACAATCATGAACGGTGGGTGGCACATAACTGGGTATCGGGCCAGAAATCGGCCGTTTGGCGCACATGTTACTGGATCACTACAATGAGCAAATAAATTCGTTAAGGGTATATGACTTCTGTTGGAACGACACAATTGGAAGACGCCGCTTTATGCGTTCGCTGTTGATAGCCCAGGCCACCTCTGGATTCCAAAAAAAAAGCAATTCGTTATAAGGCTTAAAAATCGATACAAATGCGTAAAGTGTTGGCATGCACACGACAGGCGATAATCCAGCAACTGGTGATGAAACAAAATAAATTTTGCACAACATGCGAATGGAAGCGAAGCCAGAGTCTCAAGTACACTTTGAAATGTGACTCATGGAAGCTACAGCCTTTCACAAAATTTAAAAAAAGAGGGACAAAAGCGTTTGTAATCCTTTCGTTGCTGCTACAAAAAAAAGATTTGCTGCAATGGTATCATGCGTTGCCCGGTTGAGCTTACAATGGTAGCTTCGGTATTTTGACTCAGTGCGCGCGAGACGTTGGAATGAGGTCAAGACCGAACAGCATCGACGCGGGCGAGGTTGTCGCGTCACAACACGCAGAATGACGACAATACAAAGCATGGATTACTCCCCCTCCTCAAAAAGATATTGTCATTTGTTGCAGGACAGGTTGCTTGGCATTAAAAATGCGATAACGCGAAAATTGCGTTTCAAGCACAAAAAATATATGAGAGTTAAGCAGCGCTCCTGACATTCTTGCTGTGTTAAGTGCCGCTTTCAACTGCTATAGATCAAGATATCGACGGTCTCAAGTGAACTAAAAGTGTTATGACGTCTCAGTTAAGCCTGTGGGTTATTAGATTACCCGCTAGTCCAGTGTATCAACCGCGCCTCTTTGCGCCATCTAATCACGAGCGAACGATGTGAAGGGTTCGTTTCAGAAAAGCTGAAGGTTGCGGAACGTTTAAGAAATTGCGCCACACGGATTTCACAGAGTATTCGTAGCGCGCGATCGCACGATATGTGAGGACTATAGAGTTTAGATATCTAAACAAAACAAAAAAACATCAACTGCAATCGAAAGTTCGCAATAGAATATGCTTGTTCTGACATACAAAAAGAAATGGAAAGCTCAAAATTAACACTTGACGACAAGGATCTAACTTTTAGCGACTTCAGACCCGACGGTGACACTTAGCGTGGCTGCTTTAATTTCCGAATGGCACCTAGCATGGTTCTCTCAAGAATAATCACGTCAATGTACTCAATTGAGTTCACGTCTGCACGTGCACATAGTTTGAGCGTAACGTTCCTCAACAATAAACAATATCGCTTACAGTTTTAAACAGGCGGAATGCATGGTATTTTTATTCCAAAGAATGTGAAGCCAACTTTGGTAAGCTATGAAGAGTATGGTACTCATACCCTCCAGCCTACTCAAGAGGAATGAAATGGGGAGAAAGTAAACATGAAAAGCGAAATGAAAGCAACGGAGTGTACACGTTCTTTACGCTTGGAGAGATGTTAGCGACAAAGTTTTTCTTATTTGTTTTGCGAGCTGGTTGGAACATATCTTTTTACCGGCTTGCCAAAACAAGCAATTGCAAATATGTCAACAAAAACACTACGACACACACAAGCAGTGACAACGTAAAATGCACCTGCGAGACAACCAGCTAATTTGGAAGTGCCAACTAAACATACTACAGCAAGACTGCACCGTACACACCACAACCACCCAACTACAAAAACACGTCTCCCACGATGTATCCAACAATATTGCACGCTAAAATGACTTGAAGCGACTAGAAGTCTTCTACAACTACGCTAATGTTATCCTTCAGCGAACAGCCGGCCCAAAAGTTTAGGAGACAGTTCCACCGTCAAACGGAGCTTCACACTGTTTCACGGTTGCTTACTGCAACAATCGCACACGGGCAACTCGTGAAATTGACCTGCACGGTAAATCTGGTTCTCATTCTTTTTTGGGGGGAGAGAGGGGCAACAAATTTATGCGAAAAACTTTTCGATTGCAATTAATTGTTAAACTTACTGCAGCATCTACAGACCAGACCTAGATGCATTTCAGATATGGCAAAAAGCTTACCATCATGACCGAATTTCGTCAGATGGCTTCGGCGAGCTACGGATGAACTAAACCAGTTGTTTTTGTACGATGTTTATTCAGTACTTTCCAAGTCGCAGCTCTACATGTGCAATAATGCCAAGGGGAAAAAGGGTCCTGAATTGGAAACCAATGATCCCGAAGAAATGGATCCTTAGATTTTACACAGCGCACAGCAAATTTCGTGGAGTGCTGAAAGTTGCTCGTGGTTCACGGATAAACAAGAAATATAATGAAAATAATAAACATGTCCCATGGCGCTTTTTACAGACGACGTTCTCACTTGCCTTAGAATACAGTGATACACAAAACATATGGGAAATAAAAATTTGAAATTTTCGTGCCTTCCTGAAAAATGATATTTCGTACAAAATGGCTATGGAAATCGTTAGACGACAAACTGAATTGGCAGCACGAATATGGACAATGATTAATTACACCGATGGATGTTTGTGCACAAAAAAACCACATAGTCAGTTTCACACAAAATGGGTCGACTGGATGTTATTAATGCCTTGAATGACAACCAACACGAAACACCGGTCCATGACGAACGGCATTTTATTTGTTTCAGCAGATGACAAGGATTTTAACCTTGCCTTTGCGCATATTGAAATCAACTCCATAATATTTGAATAACAAATGTTGGATCGGCAAAACTGTCTAGAAGTGACTGCCCAAGCTGACACCAAATTTCGCACTTGTAACTGAGTGTTGTGGTTGAAGAGAACACGTTCACACACGATTGCACGGGCATGCGCAATTATTCACAACATTATGTCGCCATCTGCTAAGCTCACTTCAAACGGTTCTGGAAAAAAAGAACTGCTATGGCCGGCGATGCTGAGAAGGATTTCGAAAGTTGGCACTTGCCCTTCCCAGGAGACAGACGCAACTATGCAGCAGCCAGCTGCTCAACTCTAATGGGATACGAAATAAAGTTTGCGACGCCACCAACACACACAGGCTAGGTACCAAGGTAGGTGCTGTGGTCTCTGAGATGCCACGCCCGAAGAGGTTTGCGAGTCGTCACATCGCAGGCAGCGATGACGGACATCTCAATACCGCAGGCACTTGCGCGAACGCGCTCCAATTCAATCATGTTGCAACACTTGTTCGAACAATGATCACGGCAAACATCACGTGAACAAGCACGTCAGCGACTAGGCGGTTGCCACCCTACAAACCCTCACGCTTTGGAAATTACGCAATACCTTTCGATTCTATTGAAAAACACACTTACGAAAGCTGAAATGAAAATCGAACAATCGTTTTCAACACAACTGCTGCGAAAGTGCAGAAAGTCGCACAGGGTTACGTACGACGCTTCAGTTACCGAAATGTTTTCGAAACGGAGTTACTTGAAAACAAAATAATCGCTGAAAAAATGGTTTGTGAGATGTTCCCACATCGATTAAAACAAAACGGATGTATTAACTTCAGTGATTTGTTGAGTGTGAAAACTTGCGTGAATCTTACGCATCAAGGAAGAGCGAAAAACACGAAGAACTTCTGAATACATCGCTATATACGAGTTTTATGCACCACGTTTTCTTAATGGACGCAATAAAAAATGAAAGCAGTGTTCTTACAAACGCTTGCAAATGACGAGTAAAGCAGCGAATCCTGCTCGTGGTTATCTAAATCCTTCAATAATGTTGTCGAACAAATGGAAAAAGCTGTTGGTGCAAAGAATTATCCCAAGCCAAACGAACGAAGCATACTCTATTGTAAGACTTAGTATATATATCACAGCCAGGGTTTTTTAAGGGAAATGTTAGGTATCCGGTATGGACCTGTAGGGACCCGATTTCTCTGGTTCTAGGGACCCGATTTTCTCTGAATCTAGGGACCCTTTGATAATTTTCTCTGATTCTAGGTACCCAATGATAATTTTCGCTGATTTTACACACCCGATTTTCAATATTCGGGTCCCTAAAACGCTTAAAAAAACCCTGATCGCATTCACAACATTTGCTTTTCGCAAAGCTATAAACAATTACAAAATAAATGTAGTGCACCTGACAGGTACTGTGTAATAAAAACTAAGGAGAAAAGCAAAAAACTTGAGAATTTTTTCACCACCTCTAGGTGCATATCTGATTTGAAAGAAACAACTTGACAGCTTAGCTCAGATCTCCAAGTTTTAAGACAAAGATGCGTCTTTTATTGTCATGGGCAGCTCAAGTTTCATTTCAGTGTCAGATCAGGCGAGCATCATAAAATCTGTTAAATTTTGAAATCATTACGTATGCACAGGTCTCCACACTACTGCGTGAGTGTAGTCAATAGAGGTGAGCGTCAGCGTTGAGTATTTGTAAATTGTTTCGCAACTTGGAAATAGCAATGAACATCATTGTATTGTATTGTGTAACGTCTTCATCGATGGGTTGCCTCTGTCAACTTCTAACATATCACAGACTTTCGGAGTAATACCATGTCAGCTGCTGTTACAAATGACAAAATAAACAAAAGTGGCCTAAAAAATTTGGCACCAGAGTTGATAAACTTAGGCTGGACACCATACGTTAACCTGCACCATTCCGTTAAATGTAAAAGGCACAAGATCCCACAACCATGATTACGGTCAATATTCAAAGATCAATATCATCACCAAAGTATATAATCAAACATTTCACCAAAATCGAAGCACTTTGGGCCAAATGTCGATGATTTATTATCAGGATTGGCTTCTGCACTTCTTCGTTCGATTTGTGCAATAAGTACTTGACTTCCATACTGTTCAGTCGTCTCTTACAAACCACACACAGGATTCTTCCCATCAATTATGTCGTTTTCAACGCGTTCCGATCCAGTTGATGCCTCAGCTTGGTTGGACAGAACAGCAGCAAAGAAGGACAGAAATGTGCCAAGCATTGCTCCATAATAGGCCCATCCGATGTGACAAGTGCCCAGCTAAAGAACAATTGCTCCATGTCAAAAACTATGTACTGCAATCTTTAAGGTATTATTCAATCTCAGTTTGAAACATCTGTATGAGTTGGTGAATGGACGACACTAGGAATAACACATTTAACCGTTCAAATCTTGCGCTACTGCATCGTAACAATCGAGACATTTCAGTACAATCATTTAGTTTCTACATGACACTGATTCCTAACATGCAGGAGTAAACTGTACAAACTCCAGAAAAAGAATAAAAAAGCTTCAGCAGTATGAGAAAATGTTTATATTATGATAGCAACAGTTTCAAAATGAATCTCGCTGTCTAGCGAAAGCAACAAATATAAAAAGCAAAACTGAAGAAAATACTGCAGCACATGAATCCTAAACATTGCAAAGAATATTCACTATAGCAATTGCATGTCAACACAAGATAGCATTAATCGTCTAACAACTTTCTTTTTTAATACATGGAGTAAGTAATGCTAAAAATACATCAACAGAAGAATTGTTTATGATCATGAACAGGAAATTTGTTTGTAATTATTAACAGGAAAACTCTGATAAACAATTTCCTCTACTGTAGTCAACTGACAGAATTTACCTAAACAAAACCAATACTACCCAACAATACCTGACTACCTATGCCTTTTACAACAGGAATCTGTTTTGTCAACCACAAAAGAACTAAGTTCCTACATTCAATTTGGCTATGATAGGGAACATGCAGCTCAAGAACAGTAATGATAAAACAGGTTGTATTTGGTTCACACACAAATTTTAAGTAAACAAATTGAAATATAGAAAAAAATTCATTTTATTTCCTATTAAGGATCCCCAGAAACCTATATTGTGTACAGTAAATGCCATGAAACATATTTTGACCTATAGGAGCAGCTGCAATAACTTGAATTTCATATAAAAGTCAATTAAACTTCAGTGGTTTTTGCACTAACACACACTTAAAATTATAAGTTTATAAAAGGTTTCGAAAATTCTAGAATTTTTAAATAATTAACATTATCACTCCACAAAAGAAACAAACTCAAGGTCTCACCAACAGATTGGCTTACTCTGTTCTTTTTCAGACATGTGCAAGACAGCATGCAAGTACTGTGCTTGTGCTGAGGACTTATTTGACATTTCTAAGGCCATTTAGCAAACAATAGGTTAGTGAATTACCATGCTACTGTAACTCTTAACAGTAAAAGCAGGTTTCTTGAATACTGCAGCATTTTCTGATAGGTACAAACCTTTTCAGAACAAAGAAACAACTTGAGCTCTTCAAAAAAAAAAATAAAACGTTTTATGTCTCACAATTGAGTAAGCAATGCAGTAACACAGCACCCAATATTTACACAAATCATTTTGGGCGGCCCGTGATGCTTATTGCGAATTTTCAAACAGTCTAATTAACATTTACCTTACTTAGTTTATTCACCAGTGTTTAAAAGTGCTTGGCTGGTGAGTGAGCAAGTTCCTTCTAAACTAACGTAGATACTGTTAGAAATGATTTGCCTATAACTCATGATACCTTTTGCAAGAAATAGATATGAAAACTGTTTCGAGTAAGGTTCAGGTACCACCATTGTCATGTCAGCATCATAATGCGGCCCTTGGGTTACTTTATAAGTCATCATTTGGTCCTCGGAGCAACTTGAGTTTGACACCCCTGTACTATACAGTACCAAGCATGTAACTTACACTGAATGGAGCTGCAGTTTTTCCACAATCATACTGAACTTTTTCAGAGCCCCAACCAGCAGGAAAAAGAACCAGGGAAATTATGAGAAAAAGACCTGTAAAAACAATCAAACTTGACAATTTGGCTAGCATTTATGAACAGCAGTATGGTCTGTACATTTAAAACTCAACAGCCTGAACATAACACTTTTATCACTTTGAGAGCCGGCGTACGATATATTCGTACTTTGATTTCGGCTTAAAAAACAGCAGTTTTCGGTTGCCTTACCAACAACATAGCTCCTCTGGTGATTGCGCTAGAGAGCTGTTCAAGGGCTCAAAGGATCGGCCAGTCTAGTAGATTGCACTCGAAAAAAATTTTTTTGAGTGGGGGATGCGGATTTTTTTGTGACTGACATCATAAGTGAAGTAGTTTTGGGGTCATTTTGGCTCATGTTGCCTGGCCTAGGGCCTAACCGCTAGGCCAAAGTGTTTTGCTGAAGTTTTCATTGGAAACTAGGCTCGAGTCTGACTCTTTTCAGCCTTTGATCGACTTTCTAGTTTTTCTGGTTCAAAAGTTATGATCTAAAATAAACAAATTAATTAATTATCTAATTAGTCAAATATTTTTACTAACTTACATCACAACTTTTGAACCCAAAACCCCAGCAGGTCACCCAAAGTATCAAAAGACTCAGATTGTAGCCTAGTTTCCAGTAAAAACTTCAGCGAAATACGACCACCTAACGGTTGGCGCCCAGGGCCAGGCAAAGTGGGCCAAGGTGGCCAAAAAGTCCTCCACTTATGACGTCACTCACAAAAAACCCGCACCCCCAAGCAAGAAAATTTTTTTCGAGTGCAGACTAGAAGACTTGCCGCGTCTTTTGAGACTTTTACCGGGTCTGTAAAGCATACCGGACCGGAGAAATTCCCGCGCAAAGCCACATGAGTTTAGGCGTTTTTTTTCCGAAAATCCCCGAAAGCAGCCGAACGCCAAGGTGTTAAATACAAAAAGCTAAATTGCATGAAAATCTGCATGTTGCTTGCCAGGATGTTTTTCACTAACTTACTTATTGGATCACTTTTGAGGGGACAATTGACTATAACTAATGATGTCTGCAAAAGTTGATATAGGCAAAAAAGAACAATTTTCACCTGTGCTAAAAAGAGAAATAGTTGAGCTATGAAACAACTAAAAGCAATATCAAAACAAACATAAGTGTTCATATCTACAAAGCATCAATTTTTAAAGCTACACATAAACACATACAGAAACGTTTTCCAAAACCTACATAACTGGTAACACCCTGAGCATCACAACAACACAGTTTATTTGTACAGTATGTTCAATAGAGATATAAAATATATATTAACCATTCACCAGTTTGATTACAAAATAGTATAATGTGAAGTACATGTTTGTAGAAATTACAACAACATACCTGCAACAGCTTGCAGTATTCCAGATATACTGAAAATGCTTTTTCGACCAAGGTTTTGGAAACAGAGTGCCCATACAGAAAATAATGCAACAACAAATAACAAAAGGATGCCAAATCCCATGCAAAAGCATGTGGCTGTCCAAAAAGGAGAAGCAATCTCTCCTATACTATGAGCATATACTCGACAATTGTCTGATACAGACAGAAATTTTGATGGATCTGCTTGACTACATCTAAGAAAGAGACCCATTGTCCGAATAATTTGATGACTTCCACTGGAACTGGAGTGGGCTGAGCTGTTAACAGTATTGATAGAAACCGGCTGAGACACCAACCAATGAGCACTCATAAAAGCAGCAAGCTCCGTCAAGCATATCAAAATGCTTAGCAAAGTCCAAAACAATGTTCGAAGTGTAACTATAACACGGCAACACATTTTGTAAGTTGACTGTTCAAGGAAAAAGTGAAACTTTTGTTACACTTACATATCAATATGCTCTATAATTTATGGAACCTGTAGAACAAAATGAGTTTCAACAATAACATTGTTAAACCTATTTTATTCCGCTAAGAAATTTCAGAACTTTTCTAAAGCAGTTGTGAAAATTTATCTATGCAGTTAAATACTCAGCAAGATTGCCACTTTTAGTGTAGAACTGATGAATGTATTACACCCCAATTAAAGTTGAATTCTCAGGCTAAGAACTGAAATGAACATGTCTAACCAATGTAAAAATACGTTGACATATGAGTGTAAATGAATCTTCACTTCGTTAGGCAACAAAAAATCTGTGGACTGTCAAGCCATTGCTAGAAATGCATATAATGGAATATTGAATCCCATGGATTTGAATCCTTCAGTATTTGAATCCAAAAATCAGAGTTTTTTTAAATATTTAGATTCAAAATAAATTTCGATTAAACAAATGTTAAAAATTGCAAAGTTTGCAAAACAAATAATTTCAATAAATTTTGCAGTGGCACTCTTTGTGCTCCTGAGAAAGAAACACTCAACAAGCTCATGGCACTGCGCAGTGATGTCGAGCTAATTAACAGGTTGTGTGATCGCTCATCTGCATTCTAAACCTCTGCACCATCAGCTCATTTTGCTCCTATGAAGTTATTCCGGAATAGGATTCGATATTCTGGATTCAAAACCAAGATTCTGGAATATTGCCAAACCTCTAAATGTTCCATAATGCACATCCCTAGTCATTGCCTATATCAATATTAACATTGACTAACAAAAGCATCAGCAAAATATATGCATGAGACTAACCAATAATCAGCAATTATTTTAGAAAATGTAATACTGTTGTGCAGCATGCAAATTCATGGAGTTTAAAGTGAGTCAAACTTATCATACACAGCATGCCAATATTGGTAAGAAATATAATCAACACGTTTGATGCCGGAGCACAATATATTCGTACTTCTAAATCTCACGTTAGCCACTTTGTGCGTCACTTTGCACAACATAACTTGCCAGTTGATTGAACTAAAATATCTTCAAACCATCCAAAGATGTGGGTAGTCTTCTAGTTTAGAAAAAAAATAATCAGAAAGTTTCGGATTTTGTTTTTTTTTTGTGGATGACGTTAGAATAAGGGTACGTTTAAGCATTTTTGGCCCAGGTGCACTAACACCTACAGCAAAGTTTTGACTCAAGTCTTTTGTGGAAACTAGGCTATGATATGAATCTTCAGAGCCTTTGATTGGCTATCTAGTATTAGTGGTTCAAAAATTATGGCCAAAAAATCAATCAATTAATTAGAGGTTAATTAATAATTTGTTGTTTTTACGTCATAACTTTTGAACCAGAAACACTAAAACACATCCTCATCTTTCACAAGCACATAGATTTTTTACACAAACTCTCTAGAGGGTTTGAACAGCTCTCTAGCTCAATCGGCTAGTGAGTTATATTGGTGCAAAGGGACAAAAAAAAGTGACTCACACGAGTCTTTAGGAAAATCGACCAGCATCAAAGGTTTTAAAACAACATAAAGACACTGCATTGATTTGCCCTTACGAGTTTTCATGAAATAATTTTACTGAGTACATGAGCTCTTTCATTAACACTCTGAGAACCGGCGTACGATATATTCGTACTGCGATTTTGGCCTAAAAAACAGTTTTCAGGTTCTTTACCAACAACACAGCTCCTCGGCCGATTGCACTAGAGAGCTGTTGGTTGGGGGATGCGGATTTTTTTGTGACTGACGTCGTAAGTAAAGTAGTTTTGGGGTCATTTGGCTCATCTTCCCTGGCCTAGGGCCCAACCGCTAGGCCAAAGTGTTTCGCTAAAGTTTTCATTGGAAACTAGGCTCGAGTCTAACTCTTTTCAGCCTTTGATCGACTTTCTAGTTTTTCTGGTTCAAAAGTTATGATCTAAAATAAACAAATTAATTAATTATCTAATTAGTCAAATATTTTTAC
>Ga0210059_1008451_pt1 | contig 16245 bp, 6 predicted proteins | sample Ectturendosymbi2_FD_188042 | JGI IMG/M metagenome (GOLD analysis project Ga0210059, IMG submission 188042) | Ecteinascidia turbinata endosymbiont from Florida, USA - Sample 2 (SPAdes) (version 2) | ecosystem: Host-associated > Tunicates > Ascidians > Unclassified | place: Key West, Florida...
CTCATGGACCACATTTGTCTTTCAGAAACCCTTCGCGGGCCACAAGAATTAATAATCTCAATAAAAATTATCTTAAATGATTAAAGTGTTAAGTTTTCTTTCCAATGAAAATTGCTTCGCGGGCCACTCCAGAGGGCCTTGCGGGCCACGGTTTGAACACCACTGGCTTAAGGTTTAGGTTTTAAGTTCAATTTTTAGGTTTAGGGTTTATGTTTGAATTTTGGGTTTAGGTTCAAGTTTTGGGTTGAGGTTTTTGGTTTAGGTTTTGGGTTAAGGTTTTGCGTTAAGGTTTTGGGTTAAGGATTTGGGTTTAAGTTTTGGTTTGGGGTTTTAGGTCATGTAACAAGGGCCTTACGCTGATCCAAGTGTGTCGTCCTTGTCACTTGACCAATCCAAGCAATTGGACTCTCCTAACGGCAAATAACTCCAGCTCGAATTTTGCCACTGATGCCTAACAGAGACCTTCTTGTTAACTTTTGGAAATGCCGAAAGGCTGTGTCTATTTTGCCTCATGAGGCAAAGGCACTGCTGGAAGTATTTTGCCTCCAACCAATCGTAATTGGCGAAAGGCAAAATAGCTCCAGTAGTTCTTTTGCCTCATAAGGCAAAATAAAAATACATGATTTTACATTGGCGGATCAGGACTGGATCGGATTCAATTTTATCGGATCAGGACTGGACTCGGACTGAAAAATTTCACAGTCCGCTCATCTCTGATAAGTAACCGCGTACCAAAGGCGTATCTATGCAATATGGTGCTCATGGTAAAGTTCAAAAGTGCGTCCTTTTCAATAATTGAAATATTAGATATGTATGTGCACAATTTTTACCAAAGATAAATCACGAAGAAAATAAATGTCTTAAAAAAGAAAATGTGTCAGTTTTTGCCTTAAACTTTTCAGCAAATAAAATATAAATTATCCATAAGGACCATAACATACTTCTATAGTCGCTTACCTTTATTATAAGGAATATCAAAACATTCAAATAGTAACGTTATCATAATTTATACTGGCTGACCAAATTGTAAATCTTACAAAAAAGATCACACATCATATTGCAACGATAAGCAACAATTTATTTTAAAATGAAACACATTTACTTTGGATGGTGCAATAAGTTCTTTTTAATGCACGTATGTATTACTTGTAGTCAAAAGACGCAATTCTATCGAAACATCAATATATCCAGCCTTTTCTTGTTTAAATAACGCAACATGCTAATTAAAACAAGACTTTCCTTGCTTATATTGCTTATATTATTGAAGCAAATTCTTCTATGGCTTTGTCGAAGTCAGTTTTCTCGTATTTCACTTTTTCTATACATATCAAAACTACAGCAGATCACGCAACCTGCCAAGGCTCGGGGGTATGAAACCATCAGTTTCACTTCACTGTAAAATCGCTTGCAGCTTGCAAAAGATACGGATACTGCCATTGTCAGCATTATGTCCAAAGTAATTAGAAGAATTAAAAAGGCGCTTTCTTCACCATATTCAACTATGAATGTCAGGAGGTCTTCAGGACGCGACATTTTAAGTTGCACCACTTGATACGAGTAATTTGCAATTTAGAATCTCTTTGTAAATTGCTTGCCATCTACATCTGAACTGTACACAGTTCCTCGCACATATACATACTTTTTTACAGTCAGGACCGTAACAAAGGCCTTGGACACCAACAAAAAGCCAAAATTGTACAAAAAGAGCTAGATCTAAACAACACTAAAAATCTCTTCTTTGGTGGGTTAACATTTTTTGCTTAACTGGTACGGGGATGATACACAGTACTAATTAATCTTCTCTTCCTTAGCCTCTGAACAGGGGCATTGTGCTATTTGCGTAACAGTCAGATTCTCACAGTCACGGACTTAAGCTCGTCTTGACGAATTTATGATTAATATGCTTTTGACTGAAACGCAATAGCACGGACTGACTTAGCTTTCCTTATAGCGTGAAAAGGAGGAGGTCTTGTAGATGTTGCAAGCAAGGGTTCTTGTTCTGTCACAATATCTGGCCGCAGTGTTGTGTCCCAATACCACAGTTTTGTCATAATCCTTGGTGGTGCTAGCCCAACACGCCCGACTTAATGCATTAGATGTTAAGTAAATGGTTATTATGGTGCGCAAAATATATATCCCAGAAACTGTAAATCACCAATTAAATTTTTGCCAAGCAATTTTTGCGTCCTCGTCACAGTGGCGACCATGGCACGAGCCATGCCTGCCATACCCTAAAAAAGGCCATTGCCGTGTAATGTGAATAAATGAATGTGATTGAAATGTGAATAAATGAATGTGATTGAAATGTGCATTTAAAACGCCTTGCGTAGGCCGATGGCAAAATTCGTTCCATTCATAAAAATCGTTCCATTGTGTGCGTGCGGTAAAACTCTCGTACTTGTTTTGAACAAATTCGATCAATTGTCAGGTCACGGATTAGTCTTAGCTGAAGTTCACACCCGATTCAAAACGTGGTCTCGATCTTACTCCAACAGTGAACTAATCTGTAGCCGCAATGATTTGCCACTATACCTTCTGCAGAACACACCACAGCGAAAGACAAACGATGTTCAAAAATATAATTTGTTCTGGTTACAAAAGCGTCCGTAACAAGACGGTCCTCATGATCAGAAAACTATCCGACCGGAATGTAGGAGTTGTTTATCGTCTGGGTTGACTACAAAAAGCTGAGTGGCATTCGTTGTGCGGATTTCTATTAAATTTAAATAACAAGAAAAATCTGAACCAGCAACATCGCTCCTTTTTGCTCTAGTTCTAATCATGAACGTTTGGTATTTCGGGAGAAATGGGGAGGAGGTGCTCAGCAATCCAACGACGAGACTCAGACGCGCCAAATCTAGTTTTTTTTGGGGTCACAGACGGAACATTTTTTTAATGACTAAAAAAACAAAGTTGATTCGATCATTGTATCTGGAAATATAGACTAGTCAATACTTTTTCGGCGAGTTTAAATACAGTAGAACTTGTCTAATTCGTCATCGTTTGATTCGTCAATTCGCTTAATGCGTCACTTCTTTGTCGGTCCCGGCAGAATCCCTATCTTTTGTGCATATTTCTGTTCGTTTAATTCGTCATCGTCTAATTCGTCACTTCTTTCTATCCCTTAGAAGCGTTTTGTTCGGCTAATACGTCACTTGTGGTTTCGCTTTTGATGTCTAAGCAGCTAGTACGTGTGGGAATTCAAACAAATTAAGGATCTTTATCTGAGAATTGTTGCACCTTGCAATTTGTTTATCAATATTACACGAGGTGCGAAGCGCGACCCGACTCCCCATTGAGAGAACGCGGAAAAGTATATTAAAGATTTAAAAGGTGCTTGATTAAATGGAGGAGTCCAGATAGAGGGGAGGAATTAACTGTTGTATTCAACCATAACGTTATAAACTTGTATTTTACTGCAAATAAGAGCACTATGTATGCGAGTTACTGTGATAAAGTATACGAGCTTCTATGATGGAGTTTTCACCTGTTTGCATAATTCGTCACTTCACCCAAATCGTCACTTTTTTCTGATCTCCTTGAGGTGATGAATTAGGCAAATTCTACTGTATTACTTTATGGAACAAATGACCGAAATGTCTCAGCGAAAAAAACAGGCCAGCAGCCATTTACACTTGTGGTCGTCAGCAGCAACAGTCGAATTTGTGCCTATGTAAAACGCATGTACTGCCGAGATTCAGCAAACAAACCTAGATTTTGTTCGTACTCCGCTTCCGCCCGCGCGAAGTCGTCTTCGAAAACTTCCTGGTCGGTGTAGTCTTCTTCTTCGGGAAAGACGTGCATGTGGGGAACGGCCAGTGTCAACATCTCGTAGATGACCATTCCAAACGCAAAAATATCCGCCTTGTCCGAAACTAGAACACCTGCGAAGATAAATGTGAACGGAAGTAAACAATTTAAAACTTGTCAAACTCTTTGAACAATTTAAAATTTGTCAGACAATTTAAGACTTGTCAAAATCGGCGGAAAAGTCTTTTTTCATCAGTTATTTTTTCAACCCAGAGGAGTCACTGCTTCAGACAAAAATGGAAGCTACTTTTATGACGTTCTACGAACTTGACTGATATGCGGCATCCACTGTCATTTGCAAAACTACCCAAACTGAAAAAACATCGTCGGATCTAGACATTAAGTCTGGGGAAAATGGGCTCAAAGAGACGCCAGGAAAGCATTAACGCGAAAAGTAATATGCAGGTCAGGGTTTTTCAACCTTTTTGCTGCAGCGGAACCTTTCAAACTGTGGTTGCGAATTTCGTCCAAGCCAATTTCGGACTGTTTCGGCCTATTTCGGCCAATTTCGGCGGAACCCCTGGCAGTCACTCGCGGTTGAAAAACGCTAATGAAGGTGACAGAGGAAAGACAATGAGAACAGAAGTAATGGCAATGAGAGCACTTGCCGAACAGGGGGACATATCAAATGGCACAGTGGGTGAAACTTCCCTTGGATTGACTCCCTGGATGTGTCGTTAAAACAAAACGAAAACTTCCACGAAGTGGACGCACCGTTCTGCAGATGCGGTTCAAGTGTCTCAACTTAAATATTGCATTTTTGATTTTTAGAAAGTGCAGAAGTATCGCCGAGTTAGTAAATGTATACTGCAGAAGAGCAGTATAGATAGAAAATGTTCATTGTAGATTTAAAATGATAACGTATTTTCACTGAAAGTAAATGTTTTAAGAAGCATAACAAAGCGCTTCCACATTAACTGGAAGAAGAGTTAAACTTAAACAAACAAATGGTTTTGAAGCCGAGATGCCACAAGCGGGCAAAAGGCCTGTGAAGTTGTGCCGCGGACGTTTTTGATAAGACATGGTCAAAAAGTGAAAGAAAAGGGAAAATCTGTTTTGAAATCAATCAGTGACATCATTGCCGACAAACATGTCACGTCGGCCGGACGCACATGAAGTTTTACATCACAGGAACTAAAATCAGATTTTCAATCGTTGATGATTCACCATGGACACTAATTTTTTGCGTCCAGAAAGATTTGTTTTACATAATAATAAAAACAAAAATCTTTCCCCTCTACAAACGTATTTTTCCCCCCAAACCTTGAAACCTGGCTAGGGGCCTGCAGGGGGTCAAGGCGTTCTCACCCTCCAGAACTTCTTTGCTCGACCACGCCTCCGTTCCCACGTACTGCGCATGCGCGTCGGCGCCGACCAGTCGATCGTTGAGCGGGACCGTCACGCCAAAGTCGCAAATTTTCACGTCTTCACAGTCGCCCTGAACCAATACAAACAAGTTATTATTTAAGATGTTGCTCACCATGGGCGTCAGGAGGGGTGAAGGATGGCTTTGGCCCCCCTGGATTTTGAAAGTTGATATTTTCCTATTAAAAACTTCTTAGTAGAAAAATGTTTTTCTCTTTGTTTCGAGTTGATAAAATGAAATTCCACCACCGTTGGTCCCCCCTGAAAAAAATCCCTTTGGCCACACCCTGAAAAAATCCACTATTGCCCCTCCTCTGGGGCACTATTGCCCCCTCCTCCTCTGGAAAAAATCCTTCCGACGCCCGTGCCGTTCGCTCAATGCTGAGCAAAATCGAGCAGTGTACGAGCGCTGCGCGGCCAGTTATCGACGAAGTCGCTGTAAATTGAGCCGCTGCTTAATTCACTCACAATGATGAGAATGTTGCTGCTCTTCAGGTCGCCGTGCAAAAGGCGCTTCTCCTGGTGAAGATATGCGAGGCCATCCGCTACGTGACCGGCGACGTGGAGGATAGTTGCAGCTGGGAATGGTCCTAGAATTATAAATCGTTTCTTGTTAATCAAACGCCAATGCCGTTACCAGAACTGAAGCCACTGGAGGCTCAATCCGGAGCCACGCAACAAACGACAAACAACTTTCACAACATACCCAGCCCTTTTTCCAATCTGTCTTCAATCGAGGACATAAGCGACCGTCCTCCATCTTCCATTGCCAGGCAGATCGTGCCATCGGCACTTCTGGTAAAACTTCGAAATCCGACAATGTTTTTGTGACAAAGTTGTCGTAGGATCGCAGCTTCTTCAATTAACCTGCAGATGTCGTTAATTGATATGCAATACTTTACACAAATACCAGGCACTGACAAGACAAGTATGGTCTTGTGCATCCACAAGGGGAGAGCCAGTCAGGATTCCGCTTTATAAATGTCAATCTTAAGTTCAAAACAAATTAAATCAGGAACATCACCAGGTTTTTATAGATGGAAAGTCAATTTATTTATTTATTTTATTTAACAGCACACGACGGCAGGCCAGAGCCTGGAGTGCCATCTGCCGGGACCAGTTGCGACATCGTGATAATAAAAAGGTAACACATAGAGGCGAAAGAAGATACATTAATAAAACAGTAATAAATAAACACACAAAAAGAGGAAAGAACGATAATACAGCATTGACAAAGAACGTTGAGCCCCAAGCGCAAGAAACACGAGTCGTTACAAATACGTCAAAGCTGTTGAAAGACAATCACAAACTGCGTCATATAATTGCAAGATGGAAGGGCGATTTAGTTCAGCGTGGCCAAATAAGAGTATACGCTTCCATGCAGCTTAACTGAGTCTATTTAGTTGAGATAATGAACGTCAATCAAAAAAGATAATGAAAGTCAATAAAAAAGGAAAGTCAATTAAGAACAACAGGGTAACCAACAGCATTAAATGTAGAATTATTTTACTCATTTGCAGCAGAGGAGCATTGCATAAAGGATACCTGGTACCAAGTCCTCCCAAACTGGCAACAGCCCTGGACTAGGTATTTTGTGTCTGGATGTTAATCACAAAAGTACACAAGTTGTTTTTTTGCAACAGGTAAAAACTGATCTTTGATCAGACAGGTTTTAATTTATATTTTTTTGCTAGTGACAAAGTGCCAATGACACTCAATTATAAATCAGTTATGCACAAAATATTGAAATAAATTGCATAACTTTATCTGACCATTATGCCATACTGAAGGGAAAGGCTGTTGTTGGGCTTTCTTTTAAGGCTATCAGACAACTGTGTTAAGAGTATACAAGATATTTGTCACCACATATTTAGAAGAAAAACTGCCTCTTTGAACCAGGTAGTTTTCATTGATTTTGCAGTTGGTGAGGGTTCACAAAAAGGCAATGCACTCACTAGTGAAATGGTTTTGGTGCCATACTTTCTATTGTGACAAACTTTATTAAGGTGATTGTCAATAACTGAATGGCGCACTGTCATTTAGTTAAACCTGTACATGCTTAAAGTCCTGCTTTATTTAATGGAGGACAAATCTGGTATAGAAAGGTTACAGAAGTCAAAATCATCCAGTAATGAAACTAACGTAAAATTTCTGCTTACTTGAAACTCCAAGGTGTTGTTTTACAACACGTATTTCAGAAGTGATTCTCTGTGAATGTATTCCAATAACCCACCATTTGCCTTTCATACCACATAAATAATAAGTTAGTGCAAGGATGCTTGGTTGTAAATGTACATATGTACCCACAGTCGCTATTTCTTATGCCCTTAATGTTTCAGATTTTTGTTTCTTCGTAATTTTTTTGTTTTGGAACGTGCAAGTTTGTGTTACATTAATATTTACATATTGGTCTTGTGAGACACATTTCACAGGACATCTTGACTAGAGAACCTTAGGGTTTGTCAATATTCAAGCTTCGGGAAAAAAATAACCCACTGTACACAGTAAAGAATGTAGGCACATTTTTTGACTTTTGCTGTCAATTGCAGCGCTTGCTAAGTATTATATCTTCATTTTCATCATCTTTCTGTGAATATGTGTACTTTACACACCATTGCTAAATACATCTCTCTCAGTTTAAACTGCCCTATTCTTTATAACATTGGGAAATTTGTATTAACATAAAACATACCAGATACTTTCAAAAAACTGACAGTGCAGTTAAAACAGAATAAGTCGACACCGAGTGTCAATTCTACACCAGGGTCACAAGCTAATGGATTACACATATTTTTTGGGACAAACACCTAAGTTTGTTCATGATCATCAACTAATACTCGTCGCTAGATGAAAATAAGATACAGCTACATAACTAGACTACTGCTGATTTCCAAAGTTCAGCACTCCATTCTTACAAAAATCCTCGTGGGTTTTTGAAGAAGCTGCATTATTACTCCTACTGCCATGGGACTGCCTTTGTAATATTCACAGCGATGTTGCACCATGAATACCCAAGGCTGTAACCGCCTTTGACAAGAAGATGCAAATGGCTACAGCAACCAACTTACAGTAATACCATTGGTTGGGTGCAACTTATCCTCTAAAAATTCAGACTAATAAAGCACAAAATCTAGATTTTGTTCTGCTAAAAATCTCTGAGGATGCTTACTACACCATATCATTATGGCAAACAATAAAACTGAAGTGAGAAGGGATATTGACCAAACAGATCACTATCAGATACTAATATACTTTAGATAAGTGATTCTCAATGTGCCACTGGTGATCCAGCTGGAATTTCTAGTGGTCTATAGAGAGTTCCATAAACCCCTGACAAAACATTCCTGAAAGTTGCAACCTTTAGCGTGCAATAAATCATGTAACACCACCATGTGCAATTTTTTGACTAGTTGTTCATGAGGTTTCAGCATAGCAAAGTGATCCATAGGATATCATTTTAAAAACCATATATGGTACATAAGCCAAAAAAAGGTTGAAAACCACTGCTTTAGATTAAAGCACAAGAACAAATCTACATCATATAGGTAATGTTTCCAGTCTACTACATATGTTGGGAACCGAAATTTTCTGTAACCAAAACAATCTTTCAACTGAACACAAAGAAAAACACATTATATACCTTTTCTCATGCACTGATTGTCCACATCTCTTGTTTATTTTCTTCACGGCCCAAGGAGAACGATATTGACCGTATTTAGGTGATCGTTCAACTAAATAAACATCCACTCCTACAAGTGTCATAAATTTATGAAAACATTTATGACTGAGGAATAGTTTTAACTTCAAAGTCTTGCAAAGTTATACATGAAACCATAGTATAACAACCAATGATTTAAATAAAATGATAAGCAATGTTTTGTACACAAAAGTAAGCAAGAGTGTGTTGGTGACGTAACAGCAGCTTTTTCAAATGTACAGTAAACATTGATTTCATTTGAATAATTGGTTGTTGTATTATTATTTATGACTTTGTTGATTATATTTGGCATGAGTTTGAAGATGGCTGGTGAGAATTGATAATATTACTCATTCATCAAACAAACTTTTGGAAATTAGCAAAGGTGCTATTGTCAATAATGCTATGATTGGGAACTATTGAAGTTATACAGCCAAATGCATACTTAAATGAGTTCAAGAAGGAAAGAACAATGGGAGTTTTTATCGGTAAGGCCAACACAAGTATTTTGTAAAACATGGAACTAGGCTCGAGTCCGAGTCTTTTGAGCCTTTGATCAACTTTCTAGCATTTCTGGTTCAAAAGTTATGATCTAAAATAAACAAATTAATTAATTATCTAATTAGTCAAATATTTTTACTAACTTACATCACAACTTTTGAACCCGAAACCCTAGCAGGTCATCCAAAGTATCAAAAGAATCGGATTGTAGCCTAGTTTCCAGTAAAAACTTCAGTGAAATACTACCACCTAACGGTTGGCGCCCAGGGCCAGGCAAAGTGGGCCAAAAAGTCCTCCACTTATGACGTCACTCACAAAAAACGTATCCCCCAAGCAAAAAATTTTTTTCGATTGCAATCTACTAGACTAGCCGATCCGTTTGAGCTGCTAAACAGCTTTCTAGCGCAATGGGCGGAGGAGCTAGGGCGTTGGTAAGGCAACAGAAAACTGCTGGTTTTTTTGCGAAAATCGCCGAAACCAGGCGGCTCTAAAAGTGTTAAAATGAAGTAAAAACTAATTTGGTACAAGCATTTTGCAAAGATAGTTTTTAATTTCTTCAAACAATTTTAAATATAATTTCTTGATTAAAGCATGGACTTAATCATCTGTTCTGTAAGCCCAAAAACAATACTTAATTACCACTAAAGTGCTTTTACCATAAACTTCACACCACAAATGTTAAACACTTTAGCTTATCCAGAATTGATTGTCCAGATTTATGTAAAAAACAACTTGAACACCAGGCTCAGGATTAATTTGTAATGAACTGAAAAGTATCTTTTCATAAACTTATTTCCTTTATCATTCCAAATCAATAAAACAAGAACTTTACCAATGTTGCCATTTGTTCAAATAAAATAAGTCAGAGGTTTCATTAACTTATTTCCTTTATCATTCCAAATCAATAAAACAAGAACTTTACCAATGTTGCCATTTGTTCAAATAAAATAAGTCATCAGAGGTTAAGTTTAGTTGAAAAAAAATAGAAAGACTTACACTATTATATCGTTTCATTGCATTTTTCTTTTAAAATCATAGTAGAAGTCTTTCACCATGCTAGAGCACATGTGTTTTCAAAACGATTAGACCAGGAGTCACCAAAATGGTGCCCGCAGGCACCAGGCCACCCGCACAGACCACGTGAGTCACATGCAGGTTTGTTCTGACAATAGCATAAGCATGTCCAGTGTCTCCACATGAATATCTTTAATTTTTAATAATGATAACATAACTGAAGAGAAATTGAGCAAATTTTTATTTCGGAAGTATGTGTACCAAACTGGTAGCCCTTCCTATCAATCTGTACCAGAAAATACCTATCAGTTTCAAAAAGGTTGGTGACCCCTGGATTAGACAAATATTCAAACTTGTAACAATACCAAAACCATGATAGGAATATTTCATCCACCTGTGAAATTTCTAATGTACAGAAGCATCATCTATTATAGGATATCTTTTGAATTGCAATGATGATAAATTACTAGCAAACAGCCCATACTTTGGATTTCACATCATATATTCCCTTATATAAGTGTCTTTAGAAAACAATAAAATGACTAAGTAGTCATTTTATGGCTTGCCTGTACCATAACCCAAGTGCTTCATGAAAGGTGATGCAGGAATTCTTAAACAAGGTGATGGATTGGGTCCTTTTATTGCTTCTAATCTTCTGTTTTGGATAGGCAAGGGAGATAAATCTTCATTCAATTGCATTATGCTTGTATGTTAAATAATTTTATGCCAATAAACAAAATCAGATACAATGGACTTTACCACACCAATGAATAAGATTAACTAGAAAATAAACAGCAAACTAAGAAGTTACTTGTCTATGTCAATTCATAGTCACTATATAAAGCATTTTGATGCAGTCTATGTGACCAGTACTACAACCTAGATCTTGAATCTTAAATTTTATCTTGTTTACTAGTATACAGTAAGTAACAATTGGTATTTATATCAGATACTAGTAGACCGAAAAACTTTCAGTTGACAAGCTAAGTCCTTCAAGTCAAACACCTTAGACAGTTTGTTACTACAAATTCTTGAAAAAAGGCTGTTTTGCTGTTTTTGCTTCTTTCATGCACCTTCTTGTTTTTCTCATTGTTGTGCCTTTCACTGTTGTTGAGCCTTATCCCACTAGAGAAAACAGCATTCAGTGATAAAAACTGTGATGCTCAATTTTATAGTAAGGAATTCAATTGGTAAATGAGTCTTTGACGTTGATATTCCTCTACATCAAGGGTGGGAACCTATTTACTATCACGGGCCACATAAATGGTGGATTATCGCTAGCGGGCCGCAAAAACACTTGATTTAATCCAAAAATTTAACCTTATCTAACTAACTGTGAGGGATAAGGGATACTCTTGACACACTATCTAAGTATCTGCTAGTCATGGAGCTTTGTTTTGACCCGATTTTGTACTCTAAATCAGTAACAAAAATTTTTGATGCGGGCCATATCAAATGATCATGCCGGCCGCATTTGGCCCGCGGGTAGCAGGTTGCCTACCCTTGCTCTACATGGACAAACAATGCATAGAATTTACTGTGTCTGTAAGTACACAACACACGAATTGGACAAAAACCAGAAATAAAAAGTTTTACAATATAGAAAGCAAAAAATAACAACTCTACTTTTACTCTGCACATTATATTTATTCTCAAATTTTTTTGCAAAATTCAGCTTTCTCCACCAAAAAACATCTCTGCTACAATCTGAAACTTCACAACGCTTACTATTATGCATCCTAAGCTGAGAGTGTGTCGGAGGGTAAATGTAAGTGACTATGGATATGCCTGGCCTGATGCAATTCCAGTAAAAGGGTCAGTTTGTCATTCAAACGGCGTGGGTCTCATAGTGTGGAGGTTATGCGTTACAGCTACTATGTCAATGGTTTTCGGTTCAACTCTTACCTTTCCGACTTTACTTTTTTTCAGGCTTACGTGTTGCTTTTACAGGTTAGTGTTGGGGTACTGTTAGGTTAGCATTAGGTTAGGTTAGTTTCGGATTATGTTAGGTTACCATTAGGTTAGGGTTACTGTAGGTCTGGGATGGGAAACCTATTTACTACCACGGGCCGCATAAATTGTGGATTATCGCTGACGGCCGCAAATAACAATTGATTTTACCCTAAAATTCTACCTTTATCTTACAAGAGATAGAAGCTTCATATAACACACTATCTTAAGGGATAGAGGCTTCTGGCCCACTAGGGTTCTTTTAAGGTGTTTTAGGGACCCGAATTAAGGTCCTTAGAATTTTAAATCGAGTCCCTAAAATCAGAGAAAATTATCATCGGGTCCCTAAAATCAGAGAAATCAGGTGCTTTCGACCCATCCCTGGCACCTAACATTTTCCTTAAAACACTCTGGGCTTACGATCTAAGTGCCAACTTATCATGGAACTTCGTTTTGACACGATCTTGCACTCTAAAATGGATAACGAAAATTCTGATGCGGGCCATATGAAATGTTGACGTAGACTGCATTTGGCCAATGTGCAGCAGGTTTCCCACCTCTGCTATAGGTTAAATTAAGGCGACGGTTTGACCGTCGGTTAAAGTGAAGGTTAGGGTTATTAAGGTAAGGTTAGGGTGGGTTAAAGTTAGGCTCAAGGTTTATCTTTTGCATTTACTTCCTTCCCACCAAGCCTTCTGTACTCTCGTCGTGCGTTACTGTTACGTCATAGGTAGTGTATCATGAATAAGTTTTCAAATTTCAAGATCCACAGGCATATCTACAGTATAGCCACTGCCAACTAAAAGGTAGTGTTTATTTTACCGGCGATATTCTGGCGACAACAGATCGGCTGGAGCTATTGTGCCGGCAGTCGAAGATTCGGTCTCGTGGCATAACGCAATACAAAAAAAGGTCACTCTGTCAAGAAAACGCTGTCTTGCTCATGGTGGAACAGTTAGGTGTTACGGCTGCTAGGCCAATGGTTTTTGGTTTGACTTTCACCTTGTCGACTTTCGTTTTGTTTTTTTTTCTTTGCTTTTATTCAGGCTCTGCTTAGGTGTTACACTTAGGGGTTAGTGTTGTTAGGTTAGCTTACGATTAGGGTTAGGTTAGGGTTACGATATAATAGGGTCAGGTTAGCGTTAGCTTATTAGTGTTAGGTTAGCTTAACATTATGTTAGCTTAGCGTTAGGGCTAGGTTGTAGGTTTATCTTTTAGTTGCATTTACTTTGTTTCTACCAAGCCTTTTGCTACTGCCATCTTGGCGGCAAAATAGACACTGCCAGTGTTGCCACTGAGGTCCGTCTGGTTGACATCAGATTGTTGCCTTTTTCAACATCAGATTTTTACATTGCAGTTTAATATAAGCAGGGTTTTTTAAAGGTGGTTTAGGGACCCATGTTTTAAAGGCGTTTTAGGGACCCATTTTAAAGGTGTTTTAGGGACCCAGTCCCTAGAATTGAAAATCGGATCTTTAGAATCAGCAAAAATTATCATCGGGTCCCGAGAATCAGAGAAATTGGGTCCCTACAGGTCCATACCGGGTACCTAACATTTTCCTTGTTAAAAAAAACTGATATAAGCTAAAATGCTTCTGCTACCAACACCTGACAAAGTCCCATAACCCACAATGAATCCAAACCATAGAAAAGAATCGTCATTAAATAGAAAAATCGGTTATTTATGCGTAGCATATGTAATTCCTATTCCCAATGCTATCAAGAGAGTTTCTTCAGTTTGGAACAATGAATTACCAGACACGAAGAGCAGAGGGTGAGAAATTGATGGAAGAAACCTAAAAAATCATGAATCTAACTCAATTTTGACCTAAAAGTATAGAAAATTCGGGCATAAACAACAGCTCATTCAATATTAGATTTTGTCGCCAAAACATCAGACATCAGAAATATCTCTCAAAACATCAGATCTGATGTTAAAAAAACATCAGAAGCGGCAACAGTGGACACGGCCAAAGTAAAATTCTGAGGATTCCAACATTGACGCAGGAAATCCCCAATAGCAATACAAATCAGAGATGAGCATTGGACTGGACTTGGATTGGTTGGAACCGGACCATGCCGAATTTATTTGAATTTGGATTGGATCCGGAGTGTAAATTGCTTCATAAATTTAGGAACAGGACCGTATTTGGACTGAGTTAATGGAAACGAATTGCGGGATATTTGTTATTAAATAGCTGTATTTTGTTTATTTTTGGGACTTTATTCGGACTTGGACTTTTGATTTCAAAAAAGTTTGGACAGTGGTTGGACGTGGACTGAGTTTTGAATATTCAGAATTGGATCTGGATCGCAAAATATGACAGTCCGCTCACCTATGACACAAATTATGCAAAGATGGACACCAGAGAGATGAGCAGTAGCATAGATCAGGATTGGATCGGACTAGATCAAGACTGTAGACAATTTTGGCCATATTAGGACCAGAGGTGATCGGAGTCTCTTTTTTTACTTGGGCTCCCACTCCTGTTCCTAAAAAAGTAACTCCAGCTCCTGCTCCAGAGCTCATTGGAAATTTACAGTCCGACTCCTGTTTACACTCCCAACGCATGAAAGCAGAGTCATTTTTGCCACATGAGGTAAAATAACTGATTGAAGTATTTTTCCTTTACCCCAATATGGACGAGTCCAGTCATGCTTTTAGTGCTGGCAAGCAGGTAGTGGTTTCTTGTCTGTGTTGGTCAACTGCAGGTTTTCCCTAACTCATTTTGTATTTGTGTATTGTACATCTCATATTGCCTCATGAGGCAAAATATGCACTAGGCTACCAAACTTGAAACCAAGAAATAAAATCATAAGTTGTTCTCATGTGAACCAAATCTCATTTGACTCTTTCAGCTCTGACCTGAACTGAGTCTTGTTTAATTTTTTTATTTAACTTTTTGTGATTTAGTCACAAGCACAATGAAACAAGAACAAGACAACTCCTGCTATCTTTTCACTTTAGCCTTTACAAATGAAACCACGTAGGCTACATTGAAAACACTTCATACCACCTTATTCACACAATTAATTCATTTCTCTTATTGTAATTGAACTTGCAAGATGATAATGGCACGTTTAGGAATAGCCAGAACTGCATTTCTGCTAGCCTGACTGAAACTGCACGGCTGTTGGCGTTGCTGCATTGTAAAGATACATATTACATGCATTGCTGTCTTCTACATTTCACTGAAACTAACAAATTGTGAATACTACTCAAAACACGACCCACCAAAGAGGTAAAAACTTCCAGTAACTGACGTCCTGTGATACAGCAGTTGAGCATAACCTCTGCACCAGTCAGATCAGAACACAGACCGCCAGTCTGCCACCCTCCCTCACCCACAACAGCCTGAACTAATGACTGACCAATTTGTCCATGAGAATAAAGCGAATATATCAATCTAACAATTTGCCTTTCAGAGGAAGTTTCAATTTAATAAAATCAATTATCCGACTCCTGTAAAAACTGAAATTCTCACTCCTGCTCCGGGTCCGTTTTTCGTTCAAAAATCCGACTCCAGATCCAGCTCCGGCTTTGGCAAAAATCGTAGACTCTTTCCGGAGTCCACTCAGGCACTCCAGCTCCGTGATCACCTCTGATTAGGACTGGTTTGGACGGCAATTTATTTGAAAATTGTCGCATCAGGACTAGATCGAATTGCGAAAAATTTTGTTATTATGTGAGTGGAACTCCCTGGTTGTTGAGTCCTGCTTCAGTGTGGGATTGATCCTTAAACCTCGGGAAGGATGGTTTGTGACGTTATCGATGTTAACTCTGCACCAGACGAATCGGCCAAAGAAAGCTGTTACTTCCATGCATGGGCGCAATTTGGTGGGGGACACAGGGGACGTGTCCCCCCACTTTTTAGATGGGGGGACATAGTATGCCTTGTCTCCCCGACT
>Ga0210059_1008452_pt1 | contig 16243 bp, 9 predicted proteins | sample Ectturendosymbi2_FD_188042 | JGI IMG/M metagenome (GOLD analysis project Ga0210059, IMG submission 188042) | Ecteinascidia turbinata endosymbiont from Florida, USA - Sample 2 (SPAdes) (version 2) | ecosystem: Host-associated > Tunicates > Ascidians > Unclassified | place: Key West, Florida...
TCAGCGAAACACTTTGGCCTAGTAGTTGGGCCCTAGGCCAGGCAACATGAGCCAAAATGACCCTAAAACTACTTCACTTATGACGTCAGTCACAAAAAATCTGCACCCCCCCAACCAAAAAATTTTTTTCAAGTGTAATCTACTAGGCTGGCCGATCCGGTTGAGCCCTTGAACAGCTCCCTAGCGCAATCGACGGAGGAGCTAGGGCGTTGGTAAAGCAACCGAAAACTGCTGTTTTAGGCTGAAATCAAAGTATGAATATATCGTAACCCGGCTCTCAAAGTGTTAAAATGAGCACAACCAATGAGGTGAACTTGTAGCTTGCTCTTTCAAACTAAATGTAAAAATATAGCATCTTGTTCTCAAGCCAAGCATAATTCTGTGATGAGATGACTTGATTAAGTGGAATTCACTAGATCTCAAGATAGTAACTTTTGAGGACCTGTAAAAAAGCACTGATATTTTGTTAACGCGTAATAAGGATATTCATTTTGTGGATATTTTGGTAACACATAATGAGGATATTCATTTTCTAGTGAATAAAAAATTTCCAGTAAAACAGTGCAACAAAAGCAGACACTAGCAAAGAGTTAAACAAAATACGATGTCATCGTAAACTATACCATTTAGTGCTACTGCACAGCTGGCCTAAATGCTGTTTAGTAGAAGGGTTGTGAAACCATAGCTCAAGCAAATTTTAATGAATGAAGATGTTTTGATTAGAGCCATTTTTTATTTCGTGCTATTTATTTGAATATAGTGTAATTTTATGTCATTTAATGCAAACAACACTTTCAGTACTGGGTGGACCCACAGCGACATCCAGCAGTACCAGGTGGTTTTCCTTTCAGTCCCACAGGTGCCACTTTGTTGCAGGGCTTTGCAACACCATGACGTGCCAGCCATGGGAAGTCTTCTAACATAGATTTTAAAAAATATTTTGGTTTGTGGTTTCGTGTGGGTGATGCCATAATGGGGGCATGTTTTCACTTTTTTTGCCAAGTTTACGTGGCCGTAGGTGCCAACCTAACAGGCCATTTAAAAAAAGTTTTTTTGGATACTAGGCTATGATCCAAAAAACACAAATTCATTAGGGCTAATCCCCTAGGGAATTCCTACAAAATTTTGTGTTTTTTGACCATAATTTTGGCACCAGAAATGCTAGAAACTCCATCAAGGACTTGTGTTATAGCCTAGTTTCCAACAAAACTTTGAGCCACAAAAGTGGATCGGCCAACAACGTCATCAAAAAAACACAAAACCCACCTCAATCATGATGTCATCAACCAAAAACCCACACCTTAAAATAAAAAAAAAATGCTGATGTACAAGACTTCACACAAATTTTTAGATGGTTTAACAGCTTTCTTGCTCAATCTGCTGCTGAGTTATGGCTGACTAAAATTTGCCCTGAGAGTGCAAATCATATGTTTTTGTGAAATTTTTTTATTTATGTCAAAAATTAAGTTTTTTAAAAAGTAATTTTGGCTCCAGATATGTTAGAAAGCTAATCAAGGGCTCCAAAGACATGGAAATAGCTTTGTTGCCAAAAAAACTTAGCCAAAAATGGCTTGTTGGGTTGGTGACCAAAGTTGTTCATATATATATATTTACGTCAACTGCGAACCGCAGCGAGTTTTTCCCTCAAATATATGTCAGCCAGAAGTAAAAGTGTTAAAATACTATAAAAGCAGCCATCACCTACAGATGCCTTGTTTGTGTATAGCAAAGCTTCTCAAAATTCTTCACATACAACCTTCTATCCATCAAATATATCATTCTTCCCCCCTCATCTATGCTGGTGTAATAATATAATGTTAAGTTTCACTGACCCAAATCTGTTTCTATCGCTGATACATTTGACAATGTTTTTTGTTCATTTCAAAAAAGTTCAGTTAGTGACTGAAAAAAAAACAGAACACTTTGGGACTGGAGAAAAAACTTTCAGACGTGGCAGCTAAAATTTTTTAGATGCCTAAGACTGGAAATTTGTTGTCTGACTTCATAGCTTTGCTTGGTGCTGCAGATAAAGGTTCTTCTGCTTATTTGAAAGGTCAGGCATTTGATTAAACTTCACACTAAATCTTGTGTTGTCTTTTGGAGAAACCCTGAGTGTCTTAATATTTCTCAGAAGCATCAGATTTACCGGGCAAGTGACGTCTTCTGATCCTCCTTGAACAGCTGCTCTATGTGTAATCATTTCACAGCATTCATTAAATTAATTTGTCAGCATATTGACCCCTTGGAAGTTTTAAAACTCAAGAAAATTGGCAGTTACTTTACAGAAAATACTTTCATCTTTATCAGTTGTATGCCAACAGCAAATGTGCCAGTACAAAACTTGAAATGCATTTAAATACTCATTCAGTTGGATTTGTTGGTCCAGTAGGAATTTGTTTATTATTGTCAACTGCAAATGTTGTGAACTGTACACATAATCCTTATTTGTTATGTTATGATAATATCATTTTGTTTTCAGGTTGTATATACATTCAAGCTATCCCGATCCATAAAAGACTGGAGGGGTCTAAGTATTGTCATTGCACCTCTACATGTCAGAACTGCATAAAACAGAACCAAAGTCTGAATGGGAGCAGCGATCAGCAAGCAAAACCAGATAGTTTGAGTGCTAATGCATATCAATTTAAGCGTATAAAGCCAGGATTACACTGCATATGCCTACGTTCAAAAACTGTTAAAAGTTCCATCACTGCACATAAGCTTAAAGCCAAAACGTTTAAGATCTATACTTTGAATTCGTGTGTTCAATCATGGCTCTCATCAATATCAACAGAGAAGTTCAAGATGTCTTCTATCGTTACAAAATGCCAAGTATTATAGCCAAGGTAATAAATGAAATTGTTTTTATTTTCTTAATTTGGGTGATGGCATTTGGTGAGAGCTTGTATGTAGCATGCATTGTGCTTTTTGTTGGAATGCTTGCAGTTCAAACTCATATCCATGAGGTCCTATGGTGGTCTACTCAGTGTGTGTTGATTGAACACCAATCTTGCAGTGAAAAGTGTGTTATTTTATCATTCTTGTACTGTACTCCATTAGTGAATTATGTAGCAAGGATTTTGCTTGAAAATGACTCATCAACTGTTCATTGAAAGTTACATTTCTTTCAATTTACGGTTTCATTGAAGTACTGCAAAAAGACATTTAGTATGACCTTGCCAAACAGTTAGAATGGCTTACAGTAAATGACAGAATATGTCATACAAGCTTGGACTTCCTTAGGACAAAACTTCAAGCAACAACATCAAACAGGTAGACCAGGTCATGTAGGCCTAAACAGTACAGCAGTTTCATAGCCTACCACACTGGGCCTTCTGTGTGATTATGAATCTACGGTGTAGGAAGACTAGATTATAAATTGATCTTTTGCAAATCCCATGTGTTTCAGTTATCAACAAACCATTAACATTTGTTCTATGGATGTTCTTCGTCCTTTTCTTTACTTCAATACAAAACTGTGTCTGAGTTTGGAGTACATCACATCACCACTCTTTTGCGAACCCTGGGCTGTGAGTCTGATGCATCAATATAGAAACAGGTTCTACTTGAATGCAGCCCATACCAGACGCATCAGATAAGGAAGTGGCATCAACAAAATCAGATGCATGCACCCAAAAATTGCACAGGATGCATGCCGTACGCATATAGCTTATTCAAGTGTGAGCACAAAACATCAAAATGGTTTGGCCTTCAGTGTTTGTTTCTAAATACTTGAAAACAGCAGTTCTTTGGGCAGCCCATCATGGTTCAAGTATGGTACAATTGGTACATATCCAAGGAGATAATTAATTATCTGAAGTTGTTCTTTCATTGAGTGTATGCTAATATTCTTTTTGTGAAGAAGCAGACACAGTTGTGTTCTTCAAACATCCATATCCATTTCATCAACTCTCCGCATCACAGTTCACTGCTCAATAGAACAGATGTTATTACAGGTCCAGGTTCACACCCCGTTGGGCAATTGCAATAGAAATAATTTCTATAGGAATGATTAATTTTTTTCTGGCAGTGAACACGGCCAGATTTTGCATTTTCATAGTTCTGTAATGACACTAAGACTTTCCTTTTACTTTGTAACTTTGTGGAAGTATCTGCAAGTTAAAACTACTGAACTCATCAAAAAATGGCCAGGACTAATTTGAAGTTCATTAGTTGGTTATTTAAAATACACCTCTGTACCACTTTATATAGTTTTTAACCCTTTAACAACCGCGATTGGCCGGCCCTTTTTGGCCATAAATCGCCAGCTGCTAGAGCTAGAGAGCATTTCAAACCCTCTGCGGATTCAGCAAGTCTTCTAGTTGACATCGAAAAAAAAAACGTTGTTGGTGGGGGGATTTTCTGGAGGTGACATCACAATGAGGGCATGTTTTGGAAATTTTGGTCACCGTTGGCTGGCCCTGGGCCCCAACCCATTGGCCCTAAGTTTTGTTGAACATGAGGTCAAAATCTGCGTCTATAGAGCCCTTGCTTGACTTGCTAGCATATCTGTAGCGAAAATTATGGGTCAAAAACCTAGTTTTTGACCTAATTCAAAACTTTTCAGAAGAGGCATAATTTGCCCTTTCAGGGCAAACTTTGGCCAGCCATAACTCGGCAGCAGATTGAGCTAGAGAGCTGTTCAAACCCTGTAATGACTAGTGGTGTCATGTAGTTTAGATTTTAAATAAAAAATTTAAATTTGGTTAGGGGGTTTTGGCCCATTGGATCATGACAGGGGCATGTTTTTTGGTTAATTATATGACGTCATCATCCGATCCCATGTGTCAATATTTTGACTTGTATTTTCAGGATTCTAGACGAGAATATGTGTTTTTAGAGCCCTTGATTGAGTTTTTAGCATTTCTGGTTCAAAATTTAGGCCAGAAAACAGCTAATTGGCAAGGGGCTTTTCTCGATACTTTTGGGGATTTCCCTAATTTATTTTAACGTTTTTTGGCCCTATTCTTGGACCAGGAATGCTAAAAACCCATTCAGACCCTTCAAGTCCCAAAATGTAACCAAAAAATAGCTAAACTAAAAAAATTTTGTCATTTAAATGGCTCCTGCGGGTCTTAAAGGGAGGTCAGGCAAAAATGCTGATGTCAGCAAAAAATAACAAACATCCTATCATCATATAAGCATTAAAAAAAAACAGACATCCTAAACTGAAAAGCTTTTTTTTTATTGCAAACTACATACCTTCACGAGTCTTTAGAGGGTTTGAACTGCTCTCTAGCTCAATCTGACGGCGAGTTATTGCCTGGGGATAAATGCCCCCTATAGTAGCTTTTAAGGGAGCAAAATTTTGGTCAATTTTTGGTTTATGAGCCATAAGCCATAATTTTCGCTCCCGATATGCTAGGAAGACAATCAAGGGCTCTATAGACGCAGATTTTGACCTGGTTTTCAACTAAACTTTGAGTCCAAAAAATGGCCCATTGGGACAGCGCCCAGGGCCAGGCAAAGATGGCCAAAATAACACAAAAACACCCCTACTTGTGACGTCTGCTCCAGGAATCCTCAAACCCAAAACAAAAAACGTTTTTTTTCGATGTCAACTAGAAGACTTGCTGAATCCGTAGAGGGTTTGAACAGCTCTCTAGCTCTAGCGGCTGGCAATTTATGGCCAAAAAAATGCGTGCCAATATGTTGGCGCGCGTGGTCATTAAAGGGTTAAGGTAGTGTTGAGCAACAACTGGTTTCACGCTATGCCTTATTCAAGTGTGTATTTCAGGCAGATCCAACATGTGACTAGTTACCTGCAATAAGTGTTATAACTAGACACTCTTGGTTTGTTTCCTATCTACCTCAAACATACCTGATTCCCGATGGGGCTTGTTACATCATAAACACCCACAGTATAGGACACACAAATTTACTGAACAATGGTGATTGTCACGGTCTAGCTATACCACAAACTGAAGTGTGTGTTCTGAAAATGCAAGACAAAATTATGACAATGCATGTTGGTTTTACTGCAAATCCACCCAGATGTGAATTGATTCTGACAAACTTCCAAGAGATCTCCCCCTGGAGGCGATGTTGCCCACGTTGAGAAACCCTGCATTGAACAAACACTTGGTTTCTTTTTGTCTAGGTAATGGCTTCTGTCAGAAAACAAAGGTATTGTCGACTTGGATTTATCCTTACTCTTGAACCAGCATTTTACTGCCATGAACAAAGAATGAGGAATAGACTTGAGTATTACTTCTGTTGGCCAAGCAGATACAAATAACTATGTAGCTAATCATGTTACTGTGATACATTAAGAAACGACTGCATGGCAGTGAGGCAGTTAGAAAGCAAGGGTTGTCCTGAAGTTTTCACTGCATGTTTATTTCCTGTCATAGAATTTGTAAGCAGTACTATGCATAAGTCGTCAGTTATTTGGATGGAATGGTGAACTACTGATGTGTGCAAACTAAAAGCAAGTCCATACCTTTTATACAGTTTGATAAATGCACTCAGTGTTGTATTTTCTACCTACAGTTGTGAAAAGTGTGCGCTTTGCTTTTTTTCTGATATTAGTACATTGGCCTTTTGTGCTTTGGCAGAACATAATCGTGCCTATTGCAAGTTCTTCTAGAATGTCTCACTACACCTTTAGCTTGCATCAATGTGAAGCGTTGAGTGCTTGTCAAGTTATTGGAAAGCATTTAATGTTTTAGATTGTTTTGTATTTTTTAATTGTTGTTCTGTCATTTGAGAGATGAAGTAATGATCTTCATACATTCCAGGTCGAAGGGAAAGGGAATGGTGTCAAAACTGTCATTGTGAACATGGTTGACATAGCAAAAGCTCTTGGAAGACCAGCTACATGTTAGTGTTGCTTTTGTAGCTTGTATGGCATTCTGTGTCCCTTACCTTTAGTTGTTAGAGCGTTAGGCAATGCCGTCAGTGGTACCTAAAAAGCTAAGTTACCTTGCTATGCTCATGTAATCTACAAACCATAATCTTGCTATATGGAACATCCATGCAGTCATAAATTGGTATACTACCAGTTAATGCACGGTTTTGCCAATATAGGCCAGCATCGCATGTTAAGTTTGCAAGCATTTTTGTTTATGTTCAACTTAGTCAAACTTCTTTGTAGCTAATTGTCATTTGCTTAGGTGTTGTGTTGAGATCCTGAAACCTCTGAAAGTTCATCAATGCTAAAACAAATGTCTGCAAAACATTCCAAAAAAGCAGGCAGATTGTTCTATGCTGTTGCTGCATGAACTTCTGCACATTTATTATTTTACCTACAGAAAATAGTAGCTATCATTTTTTGACGAATTTGTGACTTTGTGTAGATACGTGCAAATTCTTTGGTTGCGAACTTGGTGCTCAAACTCAGTTTGACTTGAAAAATGACCGCTATATTGTCAATGGTTCGCATGAAGGCGGAAGATTGCAGGAGATGCTGGATGTGTTTATCAAAAAGTTCGTCTTGTGCCAAGAATGTGATAACCCTGAGACCACAATGGTATGTTGTGGCGTATTTTGTTTTTTATGATGTTATCATTATTCATAAGCAAAAAAACGCACAGTATGTGAATAGCTTTACATTAGTTGCGCAATTGAAATTTAATCCGTTTCACTCTTTTTTACTCACCCAACATGTTAACAAAAAGAGATGCATACCATGTGTTGATTATATACTTACGCTGAACTGGGTTTTTCTTCGGTCATAGACTGAAATGATTTTAAAATGCCCGAAAAAAATTCAGCCATTTCGGTCAGAATGTCTGAAAATATAGGGTAAAAAACGCTGTTACAGCAAGTTTCAATACAACTGTGACACAAATGACCGAAATGTTTCAGTGACCAAAATGTCTCAGCTAAAAAAACAGACACTGAACAATTCTCAAAATTTCATCTTTGCTTGTGTCTTTGCTTGTACCAAGGAAAGTCTTTGAATACGATTCGTTCAAATGTGTACTATAATGTATGTGTTACGACATTGATCTGTCTCCAGGAGAATTTGAAGTTACATGTTTGTTTGTTAGAAATGACTTGTGAAGGAAGTTCATCACAATACTTTATTATCGCAATGTTTGCGCGAAGGTGATAGTGCTTTTTTTAAATTTGCGTAACAATTTCGGCCCCAGAAAAGCCTACTGTTAACATTGCTTCCAATAATGGATAAAATGCTGATCTTGCACTTGTTGAAAAACAGAAGTTGCCAGTTCTTATCCGGATGATGAATACGTTTTTGTAGAAGCATGGTGCACCATAGTTACATAGTTACTGGCACAGCCAAACAATATCTTTTTTGCAGGTTGTTAAACGTGGAACTATTGGTCTGGTTTGCAAGGCTTGTGGAAATCAAAGTCTTGTGGACTTGAGGCACAAGCTTTGCACGTACATCGTAAAAAACCCTCCTCAAAAAGATAAAAAGGAAAAAAATAAAAGCGGTAAAGAACGCAGTCATTCAAGTGAGGAAGAAACTTCTGCAAATGGCCACACAAACGGCGTAAAACAACCATCAGCCAAACAGGGATCAGTAAGTCAAGTGTTTTTTTGTTTTATTGTACGTGGTATTTTCCTGATGGAATATTTTTCACATTTTAAGCCTCCTTGTTAAAGTGAAAATGCAAATGATTAGTTTCCTCGTCAGATAGGCGATTGTTTGACAACACTTTTCAGTAAACGAATTGATCCATTACTCCTGAAAGCAAATTCAAAATTTCGTTGCAAAAGCTGGTGATTTAAAAATTTTGCCTGTCCATGTAGGGTTGTGTTTTGCCACGGGCTAGCGAGAAATTTGTTTTTCACAGTTTGAAACTATATTATTGAAAAATACTCAGTTTCTTGGTCATTTGGTGAGCTGTTTTTAAGAGTATCTGATGTTGAAACAATGTTGCACGAAATATATCATGCTCTCAACAAACTAGCATTTTATTATGCTTTTTCAATAAACAGCCGGACGAAAAAAGAAACTCGCAACGACATGCTGCAGTCACTACCTTGGCAATCTCTTTGACTTGGATTGTAACTCTTGCTTTCCCGTATAGCCAAGGGAAAACTAAATATCTGCAAGCGTTGCTAAGTGATCTATGAATATTGTCGCGCTGATTATTCCCATTCTGTCTCGGAGTATGCACTGACGAGTGGTTAATAATAGCTGGTGCATCGTGATGTGGTGTGTGGCCGATTTCTTCTAACACTACTTCGAACGAGAATCCAATCCAAGTAATTTTCGGCAAAAATATTTCAGATCAAAAGAAACGGCGCTGAAAATGGGTTTGCTGATGATGAGAACTGGTCAGTGGACGTGTCTGAGGCGGCGGTAGCTGCTCGCTTAAACGAGATTTCATCTGGAGCTGCTTCCCTGACTTTAAGCAACGACCTTGAGAAAACTCCTACTGAAAGAGCCAACATGCTCTACAGCTTCGTGAAAAAGTGCATCAGTTCCGGGTCAATCATCACTGTAAGAGTTTGGAAACAGTTGTTGTGAGCATTGTGCACGTTTGAAGAATGTTAATCCTGTTCAAAACACCTTGTCAGTACCTGACAAACGCTTTGTGAAACGCTTTGTGAAAATTAAGACAAAAATATTAAATTTTTGTTCACATGCTTTTGTGAAATTTAAGTGAAAAAATCCTAATTCAGTCCAATTGTGCGTGTGAAATTGTGAATGAGGCTGTGACCTTCAACGTTTTCAACTTCTTGTGAAGTAACATCTGTTATTATTCCGAAATTAGGACCAACCTACGGAACAGGTAGGTGCTCATTATTAGGGTGCTCCTTGGTAAGTCATGGGAACAAAACAAATCCTGTGATTTAAGTAAAATGATTTCGGACGGTATATTTTGAAACACTCAACATTTCCTATAAACCAGGGGTGAGGAACGTGCGGCATGCGGGCCACATGCAGCCCGCGTGAACTTTACTTTGGCCCTCATCAGAGTTTTTTAACCCAAGTTGGAACACAACATCACTTCAAAACTAAACTCCATGCTAAGCAGATATTTAAACAATGTGTCAGAAGATGTCTTTCTCACTGTTCTCTAGATTTCTCCCCTTGTTTTCTTTAGCAAGATGAGGGTAGACTTACTAGACTGTTAAGATAAAATCAAGTATTTTTACGGCCCGCCTGCGATATTCCACAGATCAATTATAGGTCTGTGACAGTAAATTAATTCCCTACCCCTGTTATCATTCGCTGTTGTGTTTTCGTTTCTAACAATGTTGAGTTGCTGATTAACCCTTTTTACGCGAGTGCATCCGATGCGTTTTACACAAAATTGTTGGTATTGCTAGAAACGTGATAGCATATCTATCCTGCATCCGGTTAATCGTGCTGTTCGAAGTCTGCAGCATAAAGCGGTCATGCGAGTGCTAATTTTAGCTCGTTTCAATAAGCATCCTGAGTAATGTGCCAACGTAACTGGTGGTTTTAGCATACAAGGCTCAAATAGCCAGCGACGTGTAGCAACAAGTTTATGACTGTTGACCAACTGTGTATTTTTGCTGCATTTACACTGCAGCGAAGTGAAATAACGTGACAGTACTGTAATGCTGTTCGTGGAGCTCCGGCTGTGGCGAAGTTTGAGTAAACACAATTGTTTTTTAGTCGGCAAAAGAAATTCTTTCCGAAGCCGAAAGATTGGACATGAGAAGCAAAGCACCCCTGATTCTTGTGGAACTGCTTTGTGACGCAAACATGCGCGACCAGATCAAAACATACAAGAACATTTTCTTAAGAGTGAGATAAGACTTGTTCCTTGCTTTTTATGATAAACTCTTCAGGGTTTCATGCTGACGCTGATGGTTTCTGCAACTTTCCGTTTCGCAGCATTCGGTCCTTCGATGATGCAACGTGAAAGCGATGCGTCGTCGCGTGTGCACTTTGCCTCGTCATGACGTGCGATGCGATAAAGGTTTCGGTTAAACATCACGTAAAGGCGGTTCAGCTAATTATTAACCAACAGCGTTTCGTTAGTTTGGCGCAATGCCAGAGGACTGCTGAAAATAGAGCGCGGCATTTTGTCTTGTTAATCGCCTTAAACGCGGCGCGCAACACAGTGTCACAGTGTAACATTAAGGCTGCACCGGGGACATTGCCCGTTCTGCATCTCGTGTTAACTTACTGTGCCCTCCAGCTTTGGTTGCTGGTCACGTTGTCTCAAAATAAGATGGTTCGTGGCTTTTTATCGCAGCTGATACGTGGTGCTAGCACGACACGCGCCAAACAAACATGCGTGCCAGAGAAATGTCATTTCCCTTAACGAGTTTTTTTTCCGTGGTTGATGGTTGTGTAAGCAACATCAGTTCGCGGCAAAACGAAAGGTTGCAGCGTTCCTGTTCCTCAAGCGTTTTGTTTGTTGCATCATTGAATGATATGTGAATCTTGACGTTCCTGAATATTTTTCAGATTTGTGCTGAACACAAAAAAGCTCAAAAGTCTCTCTTGCAAGGATTTGAAAAGATGGTTGAGCTTCACCAAGATGCATTGCTTCCCAAAGTGGCTCACATTATCAAGGTATTCTCCACGTAAATGCTCATAGTTTTACAATGTATCTGGACGCAAATTCTGTCGAAAGTTTTTGCTGAGCACCCGGTCGTACGGATACATGTGCGGTTGTGTTTAAGGCTCCTTCATATACTTAATGACGTTTTGCTTCTGAATAGGATTTTTACGACCTGGACATCGTTGACGAGGAAGTGTTGATAGAATGGGGAGATAAAAAGAGCAAGAAAAACGTCAGCAAAGAATTGAGTCGTGCCATTCACGCTAAAGCCGCGCCCGTGATAAAATGGTTGAAAGAAGCTGAAGAAGAAAGCAGCGAGGAGGAAGAAGAGGAGGTACGTCTGCTGCGAGACCTGTTGCTTCAGTGCGGCTCAACAATGCAAACCAGGTGTCCCGGAACCGCAAACGGTGAAATTCGATTTGCAAAGGCTACCTGACGGAGTTGCATTTTGCAGCTGCGCGCCATCGTTGTGTTCATTCAAATTCTTACCTGAAAAATCAGTTTCGTTTACTCAGTGGGGCACGACAACAATATTTATCAATTGCGATCAGACCGTTAAAACAAAATCATCGTCATCACGTAATCGTAGCTGCACTGTTCGTATCTCTTTTTTTCGTAACCGCCTGTTGTCATCGATTGAGCCGCAGACAAACAGAAATTTATGGATGGGATTAGCTGGGAAGTATCTTCCTGAACCCTGTTCGCGCGTAAAGAGGTAAGCGTATACAAACGTACGTGAACCCAACTCTCGACAGAAGCAAGGTGTTGATTGGCGACTGACGCCGTAACGCATCGCTGACTTTGCTGTTGTTATGTTAACAAACGTTGCTTTCCAGTGGCGATCGAGGTTTTGTTATTCTGCTTTGTTTCAGATTGAAATTGAATACACGCACCGAGCCGGGTCGGAGTTGCGCGTCGAAGACAAGCCGAGCGCCAACCCTGTCATCCACGCCGGCAACGGTGACGCGGAAGCGGATGATGACGAGATCGACATCGACGATATCTGAGTCAAAGATGGCGCAAGCGACTCCTGTGTAAATGTGTGTTGAGTTTTGCTGGCGTTTTGCTCGCTTGGCCCATTAATTGTGTTTTACACTTTCTGGCAACTTCGTAGCCATCTTCGTGTTCTGCACAAGTCTGTGCGTGACAGGTCAGTCATGCACGTATACAACCAATGGCGTGGCAAAGCAATGTTAACGGATGTATCTCCAGTGGTTTGGGGATTTTTCCAGAATGCTTGTTTTTGGTCGTTTGTACATACGATATCTAAGAAAAAAATAAGGAAAATTTTGTTGAATCCTTGCTGCTCTTAAAAGACCTTCACTGTTGGCGTAGGTCTTTGACGAAACGATGGATATGCTTTCGTAGCTCGTAGGGTTTCGATTTCGCGGCAGCTAGATTGTTATAAACGGCGTGTGCCCAGTAAGAAGTGTTGCCCAAGCCGCTCTTTGTTTCTTTTGAAACATAAACATTTTTCATCCGCATTTCCCTGTACATAACTATTCGGTAAAAAGCAAGAGTGGCGTGCTGTACTAACGCATTTTAACAGACGGAAAAGTCGGCTCGTGGCACGTCACGCCAGGATGCTGTAGTTGTGTTGGATGCGGTTTTGTGACTTTCCCTTCTCCCTTCGTGTAATTCCTTTGTTAGCATTTGGAGTTCGCGTTAATTCGTTTGCCTGGGTGTTGAATAAAAGCATTGTATCTGCATTATCCTTCGCTTATTTTCCGTGGATAAATTCCTTTACGATGTTCCAGACATTTGATCCTTGAGCCCCGTTAGTATACGCGACTGTTCCCGAGAGAAACCGGGTTTGCTTGTCATTTCCAAACAGTTTCGGCTCATGAGCTCCTCCCTGTTTGGTATTGGCAGACAGTAGTTAGTACCTAGAAGGTAATCGTAAATATTTGGAAAGATAGCAACCAAACCAATCGGGAGGTGTAGCTTGAAGGTGGTAGCAGTTTAATGAGTAACTTGAAAATCAATGCAATAGCGCACCAGGTCCGTAACCAAAGAAAATTTTTCTCCCCTCTGGAAAAATGTTTTGATCTATTGGACATAGTGTAAAAAATTTGGGCCACTCTCAGAAAACCCTTTGCCCCCCTTGGTGTCCTAAGCTGGTTACGGGCCTGTAGAGCACTGTCTTACCTGAAAATTAATATCAGTTTTGTAAGGTGCTGAACTTCGATAAACTGGAAGTTAAGCTGTATCATTTCCCTTTTTCTAATTGTTTTTGTTCTTGCAACAGCACGTGATTCATCCGGATATGTGAGACAACACCGCACCACATGGATCTGTGTGATTGGCCAAGTTCACTAAAATGACCGTGCCACGTTGGTCGAAGTTTCTAGACAAAGACGTTTTGTTCTGGGAACCGGCCGTAATCTTCTCTTGTAATAGATCAACAGTACGTTTGTAGTAAAGCGAAAAAGCAGGTTGTGGGAGCGAAATGCGTTAGTCTCGACCGGTACATTTTCTGCGCAAAGCACCCGGTGACGAAAGTGCTAAAACATGCTGAGGTTGGTAGTTGCGAGTTATTTCTTCCGGAGGATCGTTACTGGCAAAATGTAATGGTAGCGAGTCTTTAGGTAAGTTTCCAACTGTTTCTCGGCTTCAAAAATACAATAGAACCTCGGTTTGAGGTCATCACCAAAATACACTAACGCCTCGCTTTACGACCGTTTCGGTATTTAGATGGAATAGTTGTGGTCTGGTCTCATAACATCTTAAAGGACTCCAAGATCAAACCTTGAAAAACCTGGGAGCAATTAACCTTCTTGCTGTTAAATTAACGTATATTTATTTATTTAACGACGACGAGCGGCAGGCCGGAGCCTGAATGTACTCTTCGTCGCGTCATGTCGAGCGAACCAATTCAAGACGAACAGTTACGAGAGATTGCAAACAGACGACAAACAATTAACAAAAGATTACAGGCACGAGTAGACACGGATTGCTAAACTGCAATGATATAACAAATTATACAACGGGGAAAAAAAAGTGAAATGGAGAATTAATTGCGGAATAATAACGAGTTACTATAATAGACAAATCCAAGGTGTTATGGCGAGGTTAAGCGGTTAGTTAATTCAAGATATTTAGAGACAGGGTTATACATATTGGTTGTGGGTTTAAGTTCCAGCGAAGGATGTCCAAACAATAGAAGTTGCAACAGGCTTGAATGATCATGTAATACACTTGACAATAAATCTTGCAGACCTTCTTTCAGTAAAATTGATTTCACAGATTGCATCAGGTCAACTCGAAGCGCAGAGTGAAGAGAGCAGTTGACGAGAAAATGTTCTTCCGTTTCTTTATTACCACATAAACACATGCGATAAGTGCGCTTGTTCAGGTTTAGGTCACTGTGACCCAAGCGCAGTCTACAGCGTAACGATGTATTACGTGGGTTGTTACCATGAAGGTGCCAGCAGTTATGCTTTGACCCGCAGTAGAAAGTTTCTAGACGTAATTTAAAGGACGAAAAACTAGCGGAAGATCTGACAAAAATTGGTAATGCATTCCACAAACTAGCAGCTTGTCGAAAAAATGAGTTATAAAGTATGTTCTTTTTAGCCAAAGGAATCTGGACATTCAAACTGTTACGAAGCATGCATGGTGATAAATTTTTATACATTTTTGGAATGAGAGAATGCAGGGTTGGTGACGCCATACCAAACATTATCTTATAGTAGTAAAGTAGAATTTGCTTCTCTCTTCTACTACCTAGCTTAACAAGAGAAATGTCATTCAAAACAGCGTCATTGGCTGTTGTCTTAATGCACCATGTGATTATTTTTGCTGCTGTTGTCTGGGCAGAGTCCAAAAGTAAAGCGTCAGATTGTGAGCAAGTGTCATAAACGACGCTGCCGTAGTCGAAAATTGGTAGAATAAATGAGTTGTAAATCGAAAAAAGAGCAAATCTAGGTACCAAATTTGAAATAGATCTAAGGCGGTTAACATGGGAACTTCGATGAACATGGGAACTTCGATTTGGAACTTCGATGAAAAATATAAAGTTGTATCATCAGCAAATAAAGAAATAGATGATTGAATGTTATCAGAAATGTCGTTGACATATATAAGGAAAAGAAGGGGTCCGAGGACAGAGCCTTGGGGTACACGCAATTTGTATAGCATATTTCAGAGGTGCTTCCATTGCTATGTACCACTTGAGATCTGTTTTCCAAATAAGACATTATTAAATTCAACAAAGAACCTACAATACCTAATTGTTTGAGTTTGAAAAGCAAGCTTGTGTGAACAATCCTATAAAAGGCTTTAGAAATGTCAAGAAATACTGTACGTGAGGACAGGTTATGGTCATTGGCCAGGTAAATATCGTGAGTAGTTTTCAAAAGAGAGGTTAACGTTGAATGTTTTTTGCGAAACCCAGAATTTCTGTGATTTAGAAGGTTGTTGGATTCAAAATAGGAGTACAAATGCTTATGGACAAGCTTTTCGAACACTTTAGATAAAGAAGGAAGTAACGCAATGGGTCAGTAATTCGTTACATCATAATGAGATCCTTTCTTGTGAAGAGGTAGACTTGAGGCGGTCTTCCATAGGAGAGTGAATTGCTCTGATGCCAAGATAAAATTAAACAACAGACTGAGTGGAGTTGCCAATGACTGACTGCATGATTTCAACAAGGGATTTGGGAGGTTTTTGAAACCTTTGCATTTTGCGGGGTTTAAATTTGACAGCACAGAATACACATCGAACGGTTCGACAACCAGTGACTGTAGACGTTGATCTGTGATAAACGAAAAGTTTGGAAG
>Ga0210059_1008453_pt1 | contig 16241 bp, 6 predicted proteins | sample Ectturendosymbi2_FD_188042 | JGI IMG/M metagenome (GOLD analysis project Ga0210059, IMG submission 188042) | Ecteinascidia turbinata endosymbiont from Florida, USA - Sample 2 (SPAdes) (version 2) | ecosystem: Host-associated > Tunicates > Ascidians > Unclassified | place: Key West, Florida...
GGGTTTGCGTTTGTGCGGAGGGGCTTGACATTCTAAAAACTGACTAAAACTCAACGGATTCATAGTGTTTCATGTTTCAATTTGGGGGGCTTAGAGCTGTGTTTGTAGGGCTAAGCCCCCAAAAATCCCCATGGCGACAAGACTGTCCGTAACCCGTCCGAGAGTCGAACTCTCGACCTTCCAGCTCCGCTCACTTACCACGGGCTGGTTCTAGTCATTCATCCCAGTATGAGTTGAAGTTCGTTTGTCTCGCTTTCAGTCCCGCGCCGGCCAAAATTTTGGCGCACGTTTAAACGCTTATAACGCTATAACTCGCCAGCTACTGCAGCTACAGAGCTGTTCAAACCATCCACGGATTCAGCAAGTCTTCTAGTTTCGATAAGAAAAACTATTTGATTTGGGTGTGGGGTTTTCTCTTGATGACGTCACAACTAGGGCATGTTTTTGAATTTTTGACCAATTTTAAGTGGCCCTAGGCGCTAATCGAACGAGCCATTTGTATGGCTCAAACTTTTTTTGGAAACTAAACGATCATCCGCGTCTTTAGAGCCCTTGACTGACCTTCTATATCCCGATGTTCACAAAAATCCAAAAACTGAAGAAAAAGCATGAGCTTCCCACTGGCGGCTTGTGCGACTAGCCATACCTCGCCAGACGCTTATGCTAGAGAGCTATTCAAACCCTAGAAAGACTCGTGAAGTCTTGTAGTTTGCACTGAAAAAAAACTTTTTGAGATTTGGGTTTGGGTTTTCGGTGGATGTCGTCAGGATTGGGGTATGTTTTATTATATTTGGTGTTTCTTTTATGACGTCATCGCCCGCACAATGAGATGAAATTGTGGCACAAACTTTGGTTGGAATCCAGGCTGTGATATGAAGCTTCAGAGGCCTAGATCGACGTCCTGGCGTTTCTGGTGCCCAAGTTATGGCCGAAAGACTCCTGATCTTGTAACAATTCCCTAGGGAATTAGTGGTGATTCCCCTAATTAATTTCTGCCTATTTTTCCATTACTTTTGAACCAGAAATGCTAGAAAGTCCATCAAAGCCTCTAAAGACTCGTATTGTAGTCTAGAATCCAAAAATATTTGAACCACAAAATCGTCTCCCAGGGGATGATGACGTCATCCAAATGTAAACAAGTATGCATAAACATCCTCTCATTATGTAAACATCAACAAGCAACCCAAGATCTCAAGCTAAAAATTTTTTTGCAGTCTAAACTACAAGTCTTCACGAGTCTTTAGAGGGCTTGAACAGCTCTCTAGCCTATTCTGGTGGCGAGTTATGACCATATCCAAAGTGGATGTTATTAAACCCAGGTTTCCTTTTGTAGGGGTAGAAATTTTGACCACTTTTTGGTTTTTGTGGCATCATTTTGGCTCCAGATATGCTAGAAAGCCAATCAAGGGCTCTAAAGTCTCTGATGATAGCTTAGTTTCGACAAAAACTTGAGAGAAAAAATGCACTCATTATATTGGCGTCCAGGTCCGCGTAAAATAGGCCAAAAAAATGACACCCCCACTTGTGACGCCCTCCTCAGCGAACCCCAGACCCAAAACGAATAATTTTTTTTTCGATCTCAACTAGAAGACATGCTGAATCTGTAGATGGTTTTAATATCTTCGTAGCTCAATCGGCTGGCGAGTTATTGCGTTGCAAATCCTGTGCCAAAATTTTGGGGATCGCGGACTTAAGGGCACATCGCGCCACCACGCACGAGGTGGGTTCGATAAGTGTGATTTACACTGCAATCAAGCTGCGGGCCGAAACCGCACGGTCCGCTGCAGTAGTGAAAATCCTTGCACTAACATCTTTTTTGTAATCATTGATGGACAAGTCAATTTCGCAATGCATCATTTCGGGAAAACAGAATTTTTATTGGAGTTCCACTGAGTTAATCTTTTGGGTGTAGGTAAATTTACAGTGATTTAATTCGAGGGATAAGTTTGGTAAAACCAAGTTCAAGCATTGAAAAGATTTGGTGGCGGTGCAGATTAAACAAAATGTTAACATGTTTCCGTTTATTAAAAAAGCAAATGTTAAATCAGGTTGTTGTTTTGAAAAGCCACGCAACACGAAAAGTGTATGAACTCTGCGATATAAGATCACTCTCCTCAAGTGAAGTTTGAAAACTTTTGTGCTGCAAAGTTCTCTTTATCCCTGTTCATGCTTTTAATAAAGAAAGATTTTTTACTAACTTTTACTTTAAAAGAAGTGTCTCTAAAGTATTTTTTATAGTAATTTACTTTGTGAAATAAAAATGACTTATTACTCCAGAAATTGCTCCCTGTTTCACCAAATATTGTTTTAAGGTAACTTCGACGACTTTATATTCTGCTTTATTTCTTGAAGAAAACAAATCACATTTTTTTGGTGAAAGAGGGAAATTTCGCAGACAACACCACATGTTTCGAAGCTTTGCGCATAGTTTAGCTGAAGATGTCGAATATTTGCGATCGCACTAATTTGTTTTGAAGTTTATAACTGCAATGTCGATGCAGGCTACAGTGTGGTAGTTGATAGAGATTGACAAACAACTTCTTTCCTTTTTGTACTACAAACCTTTTCGAAATTTGCGTAAGGGTGCTTCTCTACATTTTTTAGATATTTCGATTGTTTGGATGTCAAAGCGTTTACAAAACAGAGACGACGTTGGTTAGAAATTCTTCAACTTCACTTTTCATCCTGTGGATAGTGAATGTTCGGCACATCGCCCTTTGTCACAAGGTCGTTTGTGAGCATTCTCGAGAAGAATTATCAGAAACGATCAATAAATTATTGATGCTCTGTGTACACTAGTAAACCATCTACGACAAACACCTATTGCCATTGTTATCGCAACCTATATACTATAAATGAGCGGCGGTCAGGGCAACTAATGCAGTTTGGAGTGCAAGTGCAAGCAGTAAAGCGAAACATTTCTTTTTTTAATTACCATTTTTAACGTGAAATGGAGTCTTTCTTCAAAGTTGCTGGAAGCAAAGTTTGGCTTCTTTGTAAACCTGTTGTTGGATGGGTATTGGTTATTTTTATAATATTGATGTTGATGAAGCAATTTGTTCAAAGATTTTGGAAAAACAGACAAACCTCAAACCTCGTTGGAAAAGACAAAGAACACTGGTTTTGGGGTGGAGCGATTAAGGTGCGATTTAATAGCAGTTCATCTCAAAAACCTGATGCAGTGTTTGTTGCTAAAATTAGACTGAGATGACTGCTTTCTTGGTCTTGCATTTTGTAAACATGCTAAAGCCATGAATGTTGAGCCACGTCTCCTCCGAATCGAGATATCCCAGCTACGTTGCTTCAGCCATGTATCCAGAATGTCCCATGAAAGGTTAGCGAGACACGTCCTGCTGGCCTCGTGCACCTGCGGGAAAGCGACCTCGAGGTGTAGTCCAGGAATAGGTGGAGTGACTACATCTCCGACTTTGCTTGGTCCCGCCTTGGTGTGGAACCAGCAGAGCTATCTGAGAATGCTGTTGACCATGTGGTGTTTGAAATGCTCCTAGGGCTGCGTTCCCCACGACCCTCTCCAGCGAAAATGCGAGCATGAAAGCAAATGAATATAAACATGGTCATAATGCCGCAATTTGTTTGCTACTCACGGTTAGTCGTAACAGCTGCTACAGTATCAGGTTTAACGATTCAACCAATCGGAGTTTCTCTTCCGCGTACTCTTCCTTTGCCGACGTTTCGCCCATTTACTCAAACATTATTTATTATAGCAATTTCTTAGCAACCACATGACATTTATTTGCCAATGATAAAAGCAACGGGCAGTGTGACGCATTAGTAAATGCAAAACAGTTTTAATTTGTATGACTGAATGATGAAAAAGATTTTTCAACAGTAAAAACAATAACATGCCGATAGGGCTTAAAATGTCTTGCCAGTGTAGTGTGATGAGTGCATAAAATTTTTCTAAACCATTTACGTCTTTTTCTTTTAAAATACAGCATATCAATGCTGTATGCCCTTTTTCTTGCATTGGCGAAATGGAGCACACTAAAATAGTGAAAAATCACCAGCAATTTGAAATATACGGTATACTGCTTTTTCAGTACAATTTCAGCACTTTGAAAGGATTACAGAACAGCGTCACACGATGCCTGAATTTTCCAGCTATGTGCAGTCAGTGGATGGGACCATTGCACATGCAAGTTCAAGTCTATCACCCAGATGTTATTAAAACAGTCCTGACAAAAACATGTATGTGAGTCCAAATTTGCATCAAATGCACAATAGATTAATTTTTTCAGTTTGATAGATTAATGTAAACAATTAATCAATTTTCAGATCTCTCTTTTGTCGATTATGCGTGAATGTCCAATTGATTTCTATTTTCTTTCTTACGTGAATTAACAAAGTTTACTCATAAAATAAAAAGAAATAGTTGGTGTAAAGCAGGATTCCCAAGCTGGGATACATGTACGCCTGTGGGTACATTTGACTTTTGGAAGGGGTGCATTCCGGGATGGCATTGGAAAGGAAAAGATATTTATCTATTATTTGTTTCCGAATATTTATGCATATATTAGTGAATATTACTTTCAAAATTCATTATATGCTTATTGTTAAATATATCTAAGTCTAGTCGCGATAAAATATTTGTAGAAAAGTTGACCAATTTTTTATAGAACTTTAAGATAATATTTCATAAAAATTAAGTAAATTTTTGTTATTTTTTTCAGCCTTTGTGTCATAACCAAATTTTAGTGTACATGCGCATCTGTCGAAATGCTGAAGGGGTACATGGTCAGAGAAATATTGGGAACCGAAAGCAAATCATGACATCTTTGACTGATATGAAATTCTTGCAATCTGATTACAACTTAGTAGTGCGAGTAAAGTCTTGTAGTCTAATGGCATTCTTGTAATGTGGTTGCAATCTTATAATTTGATTACAATCGTTTATCACAATTTTGTAATGTGATTGCCATGTTGTAAATTGATTACTATTCTGTCGTTTGATTTCAATCTTGTGATTTGATTATGACTTTTTAACAAAGTGATAAATGAGGGTTTCTCTTTTCCTACTTCTAATCGTAGTTGTGCAAAAGTGTGGGTCGCCCTTCAACGGCTGAAAATAAATATATTATAGCATTTACAAAATTTTAGTTTTTGAAAAACTGTTATCCCGCAGCACACAATTTTTGAGCTGTATTTTACAGTAAGTTGAAATTCTTTCTCTGCAAATTGTTTCATGTCTTGCAGCGCGAAAGGGCTTTACGTACAAGTTTCTTAAACCAATATTAAGAAACGGATTGATAACATCTGCGGGTAAACAATGGAAGCGCCATCGACGTTTGTTAACTCCAATCTTCCATTTCGATTTGTTGAAAAGGTTCGTGTGTTTGAATGATTGCCTGGTGTGTGGGTTGGCAAATCTTTGTGTTTTCTACCAAAAAACAATAAATAAAACAATAATCCATAAGAAAAATAGATGAATTGATAAATGAACAAAGCGAAAGTGTTGCAAGTAACTAAGAAAAGTACTTTGCCTCTATTTATGTACAGGTTATTTCAGAATTAGGAACCTATCACCAATTTGAAACATACTTGTTGAAGTGTATAGCAGTTAAACCAATTGCGTGGATGCCATGGTGGGTGACAAATGAATCAGTGCGATTCATATACTAGTAAGCCATTAGTAAAAGGACAATAGGATTTATTGAGAATAAAACTTATCAAAATAGCTTTTCTTTTCATCGATTTTACTAAGAGCCAAAACTCTTTTCAGCCATGTTGGTGTTTTCAACAAGAATTCCATGCCGCTGGTGCATCAATGCGAGATTTTCGCTGATTCTGGAAGAGTGTTTGATATTAGCGAAACTATGTCCAACCTTACATATTGCAATATGATGGAATGCGTAATGTCGCAAACATCGAAAGACAGCGAAAGGTATGGAGTAAGAGCATGCTTTGCTTTACTTTGTCAAGAAAAATTGAAAGAAGGTTTCAAATGAAGTTTTATTGTGGGAGTTACTCTTTAAATTTTGGGCGAAGGAAGTCTAACTTTTAAATTTTTGAGGCACAACGCATTGCGATTTTAACCAGGAAAAACTTCGAAATAATTTGCCAAATGTGAAGCATGCAAAGCATTGATCAGCTATTAAGTTGGTAGATCTAATGAAAAGTCTTCTTTTCGCTTACTTTATATCAAAAGCTTTGAGATGATATAAATCAGATGAGGTTCATTTATGGTACTAATGGTCATTTTTCACCAATGCATTTTGCGCTGCGGCAGCAATTAACTGGCTGCTCCCAGATGGACACGGCCGGCCAGACCACTTCTGACACTCCAGACGGAGCAACAAAGCGATCAGAATGAAACTGAACCTGACAAATCAGAAGATGTCGTGGAGACAACTGATTTTGTAATGCAGAAATTTTGAATGAAATGCTTGTCACAACAAGAAAAGTATGTGTAAAGAATCCCTCTTAGTTTCGTGCTGGCAAATTTTGACAAAACTTTACAACTCGATAAGTCGCCAGCCGATTGAGCGATGGCGTAGCGAGGCTAAGTGCCGCCCGGGGCCCATCATAAAATTGCCACCTTTTTCACCCCTAAAATTTGCTTGCAAGAATTTAAAATGAAAGAAGATAATGTTTCGTGCTTATTTAGAGATATAAGGATCCAACAAAGCATCGTGAAGAACACAATCAGACCCTCACAAACTGAAATGGGTCTTGTTTTTCATTTTCGATGACGAGTCTTGCTTTTTCCGCTTGTCACCACCTTTCTCATAATTGTTTTTCCTATTTTCGGGTAAAAATTTTTTTTGGGTAAAAATTTTTGGGTAAAAATTCCTATTTTTTCTTCTTTTTGTACATATGCATATATAGAAAAGGCATGTTTCGTCAAATTTTCTTCCCTCTTGTTTTGTTGTCTCGGCTTAACCCACCACTTACCTTTAATCATTTTCTCATTCCAGGCGATTAAATAAAAAAGTTAAGGGGCGTGATAGTGGCATACCTACGTTGCAGATCAAAACATTTCTGTTTGTTAATGTTTCGCGTATTATCCCCATCATTAACTAAATCAGGTATATATGTATTGCATAAGGCAGGCTATAAAATAAATCTGATACTATGATCTCAGTGATGTAAAAATCGTTTCACTGTTTAATCAGGGACGCTGGAGCAGCGGTAGGGCAGGGGAAGGCAGCCAAATGGTTGGGGGCAATACGAAAATCATTGCCATGCTTGTTTCTGTTCAGCAACTATGTTGACCTCAAAATACAGTAATACCAGAAAACATAGAAAAGTAGTCTGAAGTTTCGTGGTGCGCGAAAAACTGCAATAAATTTGTTTCCAATCAATCTTGTTAAACCATGAAATTACCTATGATATTTTCATGAAAAGGAACCGCCACCCCCGCTGTCCCCTTTATGAAAGGTCACGTTGTAATGCACCCGCTCTCCGGCGTCCCTGGGTTTAATCCTCTTGGAATATATACAAAGATTCGAATGTTAACTCTGTCGGCACTTTTTGTAGGACCCTTTGCAGGTGTGGGACCCATTTTATAAAATAGGTGAAATAGCTTTAAAACAGGCTGGAGTTGAGCACTGGCTTGCAACCTTCATCGTGACCTGCAGATTTGGTCTAAATGTTAGGCTTGATCAAATTACACGTTCATAGTGTTATTACTTGCCTTCGTTCGTTACGAACATACGTCTATTTGGAAAACTGTATTACTAAACTGGCCAGGTGGGATAGGCCTTTTTAATGTTCAACAGTGGTTACAACGTCTTACTTTCTAGGATGATTGGTCTGAACAACTTTATTCAGTACAGCCATTGCCAAGTTGTGCAATTGCTTCAATTAACGCCCCTTTTGATGAAAGCTTTCACCACAATCATACCTAAACATATCGTTTGCCCTTGTGTTAGGTTTTCAGAGTAAGGTTCATGCCTCAAATTCATCAAAATGAGTGCAATAACTTTTGTAAACTTTCTTGTTGAAATGACCTTTCTGTGACTGCAAATGTTACGTGAACCGTTGAAGAAAGGACACTTCTGGGAAACCCACATTGCCTATCGGCTGGCTCTGATTCACTCTACGCAGTTCAAACCTACAATCTGAACCCTAAGCTACCTACGCACATACCAACTGCACCATCTCGCTTCAAGAATGGCATTTTCCAACACCATTACGTCACATAGAAAAACAGCAGTTCTATTGAAACTGAGCAACCTTACCTTTGCAGAGTTCTTCACTTCAATCGTCAAAGTTTAATGTTGATTAGCCCACCCAATAACTAGGGCAGCCTGGGCCAACTACTTTTGACCATCGGGCTTCTTCACAAAAACGTGGCTACTTCCGGACCACTTCCAACAAAATGACTTCGGCTCAAAAATAACAGATCCACAAGTTTTAAACTAAAAAAGGTGTATGGAGTGCCGTATCAGCCCAAATCTGCCCCCCAACGGTTACAGACCCCCTTTGTGATAATTTCTAAAAAAAATTGACATTATTGCACATTCCGAGGCCGAATGGCCTTCACAACAAAACATCCTGATTTTCATCATTTATTATTTCGTTATTAATTTCCGGATGTTTGGCCACTTGGCGCCCCTATGTTCGAAACTGAACTCTTTTGGAAGCAATGTGTTCCTGTGTTGAAGAAAGTACTTTTGAAATTATTGGGACTTTCCGGAGCCCCACGCAGTGATTCGACGTCTCCATAATGATTCGTCGCCCTGGGAAATGACCCCCCTTGTATTCCCTCGTTACGCTCCTCCACCAACATACATGATTAAGCATCACATGCCTTTTTGATCATCATGTTCATATCTTTAGGCAGTTGATCACAGATTCGTTCAAGGACAAAAGGCTGCAGGCCGAAGCCTGAATAATGCTTTTTGTCGGGGCTGGTTAAGGTGGACGTCCCAGGAGCCAAGGAACGCTACGGCGATTCAATCGGTGGTCGTGTATCGAACACTCAACCTTCCAGTTGAGAGGCGGACACTCTGCCACTGAATTAATCGCCACACATCGTCTTCATTCGTGCTCTGAAGAATCACAGTTGCAGTCCGCGTCGTTGAACGCTGGTTAAACTGAGCGAAAAACTCACGAGCAAACTATTCGCTTTTAGCTTGCTCTATCCGATCGTCATTAATGGACTTGACTTATTCTCCTCTTCTTTCAGTTCAGCCACTATTATAATTCAATCATTGAAGAAAGTATCTGCTTATATATTTCAACGAATAGTCAATCCTATGTTGTGGAATGATAACATCTACCGTCTAACAAAACAAGGCAAAGAATTTAACGAGTGTTGCCAACGAGTTCACAAAGAATGTTTGAAGGTAAAATTTACTGGAATAATAATTGTACATTATTACGTCCGCACATGTCCTAAATTGTTTATATTTTGGAGCGTAATTTGGGACAGAGTTAATCAAAATTGAAAAAGCGTTCAAAAAATACTCATGTCCATTTCGAAATGTTTTGGATTACTCTTAAAATATTTTCAATTGGAACTGAGGCAACCTTGAGGCAAGAATTCAACGCCAAATTTTTAATATGCTTTGTTACAAAATTGTCGTACATTGCAATTGAATCTGAAAGGGGGCACACTTGTTGTTTAATTGTGGCACCCTGTGCCAAGAACAAACTCTTTTACGCTAACAAAAAATGCTTCGTGATTTTTATTAAGATTATTCAAAAACGAAGACGACTTTTAGAATCGATGACAGCAGAAAAAGAATTTGAAGATTCTATTGTCTGCGAAGACAAGGAAACTGGAAAAACTTTCACGTTCCGCAAGCAAAAGGGAAAACTGGTTGATTTCCTTGATGTTTTGTTGCAAACAAAGGTTGGAAAAATTCTAGGCTACCTTGAAATGGTGCAAGAGAGATATCTAATGCAGTTTAAAATTTTTGTGTTTACAATTTAGGATAGCAGTGGTGCTGGTTTGAGTGACGAAGAAATTATGGACGAAGTTGTGACATTTTTCAGTGCTGGGCAGGAAGCTCTGGCAAACGGTAACTATTGTTTGTTTTTTTTTCCGAAAAGAATGAAATGAAATGGAAAAATGTTGTTAATACTGCAGCTTTGTGAAAAATTTTGAAGTACTATGCTACTTTGAAAATTTTTTCAAGTTGATAATGACTTTGCAACCTTTTCATTGCAGTGGTACTATAATTTGGTACTTTCTAGAAATTCAGACTGAACAATCTTGGTTTTGCCACCAGAAAATCGTCGGAACTATTCTCATCCGTTTGTGACAATAAGCATACTCCTGGCACAATAGCACCCCGAGAGGTTTTTCTGACATCCTTCATGATTTCCATTGATATAACACATAAAAATCTGAAACTGGAGCAGGCCAAAAACGACATTCGGTTGCTTGCAGTTTTTGCCACATGCTTTTAACACAGTTCAATTATAAGCCAGCTTTTGACTCATTAACAAGTTTTGGTTCTGTTTCTGGTTTCTCTGACCAGAATGGGCGTGAGTTGAATAGATAAAGTGAGATTTAGGTAGTTACTTTCGTGTTTTACTATAGTGTCTAAACCGCTCAAGTGCCATTTCCTTGTAGGCATGTCATACACATTGTATTATCTGGCAAGCAACACAAAATACCAGCAGAAGTGCAGAGATGAATTAGAGGAGGTCATTGGAAAAACGGAAGAAATAGATACGTAAGCATGGTGATGATATTCTTTGCATACATGAAATGCCCCCAAAAACCTTGGTGCTTTTATAGGTTTAAATGAACTTCAAATGCTTTCCTCAATTAACAGTTTTTGTAGTTTTAATAAAAAAATCATTTCTCTACTTCAACAAGATGTTGAAAAAACATAAATTTATAAATTTTAATTACTTCTTTCAGAAATCATCTGAATCAACTGACCTACTTGACACAATGTCTTAAAGAGTCTCTTCGTCTAAAACCGCTGGTACACACTATATCGAGAGAGCTGACGGAGGACCTGACAGTGTCACACCGCTTCAACGATTACAAAGAAGTTACTTTGCCAGCGGGGAGCCAAGTGACAGTGAATATATACGCCTTGCACCGTAATATTCACGTGTGGAATAACCCTGATGTAAGCAATATCCTGAGAGTGAGATAGTGCACAGAAACTAAGCATGTAGCGTTGTGTTAATGACTGTAAAAGGGCTGTGTATTATTTCCGTCTTTTATGAAATAATACACTGCAATGCCATTGCTAACATAGAGAAAATATTCCTAGCACTCTGCCAACTGCATTACCTTCATTTCCTTTTGACAAATATGTTCAAACTTTTCGTTCTATATTTAGTACAAAAAACACGTAATCGTGTTTAGGTATACGAAAAGCGGAAGTGCTGAATAGCCTCATAACGAAAATCACGGCCAAAGAAAACGATACAAATGACATATTGCAAACGTTTCGATAACTCCTGTTATCATCATCAGTGCATTGCAAATAGAGCTGCAGCGATCTTGTTGATCATTCAGGAGAAAACGCTGTAAAAATGAAAAACGCAAAAGGCTGTTTCGGTAGTGACGTGGTGGCGCAAAGTATACGTAGTTACATGACTCAGCTGGATACGCGCCAATGGTGATGTTTAGGTATATCCATTAAAATGCTATAAACTTATTTTAGCAACACAAACATGGTTACCAAACTTTTAGTTTGAATGCAATGTGCAGTTTGCATCGTTCATTAAAAAGTAGTCATTACAAAAATTGCTGTATAAAGCAACAGGAACAGAAAATGAAGCATAGTTTCGTGAAACAATTGTTTGCAAATGCCTTGCTGAACGTTTGGTTTATAGAGTAATCTATAGCAAGTATGTATTCTTTGAAATTTAATAGTAAAGGTTCTAGTTTTATTGTTGCTAGTGAACGTTGTCTAGAATCAAGGTAGTGTCAGTAATTTTTCCTTTGAATTTCATTTTTTGTGAGAGAAAAGAGATTCATCAATATTTAATGTGTTTTTGGTTATATTTAGTTCAGAAATAAATTGTCACAGAAAGGTTTTCTTGCTCGTGGTATGTCTCAGAGTATTCTCATTTCTATGTTTTTGCAGATTTTTTTCTGGAAACGATTTTTCTTTGCGTTTTGAGAACATCACAGATCAACCTGTATTTGACGTGCACTCACCACTTTGTTGTGTATGCTTCTGTTCAGGAATCTTTGAATAAAACATCGTTTCTGTAAAACTTTTCTGCGGCAAACGTTCGTTGCAGACCTGTCAAAAACTTTTCGATATTGCTGAGATAACAAATAATTATTTTTATTTGTATTTACGAATGCTTCTTGCACTTTTTAAATTCTGCACTTTAATCCAGGTTTTTGATCCAGAGAGATTTAGTCTGGAAAATTCCACGGAAAGATCGACTTTTGCCTTTATTCCATTTTCTGCTGGATCGAGGTAAGGATAATTTGAAATATATACATTCATAGTAGCCAAACAGGAATGTACGCCACAATTGAAAACCTGAAACCCATTACACACCCTTTAAAAGGCAAATTTCAGCTTTATATCTGCTTGAGATTGATTTACAAGCACTAGGAGACGCATGACAAATAAATATTTCTAGGATTTTTTCCCAAATGCGATATCTTTGTTGGAATATTTTTACCAAAAACTAAAAATATGAGTTTGAATGAGCTAAGCCTATGAAAGGACTGTTTCAAAATCTTTTGGTATTCTGTAACTTGCAGAGCATGCATTGGCCAGCACTTCGGAATGCAGCAGATGAAGGTTGTGCTTGCGCAAGTTCTGAGAAACTACGAATTTTATCGCGATGCCGAAACGGAGGAGCCAGACATAGCTCCAGGAGTGACTTTGCAGTCGAAAAACGGAGTTCAACTTAAATTAAAACGTGTTCAGCAAGATGCAGGACTTTGAGAGTTCCAGTGGAAGAATTTGTTCCCTGAAACTAATTGCTTTTCGTGCGCCAACGCAAAATGGCTTCATGATCAAACGGAAGAGATGCATCAATTGTTTGCGCACCTTTACACTTTTTCAAATTTAGCTATTGCTTGCTTTTGGTTGCAGTTTGAGATGAATTTGAGCAAGCATGAAAGTATTCACATGCCATGAGTTTAATTAGTTTTTTTTAGTTAAAAGGCTCATCAAGAGCGATAAGAATTAGACTTCTGATTTAATTTCAGTTGCAATATAATGTAAAAAAACTCTAATGAAGCAATTTCCTATTCATTTAATAATACAAAGCTGTTGTCTTAAAAAATATGGTGGACTTTGTTTCAAATGGACATCATTTTTCAAAATATTGTTTACCCAGTGCTGTTTACCAGAAAATTATCAAAATCTTTGCAGAAATATTTTCCCACTGCTTTATTTTATCCGTCGTGATGATTTACAAACAGTGCATATACAAATCATCAGCATGTCTTTCGTAACACTTTAGACAGTTGTGCCACTCACTCCACAATGTTCAATATTTTTATAAATAACATCTGTCTGTGATAATTTTTCAAAAGATAGAAAAGCATAAAGACACCAAGCATCTTCGTCTATTTAACCCCCTCAAGTGACACATATAGTTTGAAAATCGGCTGTGACTCTTGAAAAACATGTGCAGCGTTTAATGATTTGTACCAAAATGGTTTATCAGCCGTTGCGTTTTCAAATAGCGTAGTGCAATTTTATTTAAATATCTTTTAAAATTCAGCGATAGCCTGCAATTCCTTTCTTACGTTTTGAAGTTGCCTTTTCTGAGGTCAGGCTTTCTTCAAATTTTAATTTTTTTGGAATATGTGGCTACATTTCCTATATTGTTATGAGAGTCAATGCACCTCCAGGCGACGAACCGATTTCCGATTCCTTTGAAGTAAATTTTTAGAATTAACATGATTTATATGCAAAACGGAAAACTTGGGAGAAATAATTTCCTCCAGTCACAGTCGAACGTTTTTTCCTTTCTAAAGATAGCGTTTAGGGTGATACTGGTAAGAACAGCCTTAAAAGCTCATACTTTTTGCCCAAATGTACGGATGCCATCTTCCAGTTTACTGTGGGTGTGCATGCACTGGCACTAATGATCAGAAAGGGTAACCGTCATGAGCAGGGAAGTGGTTGAACGAACAATTCAGCCAAAGCACGCATAAACGCGATTAGATTGATAAAATGCTCAGGTAGACCGCAGGACAAACTCGTCAATTTTCATAGAGTTACGGTAATCTTAGGCAGGTGAGGTAGAAACATTTGGTCAAGAGCAATTCATTCGAGAATGGCGGAAAGATGTCCCGATTCTTTGATGAAAAATTGAATTGTTTAAAGTTTACTTTCAAATTTCTTAATTTTGCGACTATAGTTTTGTGCAAATCGAATAAATAAAAACAAAACATTATAACAATATTAACTTACGATTAAATCTTCATTGGGCTTCAAAAAATTCACTCTACACATCCAAAAGCCTTTGATCATATCAAGGAACATCACATCATGTTCATGCTGCTACTCTTGCACACACGTGAACTTTACGCTAGATGGATCTTGTTCCTGCCAAAATGTTCCTTTGCTGAGAGCGATGCCTGCAAAGACTGTAGGATAATTTGAGTCTTCCAATGATTACGACCCAAATGGCAAACGTTTGCTTTTCGTTTGAAAGATTTATGAAAAATTGCGATAAAAGATTGAGTTAAAAGATCACGCCAGGTTTTCTTATCGCAGGATGCTGCAGTTGTTATAGTTGTGGAATGGTTCTTGCAGTTTAAATCAAATTGTTCAATCTGGAATGCAAACCGGACTAGGCAATGCATTTTAGAGTGATTTTTAAAATGTTCAGAAAAATGCTGAAAGCTGCGCAAATTTCGTATGTTTTCAAGTAAGGCCTTGACTTCGTATTAAGTTACCATGTGTGTTTCCATTTATGTTGTCGAAAATGAAACTTGTAAAATTAAAGCATAGTGCGACTCCAGCAAATGAATTCTGCGGAGAAACCCAGTAAATTGCATTGCTTCGACATAATATTGCAAAGGTTGTCGGACTAGCAAATAGTTTGGATATTTGAAAACCATTTACTGGTGATATAACTAGCAGACACTGCATTGTGAATTGTTGTGCACGTTTCCAATCAATTCTATACAGTATGTAGACCTAAAACTTACTTTTATGTAATATTTGTATCAACATCACACGCAGATTTTGTGGCTCTCCAGTATTTCTATATTTCCACTTATGAGTTCTGCGTGCAGCGACTTTGTCCAACAATCTTCTTCATCGTTTAAGTAGTTCTCTCAATCCACTGCTAGGCCGCACTAGATCTCAGGACAGGTGTTGAGCAGCCATTCGAGTGTCTCATCATCCACAACGTCAGACCATGGACTCTATCGGGAGGTCGATGTATAATGAAGGGCAACGTGGTAAGCGGTCCATTCGCCTGCGCCACACTCACAAGGCGCAGAAAGACCCCATACCCCTATTTGTGGATGCAGGAGCGGAAACGTCCGACACCGGTGAGGAGGTGGATTGCCGGACCCACGATGTCTTGGGGATGTCATTCTATGAGGTGGGTTCCGGTGTCGGAAATGAAAATAGGCCTACGGAGTCTCGTAGTGTTCTCCAACCACTCCGCATCCCATCAATGATCCGCCCAGAGTGCCGCATTTCTGTTGTTGTAGTCAGATGAATCGACGAGATGTTGTGCGGTGGGTACAAATGGTGTAGTAACTCTATACTACACGACCTCAACAAGGCTTTATTCAGAAAAGAGAACAGCAGTGAACAGAGCCACGGTCAAAACAGAATGACAATGACCCACACGAAAGTAAGAACGCAAACCAAGGAATGCACAGCAAGCAATCAACGCGCGCAACTGGTACGCTTTAGGGAATTGATTACCACAATCTCCCCCCGCACAAACAACATGTGTTGAACGAACGAAAGAAATTAAAAACAGCTAAGGACAACTAAATATACGGCACAGCACCGTATCGAACAACGGGCTTTCGTTGACGAGTGGATCGTCGCACGCCAACGGAGTCATTATCCGGCATCTCAGGTGAGGGTACTTCCGCAAGGGGAGTTTCGCCAGCGTTAGTGAAATCGCTATCATCTGGGGTCTCACCGTTATCACACATTCGAGTGGGTTCTGGGACCGGGGCTTGCCGCTATCGGCAGTCATTGTTTCGGATTGTCATTCTGAGACAGTGATCTTTTCAGTGAGTGGTAGTGGGATTCGGGTTTTGTCTCTGCGGTTCGGAGTTGGTCTGAGGTTCGTCCCAGATAGTTGCAGTAGCGGTTGATTGCTTGTTTCCAGTTGTTTCGAGTTTG
>Ga0210059_1008454_pt1 | contig 16240 bp, 10 predicted proteins | sample Ectturendosymbi2_FD_188042 | JGI IMG/M metagenome (GOLD analysis project Ga0210059, IMG submission 188042) | Ecteinascidia turbinata endosymbiont from Florida, USA - Sample 2 (SPAdes) (version 2) | ecosystem: Host-associated > Tunicates > Ascidians > Unclassified | place: Key West, Florida...
ACAACAACCCAGTCAACATCAGATTTGTCGCCAAAACATCAGACATCAGAAATTTATCTGAGAACATCACATCTGATGTCATGTTAAAATATCAGAAGTGGCAACACTGGTATCAATGATCCCGAACTTCTGGTGAAGTCTCGAGGTAGCCGCAGCCGAACTGCACCTTTGTTTCGTCATAAAGGGTAACGAATATTGGAAATGCACTTTTCCGATGGTTACTATCGTTGTGTTACACCACAAACATATGAAGCTATTCAAGGCATTTACACCACATGTTATTGCATGGTTCGTTAGAAAAGGTTTTATTCAGTCGATTTGTAGAATAGGGTTGCCAGATTGGCTATTTCATGGCGAATTTCGAAAAAATTGGCCATTTTTTAACTGCGCTGGCCATGACAAAACGCATTTGGCCAATTTGCAAAATTTGGCCATTTTTTCGGTTTGTCACTGTAAAATTAAGTTTTCATTAAATATTTTGTCGTTTTGTATTTTTGGACGGTCTTCATGTCACTCATTGTTACAGTAACACCGCGGCCGTGGCACTTCAACTTTTTATTGCTTTGAAGTGTACAGTAATGATTTAGCCATTGCAGTCAGTAGATTTTGTGCAGATGTAACGTTTCAGTCCGTGATAAATCTTTTGGTTACCATTGGTATCTGCTGCGCCCGTACTGTATCTGAAGCCTGCTGCACTCGGTTGTGTGACTGGCGATGTTATAGTAAAGGTATTTTGCATTTTTGGTAAGATTTTACTTTTAGAAGTTTCTCATCACTTTTACAGTAATACTCTGCAGTAACTTCAACCTTGTATGTTCAAAATGTGTAGTAATTAATCAGCCCTTGTGATCTTGTAGATTTTGTGCAAGTGTTTCAGTCGGACCTGTCATGAGTCAATGTTTGTTTTCAAGTGTTCCTGACCAATCGTTCATATGTGAACTTAATGATAGTTTTGAGCATGTGGTTAACTCATTATGATCATAAACTTAATGCAGTTCATGACTTTTAAGCTTTAATCTTTTGTTCATACACTTGGAGCACAAGGTCAAGAGAATTCCAGCCTTGTCATTAAATTGGAAAGTTAATTTCAAATTGTCTAACCCAGAAATGGGTCAGAATTGAAGCATGTATCTACAATAGTGCTTAATATATGATTCTAAGTTTTATATAAAAACGAGTTGTAACAGGTAATTTTAAGTTTACGGCAGAAATCGCTATTTTAGTGTAAAAACTTGCTTCTTTGGCAAAACCACATTTTTTCGGCAAAAAAAATACTGTCTTCCGAACAATTTGAGACACATGAATAAGGAAATTACCATAGTTAAAACATTTTGTGATTTTGGCCATAGGTTTTTAAAAAAATAACCATTTTGGCCATTTTTTATCAGGATTTTGGCCACAAGCTACGAAAAAAATCTGGCAACCCTGTTGTAGAACGAAAGAGTAGAAAACGAAACGAGATTGCAGTGTTTAGCTTGAGCGATGCCGAAATCTGTAATGCCATTAGGAGCTATTAAAAGCGCAAAGCTTCTGAGAAGAAAAAACGCAAGGATCTGACAGTATTAGCTAAAACGCCTCGACTGGATCGCTTTTTCCGGCAAAACGTTCAAGCAGCAACGTTAAATCAATGGCGTTAGCCAGAGCACTGAAAATGAAGGTGAAAATCAAGACAATAGCTTGGAAACGTTTTAACACTCAGCCTGGCTGGCCATATTGACATATTCTTTTTCCGGTGTTTTTGTTTGTAATCTCAAACGGGTACCTTGCGAATCAGCGAAAACATAACTTTTACAAACGATGACGTCATGAATTACGTCATAGGGGCCCTCCAGTAAAATTACCCATTTCATCGAAAATTTGTTTATTTTTTGGCCAATATATCGTTGATTACATATCACATAAGTTGCCACATAAATTCCATAGTTTGCACACGACAGGTTTTGTTACAGCAAGAAAATTTTATTTTTTGCCTTGATATGTGAAACAGTTGGGTCCATGGATTTGTTGTGTTTTTCATGGCAACCACAAAATGCACAGTGTTTGCAAGGCCCTGGCGAACCTTCGGTTTGTTTTTTGTCTTGTCTAAAGCAAGGTGCTTGTGATTGGTTGGTTTTTGTCTAGTTATAATGGGTCTTTTGTAGGTTTATCATTGCCGTCGTATTTTAGCTTTTTCTTTCTTTGGTAGAGTTAGTAGGTGGGGAATGATGTAGCCTAATCCTGTGGGTCACCTTCCTTGTTACATTTTGGGAACGCAGTCTTTCTTCCCATTTTGATGATATTGCTATCATGCCATTTGTCATGACCAAAGGAGAATTTTAGGGAATTGCTTTCTCTTTAAATCCGTTTAGGCAGCTGAGGTAAGCTTCTTTCCTTTGGCTGAGTCGCCTCAATCTTATTGCCTCTACAAATAAAAATGTCACCTTTAGGTGGTGTGATTTACAGTTAATGAACTGTCTTCCGTCCTCTGAGGGTTTTACAAAGATTTTAGCGACAAATCCGAAATCATCTTCAGTATTTATGCGATGATTTACGTCGAGGAGTTCTGCTACACCCTCTGGTCAGCGTCAGGTGTGCAAGTGTGGCGAAACGTCAGTTCCAAGCCACTGTGGACCAATCCTGAAGTGAGTGTCTATGGCAGGGGTGCACAACCTGCGGCCTTCGATAAAAATTTATGAAGTCATGCACGTGTAATTTTTAAATTATGCCGGCCATGCATTAAAAAAATCTTTGTCTACTGTAAGAAGATACTTAATAGAAAGGCAGCGAAGTAGATGTGTGAGGGCAGGCTATGCTCACTGTGTGGAAGCAGAACAGAAACAATGCAAAAAAATTCTCTTGAACTCACTGGCGGCCGTAATTTATAGGAATAAACGCAATAGGCATAGGCGTAGCCAGGGGGGGCGAAAGGGGCCATGCTCCCAAATTTTTAGAAAATATAGTCGTTTTGTGCTTTGAGAGGCGTTTTTCGAAGCAAAATAGTGTTATTCGCCTAAAATCAAACACTTTGGCCTCAAAAAATTTTTTGGCCCCCCCCAAATTTTTAGGCTGGCTACGCCACTGGCAATATGGTCTGCAACAGCAAGAAGGTTGGGCACTCCTGGTCTATGGGATGGGCCCATTAGATATTTCTGATACGGTTATCCAATTGATGTACCGCAATCGTCCGCCTCACTTGGCACACCAGCAATCGCCTGTAGGATGTAATGTATAGTAATATTTGCCAATGAAAGTGCGTGATTGTCACCGGTTGTAATGCGGTTCTTTTAGGTAATTGGTTGACCTGTTGGGTGAAAACGTTATTGAGGCAAATTTTGTTCAGTTCAACAATGGTTTTACGCGCCTTGGTGTTGAAGATTGAATGCTTTTCCAGGGCACATTCAAGAGCTTTCATAGTAACGGTGTTTCTTCACAAGCTTCGATGAAGTTGTTTCACATCTGCCGCCGCAATGTATAAAAAACCATGAGGGGCTTTCATTTCGTTTCACTGCCTAGATTTTAATTAATCAGATAGTCTTTCCAGTTGAGCGGATCTACAATCTACGGACGGCTATTTTGAAAACACTCTTCTGGGCAGTTTCTGCAAACGTTTTCGCTAATAGGTTTCAGGATGAATTCTAAAAATGCAGTAATTCGTGAGGTGTTGATGTTTTTAGCAGATTGTAACAAGCGTACCGGTATATGACGTGTTTGATATCAACGTTTAACAAACTCTTCGGGGTTAACTTGTGTGTTTTGAAAACCGGGTAAGCATAAGCCGGTGTATTGCATACTAAAACTGCATCGTAAATTGAATGCTTATGAAATCAAAGTTTTTCAGACATGGCTGTACTTTATAAACACGAATAATAATTTTATTTATCAGGTCGGTAGTGATTTGAGCACCTTTAGAGTTGCAGGTAATGGCTGGGATCAAGTGTTTATGTACTATTTTCGAATGGGGTTGCGAGATTGAAAAGGTTGGGAACCACTGGGTTAGACTAAGAATAGTTAGAACTTATGATGCCTGAAGTTAAGCTTACTATACATTTTTTAAACCAAACCGGGAAAAATGTAGGTAGGGGTCTGGAGGGGTAACAACTGCAGTAAAAACGAACATGTAATGTTTGAATTAACAACATGGCTTAGGCGCAAACTTCAACATAAAACACTTCGTTGGGAACAATAACGAAAAATATTCGTCATGAAATTTTTTCTTGGAAACATTTTTTCTCATGTTGTTTGCTTGGTAAGTTTTTTTTCAGTTTGAAAAAAGCTGTCAATTAAAAAAATTTTAGAATAAACTTTTTAGGACAAAAACGTTTGGGAGTTTCTTTTCATATGTCAAATTTTTACATGGCGCAAACAGGCCACCAATACTACTGTGCCCATAGGTACTTCACTAAATGTGCCACCATGACAGGTTATACTCTAGGCCTAGGGCGTACGCAGGGGGGGTTGGGGTTAAAAACCCCCTTGAGCTTGATATATAACAAAAACTCTTATTACCTGCGCAAAGGAGATTAATTGCTTTCACATACTTTTTTCTTGATAATTTGTCGACTTACTGCAAATACCACGGAATGAATGTGCATGCAAATTTCAAGGAACATTGTAAATGGGCCAAAAAGTAATAATTAAGTTTCGGTGGGAATCTGCGTTATCGTCTGCGTCCAGAAACCATCTCACCACTTTTTGCAGACATTGCGCCCACTACGCATGTTTGAGATAGTGTTCCGCGATAGTTCACTTCATCCGAAGAAATTGTCTGTATTTTGTCTGCAATGGCTGATCAGAGCAAGCGCTGACCTTATTGGCTACATTACCAATTTTTGCAGCATGATAGAACTGTTGCACGAGCTCAAAAACAGCAGTTGTTGACATAGAAGCATTCAGGCATTTCATAATGTCTCAGCAGGGAAAAAGGAAAAACTAAAAGTTTGCTGGACTTCAATAAATAACGAAAATTTGAAAGCTTTCTTGCATACTTTATGCACATTCTCAATTCTTGTGTAGTTTAGCAAGATTCGACCTTGCAAAGTGGGGTGTGCTCCAACCAGTCCAGCCGCACAGCTTCTATGCTCGGTTGCTCGTATTCGACCAGACATTAGCGCAGCCTGATTTTGTAGTTGTAAATTGGTCTGATGTGGTGACGAGTGTGTTTTACTTCGTTGTTTTAATACGCAACCCGATATTTTTGCAGAAATTTATGAACTGTTGTGTCGTAGCTTTTAGTTTAATTTCTTCCGATAGCCTAACTTGGAGCTCCAATAGTTTATATTCAGTGCAATGACACATAAAATAAGGGGAGTGATGTAGAAAATATGCATATTGTGTCAACAAACTTCGCCAAAACGTTGGTTTGGAAACATGACTATCACGTCAAATTTTGACGTCACAAACGCGCACATCATAAAAATGACCACCATACCCCACTGAATGAATCCCCCCATGAAAATTTTCTGCGTACGCCACTGGTTATACTTGAGAGGTTTATTTCACGCAGGATTTTTGCAATACTCTGAAATGAAGTAAATTTCTTGTAATGTGTGTTTTAATTTGCCATTGCTGTAAAGCATTTTTGCTTGCGTATTTTGCTTATTGGGCTTGTGTATCGACATACGCCTAAAAGTTTCGACACAAACCACTTCAGATGAACTGAAATACGACATTTAAAAAATTGCAAAACATATTTAGTTAGTTTGTTATGCAAAACCAAGATTTTCAGAATTAGGCTGCTTGGATTTATAATTAAAAACGGCGTCGTTCCACTCTGCATGGAAGCGATTCAGACGAAAATGAATTCCACGTATTCAAACAACATAAAAATAATTTGGTGTGAAATGGTTATTGTGCTTATTAACCTTGTGCTAGATCAATTGAAAACGAATGGTAACAAAGGTAAGAAATTAACTTGGCGTTTACTTCTATTGAAAACGTTGGCAGGTCGCACTGTGTCACCGGTGTTGTATCGCTTGAATAACTCGGCAAGAACAGACAAACAATGTCAATGGGAGAAGGCTCCTTGTCTAGAGCTGTATAAACGCCGTGAAGGAAAGAAGCGCATCGTGGGGCATTGTGACTTTGCTACGCTGTGGAGGCACAGCTGCTGGCAGATGTGAACCGTAGCGTATCGTTTTAGCTTAGTCAACATTGATGTTTGGTTATTCAGGAGGACTGAGAAACCACTATTTTGGAATGATGGAATGTAATCTAATGCGTGCTGGCAAGAAGGAAGAATCAAACATGATGAGATATGAAACAGTAGACGGTAGGCAGTCCAAATTTATCTATATTCCTTTGCCACTTTCTCCAGTGTAAAGGTCTACTGAAAGCAGTCAAGCGAAGTGGGTGTTGAGGACGCAGCAAAACTGTACAAAACCACGATTTAGAAAATGGGTCTTACTAGAAGCTGCAATCGACAAAAAGGGCCTAAATGAGAGCTGAGGTTGTTCAGAAAAACCTTGTACTGATCAGCGATACGAGGCGACCAGTCTTTTTCGTTAAGTTGAACTGCTGGCAAGAGAATTTCTCTGGTTGCCTGAAAGAGTGATTTTGTTTAGTTGCAGCGCCTTTATATTCAGACATTTCGCACATGCAATTTGTTATACAAGCCATCTACCACGTTCACGTAATTGGTGTGACATTGTGAACACTCACCTACAGATCAAAAGCTCAGCACAGTCGAAGTACGAAACTGATGTGGATAAAATTTAATGTAAATGTAACCTTAGTTAATAAAAGTTTATTAGCAAATATGTTGAATACTTTCAGTGTATGAATGACAAAGTTCGTCTGTTCAGCATCTGCTGAACCTGCAAATACTACGACACTTTCGAATCACAAGTGTTGTGCTCAGCGCGAAACAATGCTTCGCTTCTTGCTTCTAGCAATTCGATATCTTGTCTTCTCTTTATTAACTCTTTTGTTGCTATGTTAGCTTGAAGTTTGGCTGGTGGGATCACCCATTAAAAAAATTCCGCGTTTTAAAGCTGGCTAGATTTCATGTTAGATATGATCGTTTCTGCTCTTTCTGTGGATTCTTGTTAGATATGATCATTTCTGCTCTTTTCTCCAGTCAAAAATCTGGGGGAGGTCTATGACCCACCCAGGCCACCCCTTAGAATCGCCACTGCTGTTCGATGACTCACTTAATCTGTTATCTGTTCCGGCGAAGGAGTGTTATTTCCATAAATGCTTACCAATGCAGGCGCATTCATTCTTTCATTCTGGTATCATTGGTCGTAGTTCGTAAGAACGTTTTTAGTCTGCGTAAGTACGTTTTGTAGCCGCTAAAGGGGAATCAAAGGACGGGTCGGGTATCCAAACATTCTTCAATATTCGAAGTTTTTCTGTGTTGGAGTACGAGTAAGGTTTTCCCACACCAAGTGAGATGTCATTTACTGGCATTTTTAGCGTAGAGCTAGATATTGGTTGGACGCCTGAAATTCTTCTGTAAAACCGTCCGGTAGCTTCTGTTTGTCACTACTAGTTGCACGCACTTTCAGCACGGACAGAACTAGCTGCCTCCACATCTGACCATATACAATGACATTTTCCGTAGAAACATTTCGATATTTCTTAGAATATTAAGTCATGCAAAATTTTTGCTTTCTTTTTCCCTGCTGAGACACAATCAAATGACTAAATCTTTCTGTGTTTTACTTTGAGTTTGTTTAACTTTAACCAGCTGACTTTGAGTTCGTTTAACTTTAACCAGTTCTACCATGCTACAGCAGGACTGGCAATGAGATTTTTTGAAAAACCCCAGGTAGACTCATCCAAAAACCCCAGATTTGGACAGAAACCCTAGGTAGGAAAATATCCAAAATAAGGTAACTCTTGTTGCTATCTGGGCATCAATAACTCACAAAACGTCCCAATGAGTGTATACAGTATAATTTTGAACATTTGTGTCTGTTTGAATCTTAACATCGCAGTAACGTGGACTTGCTTGCGTTTCTATAGGTGATTTGGCAGCATTTATAAAGTCTTCATTCCCACTGCCCTGCTATAGTCAAACTTTCAACCACTCTACCTGTAACTGCTCTGTGTACCAGTTAATCTTATCTTTGCCACTTGAACTCATTGCACCGAGGTAATATTTAGAGCTAATATGGTATCAGCAATTCATCAGCAACGTTGAAGACTAAGGCACCTAGAACCTAAAAACAACATAAAGAAGGATGAGACCAGAAGTGAAAAGTTTAATCCGTTATACCTTATCTTAAATCACCGCTACGCAGCTAAATCTTAAAAACCTCAAATCTTCAGAACAAAAATAGAAACCCAGAAAGGTATGATAAAAACTCCAGATCTGGAGGCAAAACCCTAAATTTGGCAGCACTGTGCTTCAGCAATTAACAATCCAGCCAATACCGTCAGGGTATGCGCTGATCAGCCACAGCAGACAAAATAAAGACAAGTTGTATGGATAAAGTGAACTATCACGTAATACGATCATAAAAATGCGTTGTTGAGTGAAAGGTCTGCAAAATATGGTGAGGTGATTCCTGCACACAGACGATAACCCTGATTCCCGCTAGAACCTAATTATTTCTTTTGGCCAATTTACAACGTTCCTTGAAATTTTCATGCAAATTCGTTCTGTGATGTTTGCGTAAAGTTAACAACAAACAAGCAAAAAATATACGATAACATTAACAATCTCCCTTGCGCAGGTAATAAAGCATTTGTAACATATCAAATTCAAGGGGGAGTTAACCCCAAAAAGGCTTAAACGGTGCCGTTCGACATTGAGTACAATATTGGACCAATATTTTGGTAAACTTAAACGTGTACATTAATGAAAATTTAAGTACAAAAACAAGTGTAAGTGATTAAAAATCTACTGCTAGCAAGACGTACCACAATAGATTAAATACAGTAAATCCAATACATTTAATTTAGACAATGAAAAAACTTGGTGCATTTGGCCGCATGAGTCTAATATTCAACGGAAGCTTGCTATCATAAAAGCGAATCAGTAAAAATCTAATTCTCCAAAGCAGATCTACATTTTTGAAGCAAGTGCTTGCTTGAATGAAACGGTGGAAATAAAAAATTACGGAAACGGTAACTACGAGCGATTTATACAATCTCTGGTGTTGGTACAGGAACTAGATTAAGCAATGCGTTATAACACTTTTATGGAGTTATGGCACTTCCATTGCAATTGCACCCGAGCTTACGCTTTGCCTTGTCTTCTTGACATAACTCATTCCTGCTGTGTGTGGATTTGCGGTATAACTAGGAGTTAACGAAATTTTTCTGGAATTGACCAACATACCCATAGATGACATGAGATCAAAATGTTTGTTCGATTGAAAAAACATCAGAAAATATTGCAAAATCTTTGAAATTTCGATGGTTGGGAGAAGTTTAAGAAACTTGGTCAAAAATGAACCCTTCAAATCGAAGGCTCCAAAGTACTTCATAATGGAATTTTGTACTTTTGAAAAATCCTGCTGCAAGTAAACGATTGCCGAATTTCATGATAAACCCAGCAGAGGCGTAACGAGGGGGGCGCAACTCCCCGTGCGCCGAATCACTAAGGGGCGCCAAATGACTGCGGTGGGCGCCGAAAAGTTACAACAATGTCACAAGTACTTTCTTCAACAGCACATTTGCTTCCGAAAGACCTCAGGTTCGAACATGAGGACGCCAAACTTGCTTCTTGCCCCGGGCGCCATCTTACCTCGTTACGCCTCTGAAACCCAGTAGAGAAATGATGTGTTCAAAGACTGACGAAAACTTAAATTTTAACGTAAAATCATTTTCAGTTTTTCTGACTTGTGTTGCACATAAACTGGTATTTTTGAGATCTAAATTTTGTTTGGTAAATTTCATTGTCGGAAATGTGCTTTGTCAGGTTTCAGAGATTGCAACATTAAAATTCTTCATAATTTCGTAGGTAGTTTTGCACATGCAAATTGGGTATGCGGGACAGTGGCCGGCAGTAAGTGCGTTTTTCCCTTTCTGATCTTTCCTGCAAGATCCCCACTCATATGGTAACTGAGAAGATCCTTGTCGATTTGATCTGATCCTGCGCGTGTGACGAAAAACTTGTGTGAAAGTTTTTCCTTGTGCAAGAAACGCCCGTGCAATCTTTGTTTTCCATTGCATTCCAGACAAACCAGGCGTAGACGACCCACATTCCGGGAAGGACACTATTGAACCAAGCCGTCTAGGGCATGACTTTAATGGCTTTGGTGTTCAGACGTTCTGCAATTCTGGTAAAAACGTAAGGTCTCTTGGCCACCACCATTCCCAATGCCAGATGCGCTATGGCCCGCGGGGTGACACTTAGGGCACCAGGTATGGATCAGCATGACAGCATTTCAGCCTAACAAGGTGGTTAGTTGAAGTATGTGGAATTGACGGGCTGAAGTGTAAGACTTCTTAACTCTGGCGTACCCTGCACTACACTAGCTCTTAAACGTACGTATTACGTGTTTTGCTGGTTTGGAAAACAGTCGGCTGTCGGTAACCTCTTTTCTTTTTACTGTGAAAAATATAAAATTTTCTGCTACAGATTGAGCAAGTAACGTAGGCTGAAGCAGCGCATTGCTTTTCACATGCATATTACTGAACAAAAATTTTTAATCCCCAGTATTTGGCCCACTCTCAATCAGAAATCTGGGCTAAGCCATTGATTCCTGCCAGGGTTAGTTAGCTCTGATAAGTCTTTGCAACATCTTTCGGAAAGTCAGACCGCCTGGTGCCATCCGCGGTAAAGCAATCCATTTTACGGCAACGAATTATGAACCGAGTTGAATTATGAACCGAGTTTGCTGGACGGTATAACACCGTATAGGTCGTGTTCGTGTACATCGTGGAGAGAGACCGATTTGTTTCGTATTGGATTAGGAAGTATCCGCATCAAGGTATAACTGTCTTTAGCCAGTAAGGTAGTCACCCTTCATTCAACTGGATCCAAGATGTGTCAAAGTTAAAATCGAAGAGTGTAAGCCATTACATAAGTGTTAAAGGCTTATCCGATGAAACTGGCGGCATGTTCGAAACACGCGGTCCGAACAGCCTTGAACACACCTGCCAAACACTGATTCCTTGAGGAAAACAGCTTAACCAGGCTGTGGGCTGTGAAACCCACAGCCAAATGAAGTTTGAGGTAAAGGACGGTAAATATGAGCAATATATAAACATACTTTCTTATAAAAGAATGAGGCTTTGTTCACCAAAGCAGCTAAATTTTTCTTTTGTAGCCAACTGTCTTTTTATACGTCTGTGTGTTCGTTTCTGCAGTCTGTTGGAAGTCGTAGACTACACTGCAGTTTCGAAGTAAACTCTCAAGCATCAATTGACCGTCATCATCAGAACTTCACAAATCACTATGAGTATAGCTAGCGCTCATAAAGTTTTTGCATTGTCTTTGCTCGCATGTCTCGCTTCCTAAGACCTTTGCAAATTACGAAAATACAAATAAGTGCAAAAACGTGGAAAAATTACACACAACAAAGTGAGTTTTAATGCAATGCTACACAAGTCTTCGCCAGGATTGTCAAAAAGTTATAAAAGCATTTTTGTGTGTGAAAATTTTGTTGAGGTAACTCATTCCTGGAAGTTTAAGATTTCAGTAAGATAGCATAGTTTCGAACCGCTTGCTTAGCCATATAGCTTAATTTTTACTTGTTTTTTTTGGGGAAAATATCCTACTTTTTTATTGGCTCAAGCAATAGTGCTGCAATTTAAATATTTGTTTGTACAGATATTTGTACATAGAAACGAGTTGTAGAAAAATCTAAGTTGTGTTCTAAGTAAGTTTAATATCTTTCAATGATGTATACAACTGGAAGATTTGAATGAACTATTAGAGAACGGTTAAGTTTTGTGCCTAAAGTTAAAGTGGTTTTTGCGGAACATCTAAGTGGAAATATGTCTGATAGAAGAACAACCCGATCTATATCTGGATCTCTAAACCGATCTCGCAGTATGTGGAGTATGGCCTTCGATGATAGATCACGAATTGGAAGACAAGGCTTCGGAGGTTTTGATAAGGTAAATAACTCTGTTCTCGTTTTCTTGATTTGGTGCAGCTTAGCAAAAATGGAAGTAATGGATTTAATTATTTTTAACGGTTATTACGAAAACACTGATATCCTCTTGGTTAAAACACGTGGTGTCAAAATGCGTAAATCTTAGATCAACTGCAGTAGAAGCCTGGCCAGGCCCGTAGCAACGGGGAATTCGGGGGCAGTGCCCCCCAAATTTTTTTGTGCCCTTCCAAATTTTGTTATGCCCAGAAGAATTTGTTTTAAATATATAATAAAAACAAAACTTGCTCCCCTAAAAATGTACTTTGCCCTTCCAAACCTTAAAACCTAGCTACGGGCCTGAGTCTAGCTCCACCCTGACTTGTATATCCTACAAAACTCTTCCTGAAGTTGGGCCATCGAGAGAAACAGTTAAAGTTCGAGCTTACTGATAAATTTATTGAAAATTTAGAATGTTTGAAATCGGCGAAGAGAAACGTCTGAGGTTTACGCAAACTCAAACTTAACTTTCCGTTCGACAGAAACCGTATTGGAACGTTACAATCAGTGACCAGTGGCGTAACTAGAGGTTTCAGCCAGGGGATGCAAAACTTAGCTAAAGGGATCCCACTTGTCACCGTAGGGGGACCCACTAGCCGAGACTAAAAAAAACGTTAAGAAATGATAGTGAATCCGAATATCGTGGATGTCTATACTAGCTAAAAAAGCGAAAACACCCAAAAAACGCAGAAAACAACAACGTACTGAAAATCAAAAGAATACTAAATACCAAATGTCAGCTGAAGGGGGACCAGTTTTTACATTTAGCTTACCAGGGGGGGCGGCTCGCCCCCTTGCCCCCCGTCAGTTACGCCACTGTCATTGACTCTTCGCATATGATATCTTGTTACAGTTAAGCGACGGCCAGAAATATCGTATCTGGGATCTCCTATCCAAAAGAAGTGGCTCGAAATTTAGGGTTCCACGCATTTCACAGCTGAAAACTTTGTCGTGAAGTATCACGCCGTGAACTCTTCGCAAAAATCCCATCTCTGTCGCTTATACTTGAGATAGCACTGTTTCAGTGATTACCCAAGATTAATGAGCATAGGTGAGGATCGGAACTGAGACCAATAAACTGACAGCTTTACGATGTTTAAATGCTCCCATTTTGTGACCACAGAGCGATAAAGCTCACGCAGAATTGCGTTTGCTTTACCAATCCGTGTATCAATCTCCCTGTTACGCCTTTTGTCACTCGTAAATACCAACGCAAGGTGCTGGAATTTCTCGACCTGCTGCAGTGTATTGTCGCTTACTTGCAAGGCGTACTGGGGCCTTGCTTGAGTTTCTGGATAATAGCTCGGTCTTTTTAGCGCTGCTTTTGATTCCCGTTCTTTTGCATGCAGTTGAAACCCGATCAAGTCAGTGGCGTATGGTGGTCATTGTTACTGGGTGTGCGCTGTTTGTGACGTCACAGTCTGACGTCAAATTCACGTTTCAAATCCAACGTTTTGGTGAAGTTTTTTGACACAATGCATATCATTATACACGCACTCTCCTTATTAATTGTTGTATGACTTAATATGTCATTGTATTGACTTTAAACTATCAGCGCTCCAACTTAAAATTCAGGTGCAAAATACACTCAAAGCTACAACCAAGCAATCAGTGGCGGTTCTATGGGGGGCCTGGGTGGGCCATGCCACCCCCAGATTTTTAGCTGGCCCCCGCTTGGCCCCCCAGTTTTGTGCTTAATTTTACGTTCAAATTCGTTTGATTGACGTATACAGCAGATAACTTTCGGCCAAGACAATTTTAAACGATAATTTAGAAGCCCTCTTGCCTGCATTCAATATTTCCCAAATGCATGATAAGTTGGGTTGTTGATTTTGACGGCCGGGTAATGGGAGTTGTTTATGACGACACACATCAGTGGTTGACCGGATCCTGCGTGAAATTTAGTCAGACCGCGGTTTTGGTGGTGAAAGGTTCAGTCCGAAGCTAAGAAACAGTCGTTATAAATGGGAAGATTGATCTATCGTGCATTTCACTGTGAGGTAAAACTGGATTGTATTACTGTCAGCAGATTGTTGCTTGTCCCAGTAGGAAAATGTTTGCGACAGCATTAAGAATTGGTGCAAGTTAATTTATCCTGACTGTAGGCGTGTGTTCTACTGCCTTGTGTCTCGTATGACCTCGAAGCATCTTACGCAACTGGTCGTCATTCAGTTTTAAGTCTACCTACACGTCCTGCAACCTCATAGAACTTTGTAATGACATTTTGTAATGGTTCAGGAGCAATTCTTTCCAGCATTTCAGCTCTCTGACCCGGAGGTCAAACATCTCTATCTGAAGAACACTTGAAAAAATTCGCCAACACAGTACATATTCAATTAGTGAAAATGATCCAAAACATGAAACACTTCTGACAAAGAATTTGCTTCGGAAAGAGTCGCAGCTGCCTACATCGCTCGAACAAGTTATTTCATTTATAGCTCCATGCAAAGGCGCTTCTGATTGCTTAGACAAGTTTTGCTAATAGCTGTAACTCTTCCGGTCACCAGCGCTTCATGAGAGATAATTCTTTCAAAAATGAAATTAGTGAAAACATTTCTCAGAAATTCCATGACCAGTGAAAAATTAAGCAGCAATGCTCTACTTTCAATCGCAAGGGTACGAGCTGAAAAATAGATTTAGATGGCTTCGTTGATGAATTTGACAGTCGAAATGATGGGATTAAGTTACACTGAGTTGATGTTGACATGAAATTCTGACGTAGATGGTGCAGGGATTTGTGTGAGAATCGTATTGCTCATTGTCTATTTGTCCAATTGCTTCTTTTGGCTTATTTGAGGTGGTGCGTGTTTTGCTTTTGACAAGATAGTAATAAATCAGTGGTTCTCAACTTTTTTTGGCCCATGGACCGTCTTTTTTAAAAGTATCCGATGGGCCACTTTGCTATGCTGACACCTCATGAACAACTGGTCGAAACTTGCACATAGGTCAGTGAACGTTTTATCAAAGATTTATGGAACTCTCTGTGGATAGGTGGACCGCCTGGACCCCGCTGTGAATCACTGTCATAAATTAACGCAGGGCTTAAAAGTCAGCTTTAGAGGTTCAGTCAGAGAAAAATTTAGTGTGAATATTAAAATGAACGACTTTGTTAGGAATATGTGCTGAGCAAGTTCTATGCCTGCTGTTACATCTTGAGGCCGGTTCGATGACTATTGAGACCATGGGCGCAATTAAGTGGGGGACACGGGGGACGCGTCCCCCCACTTTTTCAGACAGTGGGAATATAATATGCCATGTTCCCCACATTTTTCTCTTTAGGTTTCTTAAAACATTGGTTTCACACCAAGCTGCCCCCTCACATTTTACAACAAAATTGCGCTTATGATTGAGACCAATTCATTTGAGACCATTAATTCGAGAACATTCATTTGAGACTGCGTTCACTTGAGACCTGTTCATTTGAGACTACATTCACATGAGACTTTTTCATTTGAGACCACATTCATTGAGACTTTTTCATTTGAGACTTTTTCATTAAAGACCACATTCATTTGAGACTACATTCGTTTGAGACCACATTCATTTGAGACTTTTTCATTTGAGACCACAAATTAGGAAAACAAACAAACACAGAACATGGTGAAGTAAATTTATAAGTGAAAGCGCATGACTATGTACACGAATGAGTGGATCAAATTTAATTGAGGAAATTTGGTGTGGTTGAAATTATGTTTAAACAAAATATAAAAATTTGTAAGAATAAGAAGATAATTCATGAGGGACAAAAGAAACACAAAGCAAAACAGAAAAAAGCTATGGGGTGTGGAGCGTACTACCTAAGAAAAACAAGTTAACATCAAACAGCACTGATCTACTGCTCAGGTATACATGGGAAAAAGTTGGATTTTCATTTATTGTTGGTTTTATGTATGAGAGGACTGCTCACAAATTTTTATATGAAACGACGCAAGAAAACGTGTTTCCAGAAAACAGTCCCCTATTCTAATTTTTTGATAACGATCACAAAATGGACTGGAATAAAAATAAAATTTTAACATGATATTAAATAGGTGGATGAATGCCGCCACATCCTTTCTATTCTAATTGCGAGATTCTGTAAAGATGTCAATGGTTTATTGTTTCATATGACTCAGCCAACAAGCAGAAGCATCATAAAAGCCATCGCATGCAGTAAGCCAACCATTAGCGAACATTAGAGCAAATGAAAACACAATGGCACAATAGTTGAT
>Ga0210059_1008455_pt1 | contig 16240 bp, 11 predicted proteins | sample Ectturendosymbi2_FD_188042 | JGI IMG/M metagenome (GOLD analysis project Ga0210059, IMG submission 188042) | Ecteinascidia turbinata endosymbiont from Florida, USA - Sample 2 (SPAdes) (version 2) | ecosystem: Host-associated > Tunicates > Ascidians > Unclassified | place: Key West, Florida...
ATATGAAACACTATAAACCAGTGGAATTTTTGTCAAATTTCAATGTCAAGCCCCCCCCCTGAACAAATGAAAGCCCCCCCCGCACAAACGTAAAGCCCCCTATTGACGACTTTCTGGCGACGGTTCTGATATAATCCAGTTCAACCTCACACTGAAATGCACGATAGATCAATCTTCCCATTAATAACGATTGTTTCGTAGCTTCGAACTGAACCTTTCACCACCAAAACCGCGGTCTGACTAAATTTCACGCAGGATCCGAGCAACCGCTGATGTGTGTTGTCATAAACAACTCCCATTACCCGGCCGTCAAACCATCAACCCAGCTTATCATGCATTTGGGAAATATTGATTGCAGGCAAGAGGGCTTCTAAGTTATTGTTAGGGCCATTTAAAGTCATAAAAGTAATATTTTTTCTATGGTTCAGGAAGCTGTGAAACGAATTTTAAAACAAAATCGCACTCCTACGAAGTCTACATCAAAAGTTACAGGGTCATGAAAAGTCATAAATTCCATGTTAGATCATAAAGTCATATTTGCATATTTTCAACTTAATTCAATAAGGAAACCATTGAAACAATCTCAAAATATCAGTGAAACTACTACATCGATAGGTCTAAGCTGCATCCTGCAAATTGAACCCACTTGGGCACCCTGCATATGTTGACAAAGACTTAGGTGAACCAAGTTATTTGGATGAAATGCAATGCACTGCCTAAAAATGCATGTTCTTGCCGCCCCAAAGAAACAAACCAATGTTCATGCATGCTTTCTATTTGTTTCAAAGTTCAAACCATACCATATGTTTTGCTCATGTTTTGAGCTGTGTATTTCAGTGGGGCTTCAACAAGCTATGGGGCTACCATCTCTTATGCCTATTTTCGTTGGCAATGCTTCTTTGTACAGTAGTTGGATACGTTCTAGCTCAGTCATTATTGCTTGGTCATATAAAGTCATATTTTTTGAAAAATAAAGTCATATAATCAACTTTTTTAGGTCATAAAAAATGGCCCTAATTATCGTTTAAAATTTTGTTGGCTGAAAGTTATCTGCTGTATAAGTCAATCAAACGAACTTGAACGTGAAATTAAGCACAAAACTGTGGGGCCAGAACGGGACAGCCAACAATCTGGGAGGGGCATGGCCCACCCAGGCCCCCCCTTAGAACCGCCACTGCCTCCACAGTCTTTCACAAACCCTACATGACACAGTGACAATCTGTGTTTACACTGATCAGTTTATTTGCCATTGTATTTTCATTTACTATAATTTCCGCTGAAAAATTGTTCACTTCATTGCATGGTGGCTTTTTGCATGGTATGTGCTTTTTCGCTGAGTCATATGAAACAATAAATCTCTCTATCTCTAAAAATACCATTGCTTCGTTGCCACCACTATGAGTCCTGTCGCGCCGGCGGTGACAATGTATGCGGCGGTAATAATAGACTGCCAAGTCATCAAACGTTTCAGTTTCATAAGGCACAACAGCAAGATAGACGAAAGTATAATAAGATATTTTTGTGATAAAAGTTTCCCGTCTGTGCAGCGCTGAGCGAGAGTTGATTCGAAACATTATGGACGCTTCTGTGCGATGCACATCCGCTGCTAAGAGACGCTTTTTCCGCTGATCTGTTTGACATTGCGTAAACGCCGCCGCAGCAGGTTGCTGGACGTGCGCGCGGTTGCACGACAGAGGAAACTGGTATTTTGCCTGTGCACGTCTGGCCCGAAACGCTAGTTGGGTTGTTGACAACCGCTGTGAAATATAGGAGTCAGGCTGTTTTTGTGTTCGCGCAATGAATAAGTAGAAACAAAGTAGTTTTTTCGACTACATCAGTTAGAAAGCATGGGCTTTATGAACGTAGAAGTTGTGAAGCAACGACTGTAATTTAGGCTGGCAGTTCGTTTCGTCGTTCGTCAGAATTCCAGGGTTCCTTTGAAATCTTGAAATTCGTTTGCCAACTCGGATTTTAGCGGTTTCGTCCAGCACTGCAGTGGTTTGTAAGGACAATGAGCTAAGATTGTGAGAAACGCAGAGGTTGAATTACTAGTAGACGGAGTAAAGTTGCCATGATGCAGTGCGAATATGTGAAACATATGTCTTTAAGTTTTACGTGCTAACAAACAGATTAGGAAGGCATACGCTTTCTTGTTTGAAATGTTAAGAAGAATTACTGGTACTGCATACGTCACCGTACGCGATGCCCTTGCTGGAGGGTGTGTCACCAGAGAATAAAGTTCATTCTGGCGTGCCGTAAATGACGCACTCGGGACAAATGGATCTATGAGCGAGTTTTCGCAGTTTATTGCAAAATTTTGAAAAATCTTTTCTTCTAAGATCATGTTGATCTTGTCATCGTCCGTCGCACCCGTTTGCTCTGCTCGTTCTGTGAAGATACCCAGACCAGCAGTTCAAAGCTTTCTTTATTTTTGCGTTTTGACGCCTATTGGAACTCGTTTTGGCGCCTCTTGGAACTCAGGGCCTTTGCACCCCTCTGCTCTTCCCACACTGCACAAAACACTCACACTGCACACGAGCCAGGTTCTCTGTTCTGGTGTCAGGCAGTGGTGAGACTACTGTTCGCCCATGCCCGCTCCTTTGCCTGCAGAAGCGCGTTGCGGAACGTGCGAGCGGGTTGTCCTTCTGCTGATCGTTATTGCGTAACAATAACATGGCAACACTTGTAGTTATGGAAGTGGATGTTTTTCCTAGTTTGACAAAACTAAACTGTTTATCATAGACCGGGCCCGTAGCAACGGAGGGGCATTCGGGCTCAGTGTGTGGATGAGGAACAGAATCAATGCAAAGAAATAAAAAATATCTTAAATTCAGGGGTGACTCCAACGTCGACAGCGTCACTCGGGCTCGTCACGTGATTTATCCTGACTGAATGCAGCCGTTCGAGGCTTGACCAAAATTGCCACTTGTTTTTATTCTGGCTGGCACTATCTTTGCTCTGTGACGTTAACTGCGTAACAATGAATGAGAAGTTCTCATGAGAACTCGTCTATTGTTGCGTAACGTACGTCGCAGAGTAATGATAACTCCAGTTGTCATGCGTAGCAGGCTCATTCGTGTTAGACCGAGCTACTGGATAATTTATCGTTCGTTTGAAAGTATTCTGAAATGGGACTGTCCATTGGATTGGAATTTTAATCCAATGTTTTATGCAAATCCATTGCTTCAAAAAATATACAACCTGATATGCATTATCTTTTCAAAAATACTTAGTTGCAGAGGGCAGCTCGGGCTCTGACGGATGAGCGAGTCCGCGTAAAGCGCGAACGAATTAAGTCGAGAGAACGCCTCCTACGAACGGTATTTTTGATTCAGGTCTCCTGTAATATGAACGCGAAAAGCCAGGCCGGACATGGAACGAAATTACGAAATATATAAACAGTGACAAGGCCCAATGAAAAAGCCCGAGTTAACAACTATTACCAGTGAAGTGGGTGGTGGCACAAATATACAAAGCAAGAAAGCTAGCGTTCTACAATATAAATCGTAATCGAAGACTCGGGCTAAGCCCGAGTGCCGGCGTCGCCTCTGCTTGAACTCACTGGCGGCCGTAATTCATAAAAATAAACGTGATGCCGACAGCAATAGTGAAAAGGTTGTGCACCACTGACGTATAGACGTTTGGGCGGGCAATGTGTCGAGAGAAAGTGACTGATGTTAACGGCACGCCACGTAGTTTTATATTGGATGAAAAAATTCAAGAGTAGATCTGTGGCAGTGCTTTCACAAGTCTGAAAAATCCATTGCCAGTGTGAGACTGTGAGTATGACTCACGTGGCGGAGCGAATCGCTTAGCCAAACAACGTTTATGCAAACTAGTGGGAAATAGGCCTCTTCGTTAATGTTCAGTTCTGCATTGTGAGTGAGTGCAAAGTTTTCGCAATTCATCTGAGCGGATAAATGTTTCGACCTGCTTGGTGTACCCTAACTTTAGTAAGTTGTCCGGTAGTCGCGTCGGCGTATATTGCGTAGGTCTACTTTTCATTGCTTGAAACAGTTTCGCGAGCTTGTCTAACATTCACGTCTTTTCACCGCAAATGTTGTTCCGACCGTTGATTTATGACTTTTTTGCGGAAACTGCTCGAAATGACAGATGCTATTGTGAGGAAGTTTATGAACAGAAAAGAAATTTCTGGCAGCCGAAGTAAAGACAACGTCGCTGGCGAAAGATTGAGAAGTGAGTTTGAGCCAGCACAGACAAAAATGAAAGCAACAAACGTAGTTGTGGATAGTCCAAGTCCAATTCAGGCTCAGTTGTCTGCATTTCACCTTGATGGAGATACTGGATTGTATTGCGCCCCAATTCAGTAAAAACTGTTGCGGTAATGCGGTTGACAGAAGGTGCACCTTTGTCGGTAAACTCAAACTCTTATGCACATCTCCACCTGAAGACGATTACAAAAAAGATGCGAATGGAGCTTGGCGGATGCCCGTGTGGATTAAGCCAGTATTCACAGTGGCTGACTGACCCACCTGCTTTAAAAGAAGCGTTGTGTACATATTGTGCAATTTTCCAATAGCCTGTTGACCGTGGATTGCAGGGTGAATTCATTGTGAAACTATTCACAAAGTATAAAGGTGTTAACGATAGTGCGAGAAATCATATTTTGATAAACGCCACGGAGATGCGCAAAGAAGTACTGCAGGGAAAAACGTATGGTGGGTCAAAACGATATCATTTTGAAACGGCAAGTGCAAGAAAACAGGAAGAGCTTATATGGTACAGTTTCGACGATTGTATTCTGCGGCACTCACGACTGGGAGTTTCATGGAAGATCAAGCGCAACAGGAAATGCGAAAGACGTGTTCATGTTTTTAGTACTTGCGGACGAAAGTTCGTACGCATCGAGAAAGGAGCAGTCATCACTGCGACTGGTGTTTATTGACACAACCAAACCAGATAATTTGGTTCGTGACGGGTTTGGTTACTTTATAGGGCTGACTCAAGCGAACGTGCAGCTTGTTATGATTTAAACTTAGATCGCATGCTCGGTCAAGGTTGCGGCGGCTGCTCAACAACGGCGGGAAAAGAATGTGTAGTGCACGCAAAAATTAAAAGGCGCCCGAAAGCAACGTTTGTTCACTGCGCTGCACACAGATACTCCACAAAGAAGATCTCTTGTTCCAAATGCGCCGCTTCTGCGCGACAACCGTTGGATTGCAAAGCACGAAAGCATATGAGTTTTTTTTATATCGAATTCGAATAACCATTTCATCAATTTTGCATATGGCTACCGTGACAACAAACAGCAGTTCTATCATCGGGTGAAGCAACCTTGCAGCTTCGCAGTATTTCTGTTTCCCTGTTTATTATTTCAAGCTACTCAGTGCACCTATAGAGCCGGTTGCTCAGGTTGTTCAGCTTGACATTTTTAAAGGTATATGATCTTATCCAATCCAAGGCCTGTTACTGATGTTCCGTATTGATCCGACAAAACACAGAAGAGCGATTCAAGGAGCTCTTTTCTAAAGCAGAGAAATCAGCCGATGACGCCAAGCATTTCGTGCAACTGTTCACGCATCAACAGCAGAAGTATGTTTTCGGAAATCAGATATGTATGTCGTACCTAGATTCGATAAGTTCTTCGCTGGAAAGCCGGTTTCCGCTGAAAGGGAGCAGCCTTTTTCGCTTTGTCTAAAACACATAATGCAAATGAACGAGCAAGAATACTTGAAACATGTTGCAAATCTAGCAGCAGAAGCAACAGCGAGGTTCGAAATGCAGTGAAAATAACAGCAGCCATATACTGCTGATGGAGAACGTCACGTATTGCTGAAGCACCCTGATTTGTTTCCTGCTGTCCGCCATTCGGTTAACATTGTCCTATAAATCGTCCAGGAACGACCTACATCGCAGAGGGATCGATTCGTATTTTGCGAAAAGTTAAAACATGGCTTCGATCGACACTGTCACATGAACGCTTGTCCGGTTTATGTGTGATGAGCGTTCACCGTTAAAAGAAATCAATAAAGACTAGCAAGACTTTGTTCAAAGGTGGTTGATCGCTTTGGGCGAGATCCCAGACGTTTGCAATGCGGCAGTGTATAACTTTCAAATGCAGTTCCTATTAGGAAATGCCCTTTTTTTAAAATCAGCAGAACCTTGTTGTGTAAATTATCGTAAGATACCTAGCTATTGACCCCAGTAAAGCTAATTTTTATGACTGTCACCATAACATGAGGCATTCGCTTTATGGGGTAGGTAAAGTAAAGCGTTTTGGGATCATCCTTTTAGATTGCATCTTGTGCAACCTGAGAAGGAAAGCAAAAAACAAGTTTGCCCCATACCCTGGAAAAAAATTGTGAACGCCCATGCCCTCACCCGCTCGGAGTGTGAGATATGTGCAGTTAGAACTTGGAAGTGACACGTTTGACTGGTAGTGATTCAGTCGAAAATACAATGACGAAGGTAATGTCGAGAAACGGGTTGTGATGACTATAACCGATTTTGATAAAATGTTTCTGAAAATGAAATGTGTCAACATCACTTTGTTTGATGCTTTGTAGTACATTTTCATGAGAGTCTTTTTTTAGAAAGCGAGTTGTGCAAAAATGTTTAAATACACATATCATGCTGATAATGTCGAGTTTCTCTGCTGAGCGCAGTTTATATTTTCAGAACCTTCGTTTTCATGGTTACTTTTCGGCTTGTCAAACGTATACCTTGTTCGCCCTTTGCTAGCTTTCATTGTCTTATTATCGGTGTGTAGGCCTGTAACGCCACAATAACAAGTGGGGAATGCTGTATTAACAAAAACTTAACTTAAATCGGTCACGCTGATGTTTTTTTTCTGCGTAAATTTTACAGAAACTTCAACACAACCGCACGTATTTTAATAACGTATCTACTTATCTAAAAATGAGCCATGGAACACAGTTTTCACTTTAAAAATAGGACCGGTTTTTACCAAACTGCACGATTATGTTGGCTCGTTTGCGCCATGTAAAAACTTTGTTATATTATAAACATTTTTTCAAAAAAAAAGTTCAGTCAAAAAATTATACTTTAATTGACAAAATCTTGAAAACAAAAAATATTTTCTCAGAAAAAATTTGCAAAATATTTATTTGAAAATATTTTTTAAAAGCTCCAGCAAAAAAATTTAGCTTGTTCGCAAACTTCAGTGGCAACCAGCATTTCGTTGGCGGAGGTGGACGCAGTAACGAAAGAAATTTGTCATGAAAGCTTTTCTTGGAAAGTACTTTTTTCTAGAAAATAGGTATTTTTCAGTTTCAAGGAAATTGCCGATCGAACCCTTGTCTACCAGCAGCTTTGTTGGCGCGTGCTCAACCAGCTTGGCCTTTAGCCGGTCAGCATTGCTGCGCGTAAGAGCTTTCACAGTGTCAATGGTTCCCCTTGCTTGCCCTAAGCAAAATTGCATACTTAAAGCTGCTTCTTTGTTGTCGAATGCAAAAGTTAACGGATTTAGCTCATCCTGTAAATAACATGCGGCAAGATTTGAAAGATGGGATCAAATAAACGCCCGGCCGGGCGAAACGCAAATGCTCACAATGCCGGACAATCAGGCGTAAAGCAAATGAGTGTATGGTCATTGGTTTGCTCTTGACTCTTGCAAAACATAAACTAAACTTTGCGTTGAAACGTGCGACTTCAGTGGGCTGAACATGATCAGGGCAGGAAAGGAAAACGCGATATTTTTACAATTTTCCTGTGGCCTACTGGTTTTCACGCTGTTTTTCCGCATTCTGTGGGCCACGGACCGATTTTATACAAGCTGTTAACCATGCGGCGAATGCCAGCTTTTCGAGATTGTGTTTTGTACGCATCCATTACAGCCCAATTAAATGTTTTGTTTTTTGTCCATACAGTATTTTCAAAGGATCGCTTTTGCCCGTACAGTCGATGTTAAATTTTAACAAAACTTCACAACACATAGTGGGCCACGATTAGAAAATTTGTTGTGGCAGTGTGACGTCACGAGGACGACTCTGTTGGGATCTGTGAAAAAAAATTCAAATTCCACTTTACCCGCTTTTTAAAAAGAAACTACACGAAAATATGCTTTTTATGATGTTTTGACTGACTCTCCAGCGCAATCGATCGGCAAGTTATGGCCGACAATTGCCTCGTAAGGCACAGCAATTAATGGCTTTTGCGGTCCTTATAGGGTTTCAAGAAAGACATGAGCTATGGATCAAAAAAAAATTTGAAACCACTGGTTTTGAATGCTTCTGAAGAAAAACGGCGCTTCGCGGGTTGTAGACAGCCACAATTGATTTATAGGCAATAATATCTAGGTCTGTGGAGTTGCAGTTACTTTGAATAGATATACACGCGGGCAATTTTTGTGTTTTGAATCACTGAGCGCGAAACTCTCAGACTTCAGCAGAACGTCACCCACCGTGTGACAAGCTGACTCTGCAGGCTGTTAGCTGATCAACGGCGGGACATCGCCTGCGTGGTATAGAGAAGCTTGCAGGAAGCTATGTATAGCAGGGCAGGCATGACACCTTTGCTTTTCACGTACAGGACTGTTGAGCCGACGTTGCGCACTGCTTTTCAGGAAAGTAGTGATGGCAGAAAGCGTTGAACTGCTTCGCGACAGCATTTACACAGATGCAAGCTACAACCTATCCTAAATGGCCAAACATGTGACTTGATGGATAGATACGTTGAAGAGTTAGGCTGCAGCATGCTGGGGGCGTTGCTGAACTACATGGCGTAAAACACGTTTCACTCCGGGAAACCTAGTGGCTTCATCAAACAAGCATTGCTGGAAGAAAAGCGATCTGCCAGGCCACAGAGTATCTATACCGTGAAGCAGTGAGTGTTGTTTGCGGGGTATTATGATTTTTACAACGAAATGGCGGCTTTATTTGGTTTGAACATTTCATTTCCTGTGGGACTGTTCATTCAAAGATATTTCTTACTCCCAAGTGTTACTATGCTGTTTGGCAGATACTATATGTAGTGATTGTGTTTGGATTCAGCAATGTAGGTCTATGCGTCGTCTGAAAATTTACGTTTAGTCGAAATCTCAGTAGACTTGTTGCTTTTACAACTGTAGTGAGTAGCAGCACATCAGCCTCAGCTGCCGGTAAAAAACTTTTTATTCGAAAGGCCTCACCATAAAATAGATTGAGCAGCGAAAATATATCGTTTGCAAAACAGAAAGTGTTTCTCTCATGTCGGAAGAGTCGAAGGCTGAAAGAGTTTTTGCCAATCTCACAATAGTGTTTTTGATTGAGAAAAATTAAATGAGGTTTACGATAAATTACGCTGAAGGCAGGATAACTTGTTTTGAAGACGGAACTTAACTGCATTGAAATTTAGAGAGAATACTGTAATTATGATAATAAAAACGAGCGGAGTGACTGAAAATTACTTCAAACGTAAAGGTGAAATCCGGCCAAAGGTTCTCAATCAATCAACATTTCCGCAGCACCGAGTGTAGGTGCGAAATGACGCATATATTCGTTTAGTTGTGGGTTGGAATTTTTTGTGCAGAACGCTGAAAATTGGAATAGCACATTTTTAATCAAAACAATCTTTAATTTTTTCATGTTTGCTTTGAGTGTGTACTTAATTGAAACCTTTCCTCGAAAAACTACCTCCTTTAAATTTTTTTTGCATAACAGTGAGTAAAAACTTTTTTCAAATTCGTTTTGTCAATACAAAAAGATGAAAACGGTGTTACCATTTTGACTCCTTTGTCATGTCTTAACTACGGACCGGTGATCTTCGTTTTATCATTCGCGTCACGTTTTGGAAATCGTGACTGCCATCCAATAGAACGGCCACGTTAATTGAACTGTTGTTTTGCTCTTCTAATTTTTTTTGTTGTTAATTTTGATGACGGCAATTTGCGACAGGCCGTAACCTGAATTTAGGTTCTTGCCGAGGCAGCTGTGGTGATCTATCTTGCCTAAGGAGCGCTGCGGTAGGGGCCATGGATCGAACACCCAGCCTTTCCATTGAGAGGCGAACACTTTACCACTGAACCAAATTGTTGTTGTTACTGTAAGTAGAGAAAAGTTTTTTTTTAATGCACAAACTCGTCCTTGCAGCAGAACACCTATGTGCAAACGGTTATGGGAAACTGCTTGGTCTGCCCTTGTGTTGATCAAGACCCCTGAATAAATTAAACAAAGATGAACACCAATTAAAAGCTCTAAGCTTGCTGTAAACTTTCGAGGAATCACCCAACTGGGCTCTACTTTCTTCTTTTTGCGATGATATATCTCCTGCTGCGTAAGACAGGCATGGGGTTTAATTTGTTTAATGTACACCTGCGCAGTATTTATTAACATCGTAGGTGAATTTCATTAACAACAACATGGGTAATTTTGTACCAGGGGCGTATACTCCTGGTGTGCGGCGCACACCCAGTCAAACTGATCGCGACGTGCCTTTTTCCAGATCGTGCGTTCAAGGGAAATCACGAAAAAAGCTTGGAAGGTAATTATGAACGTCTCATTGATTTTCTGAGCCAAATTTGAAAATTTTCCCATTTTGGGTTGCTTAATTTATCCGACTTTTTCGAGCATCACTAGTTTCCCATTTCCTTTTTTGATGTGGCGACCCTGGGTGTGCGTTAAAACAACCGCACACCTTTGCTTGTAATAAGAACATCAGCATCAACCAGGACACATTCGGGCTTCGTCAGTAATTGGCAGTTCAGCCGAATTGATCATAAAGACTCAAACAAGCCCGTATCTGTTTCGTTTCCCCAATAGTTTATATTTAAACAGCCACATAATAAAAAATGAAAGTTTTCTTGCGTCCTTCATGCGCATTCGCAAATTCAGTTCTTTTGTAGTTTAGCAAATTTCGATCCGGCAAACCTGGGTGTGCACCAATCTCGTCGCAAACCTTCTGTGCTTGACTGTTCGTATTCGACTAGTCGAGTCCATAGTCTAGTCCAGTGTTTCCCAACCTTTTTAGGTTTGCGGTACCCTTCAGAAAAAGAATTTCAGCACCCAGTGGCGAACCCATAGCAATTTGCTTTAAGATTTAATTACATTTTGAAATTGTATATTTAATTAGATTTTTTAAGGTATTTTAGAGACCCAATTCGGGTCCCTAGAATTGAAAATCGGGTCCCTAGATTCAGAGAAATCAGGTCTTAAAATCTTCCTTTAAAAAACCCTGATTTAATGATATATTGAAAAACGTCTTTTCTTGCGGCACCCCTGAGTATTGTAAATGGTACCCTAGGGTGCCGCAGTACCCTGTTTGGGAACCACTGGTCTAATCACTAGAGTCTATTCAATAGACTCTAGTAACTAGACAATGAATAGGCCAAGGGTCGGCAACCTACGTCCCGCCAAGCAATATCATCCGGCCCGCAGCAGGGTTGCGGAGTCGGAGGTAAAATGTCCGACTCCAACTCCGACCTTTCAAAAATTTCTAACTCCCACTCCCGACTCCGACTCCTTAACGTAAAGTGAATTAAGTTTTGCTGTCAACAATTTTGTAACAACTAGAACTCAGTGGAAATCGTGGTTCACAGCAAGAATTCTCTGAAGAAAATTTCAAAATAAATTGTACCATTTCAACAGGGATATCCGTGAACTAACGGTAACTGCGAAATGAATTGGAAATAACTGCCTTGTGCCCATGGGCGTCGGAAGGATTTGTTCAAGTGGGGCCAACAATGGTGAAATTTCATTTTACCAAGTCGAAACTAAGAGACAAATATTTTTCTACTAAAACGTTACTAGGAAAATACATAATTTCAAAACCCTGGGGGACAAGGACCATGGATTGCCCCTTCCGACGCGTGTGCTTGTGCCGTTGCTCACTGCTGCAAAGGGGGGATCTGAGCGGCAGATGCGCAAAGCTTCACACTGTGGCGGCAAGCAACCTAGAGCCGTGCTCACTCCATTGTTCGCGCCGCGCACATATTCGCGTTCTTATTCTTAGCGTACATCCCGTTCGTGTGCGCCTACCGACACTACGTCGTCTCTTTTGCTTTGGCAAGCGTTTGCTTTGATTGATTTATTGCTTCATATGACTCAGCTAATAAAAGAAACAATATAAAGAGCCGTAATGCAAAAAAGTAAACAATTGTCGGCGGAAACTTGAATAAGTGAAAACACAATGGCAAAATAACTGATTAGTGCAGTGTTTCCCAAACTGTGTGCAGCAGCACACTGGTGTGCCGCTGAAGAAGCTGAAGTGTGCCGCGAAAGTTTTATGTTTCGATAAAATCTTATACTTTTCATCTCAACTTAGGCTATTTGTTTCAAAGTATGTGTGCCGCAGCCAAATTCAGAATGTATTAGTGTGCCGTAACATAAAAAAGTTTGAAAAGCGCTGGATTAGTGTAGCAAAAAGTGTCACTGTGTCACTAAGGATTGGTGAAAGACCAAGGCGGTCATCTAGTTAACCAAGCCAACCCCGTTTATTACTTTTTGACAAGTGTTGAAAAACAACAGTTGGAAATAAAATAAGCACAGTTATGAAAACAAACAAACACAGAACATGTTGCAGAAAAATTGCAGATGAAGAGAACATGCCTATGTGCACAAAGTAGTAGTTCTAGTTTAACTGAAGAAATTTGATGTGGTAAAAACTGTTAAACACAGTATTAAAAATAAAAAGGAAATGATGAGGTACAAATAAAAAACAAACTTTGGAGTGTAATTTTATGCTTAAAAATGGGATGTGTACGGAAAGATTAACAAACAAAAAAGTAAGGATACACAAAAAACCAACAACTTACATCATTAAAATTACTGAAACAAGTAAAAATAGCATTTTGTTCTTGATGTTACTAAAATAACTAATTATGTGTCATTTTTATGCATGAGGTGCTTCTCAAGTTGCCATTTGAAGGTAGAGGGGGCAGAAAAGCTATTACAGTCTGGTATTGAAGAACACACTTTTGAGCCAACAAACGTAACGGAAAATTTTCGTGAAGATGCATTAACTGTAGGTAAAAACAAAACAAGTTGTTAGAAGTTGATAGTTTTGTGGAGTTAGAATAAATAAAGCTGATTGGAATAGACTAGTTGTCAAAACGGTGTGGAAGTAGTTTGTAGTGATAAGAGTGCATGAATTTACATGCTGATGAGGCATAAAATTTGGGAAGGCAGGGAAGGCATAAGATGTTTAAGTGCTGGAAAGATTCTACCGGGGATGTCTGGTTGGTTGGGCTTATTAGTTTTACAGCTTTATTTTGGAGTTTAATGAGAGGCTGAATGGTTGTGTTCGAAGCACGTCCCCAACTGAGTACATGTAAGTGAGGTATGGATGGATTAATGAGTTATAGACAACTTCCAATACAGACTGTTGTGTAATGTCTAAGTTTGGATTAAACTCCACAAGCTCTTGTTAGTTGAGTTTTCACTTTTTGTACATGAGGTTTCCAGCTTAGCTTATCGTCAAGTAGAACGCCTAGGTTTTTAAGGTTATCTTTGGGGGAAATGCTATGGTTAGTTATAATAACTTTAAAGAAGGTAGGATTATGTTTTTATGAATTTAATAACATAAAGTTAGTCTTATTGTAATTAAGAGAAAGTTTGTTGGCTGAAAGCCAGGGTCAATCACACATAGTTCAAGATTGACAATTGTCTGAAGAACATTGAAACATGAGTTGGACATATGAAGGTGAATATCATTAGCAAATAAAGTAGTATGAAAATAGGAAGCTTGAGCGACATCATTGGCGTAAATAAGGACAAGAAAAGGCGAAAGGACACTACCTTGAGGGATCCCACAAGATACCATTTTTTCTGAAGATTTAAGCACCTATTTCGGTGCATTGCATTTCATTACGCAAATACTTTGAGAACAGTAACACAGTATCTTCGAGAAAGACGTAGTTTTTGTATGTACTAAACCACCTTTGACTCTTGGCTGCACTGAGCTACGTGGCGACGACTATCTTTAAAAGCAGTGTGGGCTGCTGACAAGCACTCTGCCGCTTATGGTTTAGAGCTAAATCGCCTGAGAGGCAACTGTTAGTGGATAGCTGTTTTCAGACGAAGTGGTGAAACTTCGGTGGTGACAACTTTTTTTCTCTCGAAACTTTTGAGATAATTTTTGTCTTTTTTTCAGTTTTGCTACTGTAGATAGTGTACCAGTGGGATTGCCTGAAAGCGCAACCGACGTCGCGCGTGCTGTACATGCTTTGCATGTAGCGCGGAAGGGCGTGTCGTATAGAGCGAACTTTCCCGACGTTGCGCGAACGTTTCCGACACGCGATGAAACGTTTCGCAAGACCCAACGTGGAGCGGCTGCCGCCATCTGCGGGGTCGGTGAGGGCTCTGCGATGGTTTTGGAGGAATTTCTGGTCTTCGAGAAGTGAAAAAAGAAGAACGAAGAAGCCCTCCTCAAATGACAAAGTGAAATACACGAAAACGTCCCAACATGACGAGAACGTGAGCGTTGACAGTCACCATGACGACGAGAAGCGATCTGGCGAAGCCATCGTCAGCGGGCGAGACTTCTGCCGTCGCTACCATCCAGACTACGTTAATAGGAATTTTTGTCAGAATTACAACCACATCATGGTATGGCTGTGGTTTTGATTTTTTAAGACCTTAGTTTATTAAAATGTTACCTCTGGTTGTTTGCCGTGGAGCGAATCGCGCACTTTCAAAGTGCTTTACGACCCACACTGCGCTATACGCAGCAGCGTAACTGACGGGGGTCAGGAGGAGCGAGCCGCGCTCCTGGCAAGCTAAATGTAAAAACCAGGCCCCCTTTAGCTTACATTTTGATATTCAGTATTGTTTACGTTTTCTGTGGGTGGTTGTTTTTGTGCGTTTTTCGGGATGTTTTCGTTTTTTTAGCAAGTGCAGGCATGCACATCATCCGTATTCACTATAATTTCTTAACTTTTTTCAGAGTGTTCGCTAATGTCCCACCTACGGTGGCCAATGTGCCCCCTTCAGCTAAGTTGACTCAAACCTCTAGTTATACGCCAATGTCTATACGTCAATACAGAGCTTGTCAAAGGCACAGGGTTTGTACAGGAAGGGTGTTAGATGCTGATGTTCGATCTCGCGCGTCTTCCCACGCTGTGAAACATTTTTGTTTCGCGGGAAAAAGTGTAAATACGTTCCAGTTGTTTTCGCGCTTACAAGCTGCTGCCCTGACCTTGCTGCGTTGCATGACCTGGCACGCGCTCAAACGCTTAACTTTTTGTTTAGCAATGTCGATATTTTTAGGAATCGAATAAGAAAGTGATACGCCGTAAAACTTTGCTTTTTGAAAAGTTGGGGATCTGAGTAAGATGTCTGTAGTCGATTTTTCAAAATTGTCGGTCAGCCTGTATTTTCCAAACGGCCAGCTCGGCCCAAATAAACTCGGCTAAAGTAGGATCATTAGCATTCTCCAACAAAAACAGAGAGTAATCTACGAAAGCAATATAATTTTGAAAGTTCCCATATTGCTCCCAACAGGGCTGCGGAGTCGGAAGTCCCGTCATCCGACTCCGGGCAATTTCGATTATTCGACTCCGACTCCAGACCGACTCCGACCTTCAGCTGTATTAGTTACTTAAAGTGATAATTCTTTTCAGATGAATTCATAAACCCTACTTGCACTTTCCAAGAATACGGAAACTTCTTTTAAATCGATGTAAATGCACGTTCATCTCTCACTTTTGCAAAATATAATCAAGATGGAGTTACTCTTTTAAGTTTACAGAAAAAATACTCATCTAAAAATGCCACAATTTAAATTATTAGAGAAGGCTGGTAATCGATTAAAGAAGATAGCCTACCTTGTAAACGATATCAGTAAGCAAGTAAAATTGAAAAATGTATGCATCCTACCGGTGTGCATGTGAACATATTGCGCAAGACGATTGACAAACGTTCTCGGATATACTGTCTCAAATGACTTAATTGACACAACATTTTTACGGTCGAACGCCGCCAAGCTTCAGCTTTGCTCAACACATATGTGTCGCTATATTTTTCCGTAGATGGCCAAAAGAACATGTTACAAGTAAGCTCTTATACAGGTCAAAATACACGAACTACCAAGAAACAAATTGAAACCAATTAGTTTTAAGTGTTAGCTTAACCGCTTAGGACAGTGGTTCTTAACCTTTCTACCCACTCGTACCCCCTGAGCTTTCGTTAAATTTTCTCGTACCCCTTGTCTGAAATCAAATAGTAATTGATACTAACACAATTTCGTTGCAACGATATAACAATACAATGAATTTACAGTAAAGTACACCAACAATCAAACATGGCTCTTTTGTTGTTTTTACAATGATCATGCTGCAGTGAGGCTC
>Ga0210059_1008456_pt1 | contig 16239 bp, 10 predicted proteins | sample Ectturendosymbi2_FD_188042 | JGI IMG/M metagenome (GOLD analysis project Ga0210059, IMG submission 188042) | Ecteinascidia turbinata endosymbiont from Florida, USA - Sample 2 (SPAdes) (version 2) | ecosystem: Host-associated > Tunicates > Ascidians > Unclassified | place: Key West, Florida...
TGCTTTAACCAATGAGATCTCTTCTTCTCTGTATATAAACCAGTTCGGTAGTATCTCCACTTCATTCTGACGATATCCCCTGAAGAGTGTCAGACGAAAAGCTTTGGGATGAATCTCCTACTTCACGCCATTTTTGCTTTAGCACAAATATTTTTGTCAACAGCAAGTAACTGCTGGAGCCGCCTGTTCGGCTGCTTCAAAAACATCCGCACTTGTCATTTTTCAAACGGCCCGTTAGCGCAGTCTTTGTGAGCCAGGAAGGGCATCGCGAAGAATAATACCCACTGAATTGCGAAAGAGCAGTAATCCAGTGATCGCGGCGTGTGATCTTTTCGCCGTGATTACATTCGAGCCATTTACGAACTTGCAAATTTTTTTGCCACAACGCGGCTCAATTTGGAATTTTTTTCACCTTATCCAGCTGCTCCTTAGGCCTACTGTAACCTACCTGCGCGTGTCATCCCTTAATCCGAAAGTCCCTGACTAACCCTACGCATTTGTCAATTTTATTCTGACTATTTTTTCGCTAAATTTCTAACATCTTTTTATGTTGTGCTGATTTGCATGTTTGATAGTTGTTTTTTTGCTTGGTGGCTGTTACCGACTACCCTGTTTTTAGCTCTCTGCTGGTACTGTCGCATAGCTCAGGTTTTCTATTTTTTGCAAAACAGATTTTTCACTTTTTGACAGGGTGTAAAAATGCTGACTTCAATTTATCACCAAGGTTGAATTGAAATTATACTTTACTGAAGATGAGGTGATGTTATGTTGTAACAAGTTAGATTAATTTTTTTTGCGGTGAAACATGACAACCTGCTTCTTAACGAGTCATTATTTTTCGAAGACATCTACTGTAGTGCAAAAATGTCGGTTGCAAACGCTAATAAGCGAAAATACAAGGAAGACTACATCAGATATGGCGTTGCTTGCCTCCAGAAAGATGGAGAATATATCCCGCAAGGGTATGTTGTACATGAAAACACTGGCTAACAACTGTTTGAAATCATTCCAACTCAAGCAGCATTTGAACAACGCTCACAAGGAGCAACCTAGCAAAATCGATTGAGCAGGCTACTTTACAGTAAGTCTAAGGAAGGTTGTCTCACACGTGTCAGACTGGATGCAGGACGTGCATTTAACCAAGTAAATTTGTCCGTTGAGGCATCCTATGTGGTTGCACTTCGTATTGCTAAAGCAAAGAAGTCATGATCATGATACTTTGCAGAACTAGTGCAACATGCCTCCGGAATTGTGCTAAAATAGTTTTGGACGACAGAGCTTGCAACACGTTAAAACAAGTTTCCCCTTCTAATAACACAATCAAGATTTTTACCAATAATCCTCGTAGCGAGATGTTAGTGAAGTGAAAGCAATCGCAAAAAGCACATTAAAATTTAAAATGAGCACTTCACTTTGCTGTTTGATTGATATGATGTAAATGAGTGAAATTCGTGAGTGAAACCCATGAGTAGATCCTTTTAATTGTTACATCTATTATGCGAAACCTATATACCACCGAGTTAATAACTACTATGAGTATTGGCTAAATAGCGTTCCGTAAAACATCGTCACTAAAAATACCAGTAGGGAAATTCGAACTTGGTGATTGGCCTTAGTGGGAAACTAGACCGAAAAGGTTAAGAACCGCTGGTTTAGGCCATCAATGATTCATCGTGCATTAGAGCTGAGGACAACAGAAGGTCAAGCTGTTAGCATAAAGATGTTTATCAAGCGTTGTAAGCTACTCTTGAATCTGAACACTTGAGGGTAGCATATTTTATAGGCCAGCAGAAATTCACGCTTCAAGTAAAGGCCAGTGAAACACCTATCGAGCAAATCAAACCACTTGCGAATAAATGCTCCAACTTGTTTGTTCAAATGCAGCAATATCTATTCAAATTCAGCCATTCAACGAATGCAGCTTGATCGTACAAAGGGAACAATTGTTTTGAATTTTGAAGTGTACCATTTCAAAACATCCACAAGAACCGAAAATGACACAGGTTTCACGTAGGCACTCACATCAGGGACGCCGGAACAGCGGTAGGACAGGGGCAATGAACGAGTTGAGGACAATGAAATTATAAAAAACAAAAACATCGTTACCAATTATGCTTGTTTCTGTTCAGAAACATTGTTGGCCTCAAAAATAGCAACAGAAATTACAGAAAAACGTTCTTTATTCTCTGGGTGCACGAATATCTTCAAAAAATTTGTTTCATGTCGATCTTGATAAGCCATGAAATCACCTATGATACTGTTATGAAAAGGCACCTTTGCCCCCGTTACCCTCCTTTTGAGAGATCAGGGGGCAATGCCCAAGGGTGAATACTCCGGGTGCGGTAGGTGTCCCGCACACACCCTGCGAAACTGAATATGACGTGAAATTTTCCAGATCCTGCGATCAAGGTAATCACAAAAAACTAGTAAGATAATTATGTATTTTCCAGACCTGAAGGTGTTCCTCATTACAGACGCACACCTTATGTACTCAACTGCTCGTATTCGAAAACACATTCGCGCAGACTGTTTTCGCAGTTGTGACCTGCGTTGTTCCAAGGCTGAGTGTATTTTACTCCCCTGTTTGTTTCGATATAGCAACCCTATGGGATTGCGCTACTCCAGGGGCACACCTACCGGACCCGACTGCTCGTATCCAAAGAGAAATTCGCGCAGACTCTTTCTGCAGTTGTGAACAGGGTTGTCGTAGGGCTGAGTGTGTTTTACCCCCTGGTTTTAATCTGCAGTCTGATATTTTTGCAGTTATGACTTATGATTTCTTTGTCGTAGCGATGGGTGTGTTTTGCACCTACATCCTAAATTGGAGCGATGATAGCTGAAAGCCAATTAAGTTGTACAGTACAACCACGAATAAGGAGAGTGTGTGTATCACATTAACGATATGCATTGTGTCAACAAACTTCACCAAAGCGTTGGATTGGAAACGTGAATACATCACTTCAAAACACCAACGCAACACATCTCAACCAAAGCCGCTTTTAAGGCGATTTGACAAATTTTATCTAAATGCGTCCAAACCTTAAGACAGCCCGCGACGGAGGTAACGTTTGAAGCCTTTTATCTATTCTGAGATAAATAAACCACTACTGAAACATGAAGAGATCAAATAAACGTTTTTACATTATTGATAGTAGATTACTAAATTTTTTATTGTAGATTCCCATATGGAATCTAATATTTTGTTTTCGTTAAGGTTGGGATACTACACGAAATATAAACATACATACATATTCATCTGTAGAGTAGGTAACCCACCATCACTGCTTTAATTAGGCCCCGCAATACAACACATTTTGTGATTTGGTTGATCCTCTAGCCGAGAATGAGTAAACGATTGGAGCTGAGTGGTGCGTCTCACTGCAGAATGAAAACCAACAGGGAAGAAAATTTAACGAAATATGCCGGATCCATATATGCATATGCAAAGAAAGTAGGAAAAATGGAAACAGCAAATGATGATAAAGGTAGGGAACGGGCAGAAAAAACAAGACACATAATAGAAAATGAAACATAAAACCCATTAAATTTCTGAGTGCTTGATTCTGATGTTCACGATTTTTTAATATTCCTTACATCTTTACTAAGCAAAAAGCATGATCTTGTTTCATTTTGAATTATTGTAAACAAATTGGAGGCGCGGAAAGGGAGGAAATTTCACGGTCGGCCCCCAGCGGCACTTAGCCTCGCTACGCCGCTGAATACAAAGCATCGATGGTGCAAAGGTTGTAGGAAAAAATAGTATGGTCTGCTGCTTATTCAGCTTCTGTCAAAAAGAATATCAATTTTACCCAAATGAAAGAGTTTAAATACTTACGTGCGATTTATGTAACAATGGGACCATAGTTGTGTATAAAAACACTTATTAGAAGTTATATGTTTGATGAGATAAACATATTCGGACTGCACAAACTCAGAAAAATAAGCTTTGCAATTAATATTTTCGCCCCTTTATCTGCGCAAGAAACGGTTTATTTAAAAGGCTATCCAAAAAATCGCCCCGGTGGACGTTTCTGAGTCGGGAACCATCGATAAAAATCGTATCGGAAAATTTACGGGGAGCTTCAGCCCCCTTAGCACCCCCTGGATCCGCCTATAACTGAGTAACTCGTGGTTCCACTCTTCCGACACTAATGAAACAACTCACCGGATTGTATTCGATAGGAACTGTAACGACAATTTCGACAAAGAGCGAAATGTGAAAGTAAATTACGAATAACATGGAAAGAGCAGTCTGCAGCTTTCGTGCGTGAATGAGGCGTAACTATAGTCTCCACAAAGGTGAAGGGTTTGAAGCAATCAACAGTTTTTATGACAAGAACTCGATTTCACGTAACACTACGCATCATCAGTCCTACAATCTACAAGCAATGCTTACGGACAGTGGCATAACTGACTGGAGTCAAAGGAGCGAATCCCCCCCTGGCAAGCTAATTGCAAAACCCGGGCTTATAATTTGATTTTAGTATTCTTTTAGTTTTCAGTACGTTGTTGTTTCGTACGTTTTTCGGAGTATCTTCCAGCGATTTATGGTTTAGTATAGCCATCCGCATCCGCATTGACTATATTTCTCACGTTTTTTTCTGTGAGCTAAGTTTTCCCCTCTGGCTCAAACCCCCAGTTACGCTACTGCTTACGGGTGAAACGCTGAAAGGCTAAAGCAACTGCATAGAAAGCAAAGAAACGAAAGATCGAAATGAATATAAATCAAAACACATGCTGCGACAAACAATTGCTGGTGTGCTAAAAAAGGTAGAACTTTTCCGAAGATTGATCGATTACGTAATTTGGGTAACTGCATCAGAAATGTCAAATGAACGCACTCGACAAGCACTGACTTCACTAGCCTTTCGTCAAGCTTGCACAGTCGAACAAACGGGCGAAGTGCAATTCCTAGAAGTAAATCATTGCCTAGTTACTGAAGACGATTTTGAGTTTGCCACTCGGCGCAGAGTGAAAGGAGTTGGATAACCACAGACCACACGTGAAACGCCACAGGACATACAGGGCATACAAGGCGTGTGCAATGCAAGGGGAGACAAGGGGGAACTGGCAAGGGACAAGGGGACCTGACAAGGGACTAGGGGACCTGGCAAGGGACAAGGAGGAGGGGCTGACAAGGGACTGGGACACTTTTCACCAAAAAATATAAAAAACAAACAAAAAAATTCATTGGTGGCTCTGTCTTTTTCACACTACTCCGCTCGGGCTTTCCGATCGCAACAAAAATGGTGCTGTGACCAGGATGTGAATGTCGCTCCAGGTGCAGACTTCACAAAAAGAACGTGCGATCGATGCGCTTCGTTGTAAAAAGGAGGGGATGTTGTAACAACTTCTCCGTTGGCATTGCGTTAAATATGCGATTCACCACGAACGGGATGTGCGCGAAGAACAACACCCATATATATCTGGCGCGAACAAACAATAGTAGAGTGATCATGGCATGTGATGTCTATTGCTGGTTGCTGCCACAGTGTGAAGCTTTGCACACATGCCGCTCATTCTTTCCGATCGCAACAATAGCAGAAAAAGATATTCATGCACGAGTGATCAACTACGTTTTTCTAATTGCAATGTAGAGATGGCACGGGTGTTAATGGTCCAGTTTTTGAGCGGACCGCGAACAATATTTCTAGCGGTTAGATTTTACCGGGCCGATACCGCCCCGCTAATGTTGGGAAAACTTTCAAAAAAATGGTATTGCTTTATCGTCGTTGCATTTTCAGGCAAATTTACTCTTTTCTGTTGTATGATGCTGACTTCTTGCATAAGGGTGGCGGACCCCAATTTTGGCAGTGAGTGGTTTCTCTGAGGGAACGTGTCATATGCAACGTATCATGGTGTGTTATTGCTTTATAACAAGCTAAAAACGTTCCTGGAAAAATACCCTGGAGATAATCCATCGGTAAGCAGTCTAAAAACAGCAGCTATGTTCTGATGCCAATTTAACCGTGCACAGATTGACTGCCTTTTGTGTTCACGGCTCAAGTTTTTGAACTTTTTGAATGTAACTGGAAGACAAGAAACTTGCAAACAAGCCAGATCGTTGATTGGGCAACTAGATTATGATAGTTGTTTTGCTTCATGTTCATCGTGTTTTTCATTTGATGTAGAACATATTTATAGCAAGTCCAAAAATTTAACTACAAAGAGAAAGCTTGCTTCAAATTTTTATGAATTTAGGATACATAAAAAATTACTAAGACTTTCACGAGGTACACAAATACTTGCAAACCACTCTTTCTAGCAGCATGTGTGAAGAGGATGATAAAAAAGCATTTGCTGCGTAAATGTGTTTAAGTTTTGGAGAAGAAATAGAAATGAGTTTCCTGTTTTATCAAGATTGGCTGGATGTGTGCTGTATAGGCCAGCCACTTGTGCATCCAGTGAAAAGAGCTTTTTCATTGATTGGGGAGGTTTTGAACAAAACGAGAACTCGCCTCAGTGCGGAAAGTATTAGTTTTGACCAGTTTAAAGATAGAGCAATAGTAGAAGTCTTGGTTGATCAGTACTTAAAGATTTTGTAAAAAAAGAAAAGAAAATTGCTCATCGATTGAATTCCGTCGCCTTTGTGAAGACTGGTTACTTGAAAAATTTTTGTATGTACGAAATAACCATAGCTATTGTTTATGCTTGATGTAAGTAAACCGTGTAACTGTTTAGTGGGCCACCGGCAGTTAATTCAGTGGAGTAACTAGGGGGACATCTGCTCCCGGGCGCAGCATTTTGGGGGCGCCATATTGAGGCCGGATTGTTACACAATAATTACAATCACAAAATGTCGAATCCCAATGGCTGCTTCTCCTGGTTGCAAAATCTCATCAAAATCACCATGGCTTGCAAAGCGAGCAATTAGAAACTTTAGTGACGTTTCAGGGCGGAGCTTCTGTCACCAGCAATCAGCGCCCCATGTGGTTTGTCTAACGGTGCGTCACAATGCTTACAGATAGCCAGGGCTGCTAACTATCCGACTTCGCTATCATGCTATAGTTGCGTCACTATGGAACGGGAGCGTTCACAGTGTATGCGATGTGCTACTGCGCATAGTTTTCGAGCAGCGATAAAACTTACCGTACATCTGACCATGGGCGCAATTTGGTGGGGACACGGGGGACATGTCCCCCCACTTTTTCAGGTGGGGCGTATAATATGCTATGTCTCCTCACTTTTTTCTCTTTAGGTTTTGTATTTGGAAAGGTTTAAAAAATGGAAGTGATGTTTGTCACGTTTTGGGTGAAGAGCTTTTCATGTTAGATGGCAGGCCACACACAGCCAAGTTCATGTTGAAGCAGAGTTTGGTGTGGTATCACTGATTCTGTTAGTTTATAAATTCTAGCTTCGATCAAATAATTTTTAGCATTTTTCAAGTTTCTAGTGACCGTGAAAGATCGTTGACTGCTTTTGCCCGACATTTTACCCTGTGTGGTATACTATTAGAAAGGTTATTTTCTTGTAACAGTGAGAGTAATACAGATGCACATGTGAGAGACCACAGTACAGCCATTATTTGTTTCGTGCAGAAATGTAACTGGCTTTGCTTTAACGTTGGTTATTACGTAATCAGAAACAGACAGCGTATAATTTAATGATGCTAGTGTATATGTTAGAACCTTAGATTTTCATGCAAATCTCTGCGAAGCTTTTGCTGAAGACAAAAAAGCAGCACTATTGCGGAGACTTAATTTTGGGATGGACAGTTTTGCAAAAAACTTTCTTCAACTATTAGTGAACAGGATTTCACTCCAAACGTTGGATAAGTAGCCTACAGTATTTACCTAGCTATATATTGTCCTATAGCTCAAAACGTAGCGACCTGACTCAAAAATACGGATAAAATATACCAGGGCTACTCAAATGGCGGACCGCGGTCCGAATCCGGAACTTTGGATGGCAACGGCCGGACCTCGTCAGCCTCTCAAAGGTGTATTCTATACCCAGAAGTTTTTATCCCAAAATGAAAGGTTAGGGATTCAATGCCACTGCTCTCCGACGTCCCTGCTTGCCGCTATCAGCAGTCACTGTCTCGCTACATTACCTGCCAAGATGTCTGCATTCAAGAGTCACATGCGACAAAACGCCTAATATCGTAACTTGAAGTGAACATTTGAAGATTTGTTGCCATGTTATTATTGCACGATAAAGATCAACAGTAAATCAATCCGCTCGCAAGTTTGGCAACTTGCCCCTGCAGGCAGTAGCGTAGCCAGCACAGAAATTTGGGGGGCCAAAAAATTTGGTGGGGGCCAAAATGTTTGATCTTAGGCGAGCAACACTATTTTGTTTGTGATACCGCCACCCAAAGCACAAATGACTAAAAAAATCTTTTTTTTTAAATTTTATTCTAAAAATTTGTGAGTGGACATGGCCCCTAGGCCCCTCTGGCTAAGTCTATGCCTGCAGACAAAGGAGCGGTCATGAGTGAACTGCAGGTTCAGCACTGCATGACACCAGAACAGTGAACCTGGCTTTTGCGCAGTTTGTGTCGTACCGGCAAATAAACTGTTATTGCAAGAAATAAATCAGTTAATCGGAATTGAGCTGCTAACGTCAAATTTTCTAGAAAGTTTTATAGTTCTTAGTCCCAATTTCCAGAGAGGGGCAAATGCCCGTTTTGTTCCCGGGGCAGATCCAGCCAAAAAGGCAAAGGGGGCGATTTCAGTAATATTTGTTGGTCAAGTCTCATTACGGGTTCACTACTTTAAAGATGAAGCATACTTCACAACACTTCTGTGACAAAACAATGGATTTAGGGGGGAGCGATCGCCTTGGTTTTAGGGGGAGTGATCGCCTCAATGGCCCCTCCTGGATTCGCCTCTGTTTTGACGACCATGCGGACGCTCATGGCTTTGAGTACCACGAGTTCAAAAGTGTTTGCTTGAGTTCAGTGTGAAAGCACACGCATAGCCATAATAGTCAGTCTTTACGCATTTCCATGTTTAGCAACAATGTTGACCTCAAAACTATTAACAGAACTTATAGAAAACCATCCTGAATTTTAGGTGTGCGTGAATAGCTGCAATAAATTTGTTTCAAACTGATCTTGATAAATCATGAAATTACTAATGATACTGGCATGTAAGGGCACCTGTGCCCCCGTTCCCCCCCCCTTTTCAAAGATCAGGGGGGGAAGTGCCCGGTAATGCACCCCGTTCCGGCGTCCCTGCCCACAGTAGCACCATGGTTCTCAAACTGTGTTTCGCGACGCCCTGGTGCGTCGTTTGAATTTTCCAAGGGCGTCGCACAAAAGTGAATTCAGTGCAGTTTTATTAAATGAGCTGATGAGAGCAAAACTCAATGCAATTTTATAATTTTTCGAAGAACAGTTATTGTTCAAGTGCAATCATCTATTCTAAATCATGTTGACAGCAGATAACTATTTACCATCTCATGACCACGCGGCTGTAGTTGTTGTTGGCCAATAAACGCATTGCACTTTTTAATATACCTTGCTTCTGACAAATGAAGGCTGCAGTAGTCAGTTATAAAAATAATCAACTTGCTGGTTGCTTAGCTCAGGATGAATTTTTTTTAAAAAAAGGTATCTTGTGTAATACCTTCGTTAAATTGAATAAACTGAATATTTTTATTTAAGGTCTGAATAAAAAATGTTTGACGTATCAGATAAAATTGCGCGGCATTCAATAAAAAGCTATCGTCGTGGAAGGAAGATTAAACGAACATCTCTGGAAGTTGTCAGTACTTTACTCTCTTGTCAAATTTTCTTGTAATGTGCCTTCAGATTTACAAAGTAAATTTTTTCAGCATCTATCTAAGCTCGAATCGAAATTCACTCAGTGCTTTGGGAGAATTATGAAGCTTTAAATGGATTTGTGATCCTTTGATCCAACCTACTCCACATACTTTACTGAACAAGCAAAAGAAGACTAAATTTACGGTACCTGTGATAATTTCCTGAAAAGAAAGTTTAATTCAGGAAATCCAAAAAAATTATTGATTTCATTGAATGACGAATACCCAGCTTTAGCGAAAAAACGTTACGGATGGCAATCCCTTACGCTACGTCTTATGCGAAGCAGAATTTTCCACCATGGCCGTGACTAAAACCAAATATCGATAACAAAAAATTCTTGAGAGGGAAATGGGGGTGCTATTTTCACAAACTCTTCCCAGACGCGACGAACTTTGCAAAAGCATATTCGGCAAGCATACCACATTGAATTATGCATATTTCTTTTTGTTGTTTCATCAAATAAGTAAAACTTTGATGATATGTCTCTTTATTTAACCATCTTGTTGCTGGTGCGTTGCAAGTCCAGCAAACTTTTCAAAAGCGTCGCAACGAAAAAAGTTAGAACTTCTTATGGAACGTCACTGGCCACATATTTCCTAGATTAATGTACATGTGACACATTTAAATTATATCAGTTTTTTGACGAATTAATCGATACTGTTGCATCAAAGGCAAACAATTTTTTAACTTTTTTAATTTTCAGGTTATTATATCCAAGGAAATCTTTTAGGATTTTGCAATTTATATTTGTCTGATAGTTGTGTGTAAAATCATTCGCCTGCAGTTTTTCATATGCATTTTCTGTCTATCCTCTTTTATGTATTTGTGAGTCAGCGCTCAGTCAGTCCTTCGTGACGTTCTAAAACTCAAAAGTCTGGGACTGCGTGCTCCAGAACCCCCTACTGCTCGCACCAGCGGTGACTGTGACCAGACGCAACGAGAGAAGGAAACAAGCGGGTACGCTGGACTCGGGATCTTTAAAGGCCTTTGACAAAACCGTGCTTCAGAAAACAAGGTACAGCTCTGGCTAATTTATGCTGTGTTATAAGAAGATTTTTGTGGGGCCGGCCAAACTGACTTTATCCCAGGGTGCAGGAAACCCTACGCACGCTACTGGGTTAATGGGATGGATGTTGCGACTTGTGGTTGGTCCGAGCTCAAAAAATCTTTGACCGTGCCATCTCCACAATATCCCTCTAAAGAAAAGCGCTTATGACATCACACACACACAGAAAATGAACCACTGCAATAAAACAGTTTTCAAGACTACCGAGTAGACCTCTCGTGACACTCCAAAATGAGTATATAGAACCTAGTGTAAACGAAACTGAACCTTTAAAACTGTGCTGAAGATTTTCATGCACGAGTGATAAACGGTGTTCAATTCTTGATTGCAATGTACTTCGAAACAAAAACACCGCTTATGACATCACACAAGCAGAAGATGAACCACTGCAATAGAGCAGTCTTCTGTACAGATGCCCTTCCAAACTTCAGCATTGGTCAATAATTCTTCAGATAGGCACTTTACTCCAGACAGGGAAGTTTCGGATATCGACTGCGCAAAAACAAATGATATGAAATGTTGTCAGTCTTCACAAGGGCGAGGCAGTCGAATGAAATTATTTTAACAGGATATGAAATGGTTCGTAGTTGCGTTTGAGCCTACGCGAAAAGCATAAGATTCTTTTTTAATGCTGTCGAACGAATTGTCGTTTTGCATTACCAACAGTTTTCGTAAATACACTTCAGGCTACTTTTATTACCCTAAACCATCCACATTGCTAAATTACACTCATGGGTTTTGAACGCTGTCTGATGCATTAATTTCTAACACTTCAGAAACGTAACGATTTTTGGTAGTCAACTGTCTCATATACAGCTACTTTGTACTCAGCGAAAAAAGAAAATTTCTATTTCCTTTCTAGGCCAACTGCAGTTACCTTTAGCGTCAAAAACATTTGTAACTTGTTTCAAAAGTTTGCTTTTTTGCTTGTTTTTCGAACACCGAGTAAAATTTTTGTTAAGAATCGGATGCTAATCCAGTTTTCCACACCAGAAGAAAGCAACCATTTTGTTAAAAATTATTTTAAAAATAATTTGTGAACAATTTTTGTGAAAAAGAATATTCAACAGATCGCTTTTTTTTGAGAAGTTTCGGATCGATTTCTGTTCCAAAGTAACATTTCAGATCTAGCCTGGAGTTACTTCAAGGTTGTCTTCCCATAACACATAAATTGATCTTCAGTTACAGCAAGCAAAGGTGAAAGGTTTGAACCCATCAGAAAAAATTCATTAGGAAATCGATTTCACGCAACACTACGCATCCTCAGTCCCACAATCTTATTCAAATAGAATCTTTTTCTACTTGGGTTCAATTTCAAAGGCGTCTGCCAACCTTGCGAACGCAAGTCCGTTGCATTACGCTTTCTACCAACGCTCTGTTTTGAGTCATCGCGGCGTGATTCCGTCATTGTGGGCTTGTTGCGTTGCTCGGTGATTAGCAACAGATAGCTTTCGTGTTTCAGTGAAAGCAATTATTTGGGAAAGACCACGACGTATTTTCTGGCATTTTTACTTCCCTCAGATTGTGTTTTGATTTATACACTTTGGGTTTTGATTGCTTGCTTTCTCTGCTCTTGCTTTATCTTTTCAACCTTTCAACGGTAAGAATTGCTAGCAGATTTCAGAACTGCAGGTGCGTAGTAATACGGGAAAATATTTGCTGACAGGTTCGACTTCGTCGTCTTTGGGGAAACTAGTGACTTGAATACAGATATGTGCAAGAGTTTGAATAATCGCAAAGTCATGAAAGCAGAGCCCAGTCGGCTGATTCTTCGAAAGCTTTCAGCAAACCTACAGCTATTCATTGCATGCACTTACGTCTCAGAATGAATCTTCAGATTGTAAACGTGATTAGTAGCTCCACTTCCCTTCGTCGGGCAACTCGCCACAGGTCCGTACTTCTGATAGGTGTACAGAGCGTCACGTGACCCAGCACACCAACCACCATCTTGCAAGGCGATGACGTTGTATCCGCGAGAGAAACCAGCCTGGACGCATTTGGCGATGGCTTCTTGTCGGGTTTTGTAGTTTCCATCGAGTACAGGGTCCAATCCCTCCAAGGTCGGAATCGCTCGATCGACTGTGTCTCTCCAGCAACCCAAGCTTTCCAAGGTTACTGAAAACAAGAGTTTGCAAGAATCGAATTCTATGACAGTTTGATCAGTTGTTAAGCGATAAATTACTTTGCAGTAAAAATTTCTTTGCAATCGCAAAAATGCACCTTTCAACGCTTCTCAGCGTTTAGGTTCAAGCAAGCGTGTGAAAGGCTTCAGAAAAAGCAACCGAAGTGCAAGATGCAGTCAAAAGTGTGAGATTCTTTCAATATTTAGTTGCTACACTGAAAAAAAATGTTTTCATTTAGAAAAAACACTCACCCACGCCAATTTTAACAAGTTCGTACACTTGATTAGCCGCTGGACCACCTTCTCCGTCGCCTAAGCATGCGGTGGATTCTCCATGAAGACGATATCTTTGTCTAGCTAACGGCGAGCTTGCACACCAGCCTCCGTCCTGTGAAAAAATGTCGACAATTCAATTACAGCTTCAATATACCGAACACTTTACGTGAATGTGAAAAATATTGTTCATCTATTCATATTTAAGATATTTTGCTCAGTCTGCTTTACCTGAACCGCAAAAACTTCATCACCATTGTTGTGAGCAACTTGCGCACATTTTCCAATTGCTCTGACTCGGGCTTTGTAAGTGGCCCCGTCCAGAATCGGATCTCCTTCTCTGGGAGGTATGGCCCTGTTAGTAGTGTCTCGCCAGCAGCCGAGGTTGTTATAAGTGGCTGCAACAAGAAAACACAGTTGCACAATGTCTTTTACACTGTCCTTTCTAACATACCGTGTTTCTCTCTAAACCGTCTGCTTCAATTAAAACCTTCATGCGTTGAGGATTGCAAGCCATGCAATTTAAAGCAATGACAACATAAAAGCTGCTTGCAGACGGTATCACGTGACATTAGTTCCTCCGCTACAGAAAAATGCCGTTGATACTTGGCCTCGGCAAGCATTTCAAATGGTTGATTTTTGGATTGGACGAATTTCTGCACACTGTGGCAAAAACATTTTATAATGGTTTCTCAAACATTTTCTTTATTAGTTCTTCGAACAGTTTAAAGTTATTTGCAAGCAATTCTAAGATCTTTTGATTAAAAAACCATAGAGCAACCGAGCAAAAATGGATTTCAATTCAGAAACACTGCTATTAGCAACAGTCGCTTTACGTATTCTTTCCAAAAACAGAAACATCAGTGTCCACTTTCCATGTAATTAAACTCAAGGAAGGTGACTACGTAAGCACAAAGTTTACATGAAAAACAAGTGAAGGCAATAAAATAATAACGCTAGATCATTATAAATCTCTCGATTACACATTGGCAACACTGCTATACAGTGGTAACATGGTAACATTCGCAGATACATGAAATACCTATCATCTTCAGCCGATTATAATAGGTAATTTATCATCTTTCAACAATAATGAATGCAAAGGAAGCAGTAACGGATCCAAGGGGCAGTTTGGGGCAACTGACGCCCCAAACGTTTGTGGATCCCCGTTGAATGTCGTCCGTGTGACATCGCAAGATCCCCTTTAGGCGTTTAATACTTGGCTCGTGGCACGCAGATTAATTTCGACGTGTTCCGCGTTCCATAACAGCCATTTCAGGTTTCGGTTGTTGTGTCATTCTCAGTTTTTGGCAAACCTGGCCCAGTACGAACAGCTTTAAACCGTACGCCGGTCTACTATGTTTGAGTTTGCTCTGAGTATGAGTTGTAAGGGTGTGCTTTAATCAACTCAAGGTTGTGTACAGCGAGAGTTTATTCGGGTAGTGAAAGGCGGCGCGTTTGAAAGGGCAGGCCGAAATTTCCTTGCAGCGTGGAGAAGCTACAGTACCGTTGATATCAATGCGCCCCCTTTGGTGCCTATCGAAGTAGAAACAGATCTAAAAAAATACTCTAAAATAAACAACGCTTTACACTTTGCTGGACTTCGGGATTTACGTGCTAAAATTTCACTCTGCTTCTATTATCGAATAGTATCAACGATGTTATTCTTTTGTAAATAATGCTAGTGTTCCATAATTTCTTTACCGCGTAGGAGGGGCCCATTGTTGCCAGTTTGGCTTTTTTGAGGCCAACTTTATAATTTTTGACTTTTTTTCAATTCTTTTGGACTTTTTTTTTCGGAAAAAGGCAAAATGAAAATTGAATTTTTTGGCTTTTTTTGGCCGTTCAATTTTTATGTCGCTTTGGCAGATTTAAAGATGAGTTGGGCAAATTTCTGGACACAGAAAAAAAAATTTTTGTTGGAAACTCCGCACTAGAATTTTATAATTGTTTGTTTTGCTGTTTCATGCTTTTTAGTTTTGCTTTTCAGGTTACTCCATAACAAGGCCAAAATTTACGAGACTTTTATTAACTGAGTGAAATTTGTTCGGTATATGCATACATTGCCTTTTGAAAGTGCTGTGCAACCTGTATGGGTGTTTAAAAATGTATGTTTATCTTGTACTTGGAGTTTTTTTAGTGCCTTCTGACTTGTTTTTAACGGTTGATGTGAATGTTTGTACTCATGACAACCTGGCAACCCTGGAGGTGTCCAGCCTTACTCAAATTAGGTCAGCACAAGCGAGGTCGCTTTCGCTAGCAGAGTTATCGGCTTGCCGCTGGGCTGGGCAAAATTTGTCTGTTTTGTTACACATTTACTTTTTAATGCCTGATGGTAGACCTAAAAGGAAAAGCAGGAGTGAAAATAGGAATGCAACATGGAAAACGTACATGCCAAACTGACGCAAGATTTTGGAAGCCTCCAAAGCGAAAAATAGTTTCAGGACTGTTGCCAGTGCAGCCCGTTAGTCCGCAGTATGTCCGAGTTTTGCACTGTAAAGGTGAGTGGATGAGTTTCTTGACTAAACTAATACCCTTGATTGAAACATAATGCAGCGCGTATAAAGCTGTAGATCTTCGTTTGCAGACAACTTTCCCTTATCTGGCAAAAATGCATTCAGTGTGTCCATTAGCTAATGGAATTATGACCTGACAATGCAATTGTGCAACAGCTGACTCCGCCAATGGGCCACCGCAGCATAGCATTGAAATAGAACGTAGGCTACACGACGCGCCTCAACAAACCATGGTACAATACAGGAACTTTGGCAAAATACCAGCTATCTGCAGCTTGGAGGAATGAATAATAATTGGCTTTACGCGGTCATGAATGTTTTTGCTTAACGGTTAAATATTTGCGTACAAAATTTGGGGGACGACGGCGCCTTTCGGCCCCACCCTAGCTACGCGCCTGGCAGTGCCGTGGCAAGGGTAAGTGAGGCCCCCCCCGAAATTTCACGTGGGGCCCCCCATACGCTATTGGCCTATTATTATGAATTGCAGTAAAAA
>Ga0210059_1008457_pt1 | contig 16239 bp, 10 predicted proteins | sample Ectturendosymbi2_FD_188042 | JGI IMG/M metagenome (GOLD analysis project Ga0210059, IMG submission 188042) | Ecteinascidia turbinata endosymbiont from Florida, USA - Sample 2 (SPAdes) (version 2) | ecosystem: Host-associated > Tunicates > Ascidians > Unclassified | place: Key West, Florida...
TCCTCACATATAATAAAAATTAAATTGTCCGCTTGGCTGCTGCAATTGTGTTGTTCCGCGTCTTTTGATTCCATGTCCTGTTTAAGTGTGCTTATCTCTTAAAGATATGTCTGCACCGTTTTTGTAGATATATGTAGATCTATATGAAATTTGTAGACTGTTGGTCGTCTCCTGAGCAGTTCGACTGTGTTTCGAGGGGGAGGATGACTCGAAGACCTTGCGGTCATTCTCCTCCCCCTGATATCTGATTTTTTCAGATGTTAAATAAAATTGTCTGTCTGTCTGTCTGTCTATACCGATTCTCTATGGGTTTTACGTGGATGATTACGAACAGTTTGCGAAGAACGTGAACACGTGAGGTCTTAGCGGAATTTTAGGTACTGCAAAATATAAAACAGTTATTTCGTCTTTTCTCAAACGAAGCAAGTTACTAAAAGAGGACAAAAAGGGATGAAATCTAGTTTTTTTCATCATAAAAGTGGACAACAATTTTTCGTCAGAAATGCAATCGTTTTTGTTTTAAAGTAATGGTTACGAATGCACCAACACTTTGATTAGGGAAATTATTTTCCATACTGGTTGGTCATCGGTCACCAAGTGGTTGCTTCATACAACAGCAAATTTCGTAGAGCTTGTAGAGTTGGCTAAACAGAATTCATCAACCTCTGCTTATATGGAGCATATTGATCTTAATTATTTTCCAATTAAAATGTGTTTGGAACTGCTTTTTTCGCAACACTGCCACACACCCTTTGACGTTAAGCTGTTATATTGCTTCTTAGCTGATCAGCTTACCCCAGGACGGCGATAGCACAGTGGTACAGTGGCCGCTTCTCAATTGGAAGTTTAGGTGTTCGATCAAAGGCCACTGAGTGAATCGCCGTAGCGCTCCTTGGGCAAAAGTATTCACCTCGATCGCCCCGGCAAGAAGCAAATATATGGCTACGGCCTGCCGCGAAGTGTGACCACCAGAGTCTAATTAATTACCAATAAACTGATTGTTGCTTGAAACATGGCGTTGCTTTTGTTTTCCCTTGCACAAATGAGGTTATAAGAATAATTATGAATAATATCCAACAAGCGAGAGTAGAATTTTATACGCGTTTCCACCGCAGACGCTTTTTCAAGAGCAAGTGTGTGACATGACGACCAACGTTTAAACATCCTTACCTGACTTTCGTATCCTTTCAACCAGGTCTTATAAAGAAGTTCCATTCTTTCCTTTTGGTTGGATTGACTTGTTTTTATGGTGAAAATTATTTCATCACGTTGAATTTGAGTTGACTTTAAAACATTCTGAGCTTCAGATTTCAGTGATGTGGTTACGAGTTCTTTAATTTTCAACAGAAATGATGTCGTGGGCATTTCTGGGTTTTTGTTTTGCCTAAACTGACTAATTGTGATTAACAAGAAAGACACAAACACACAACATCTGAAAATGCTTTTGATACCTCGTCGCATTCTATTTCGCCTCAACCTTGAATTGCAAAAATTAAATGATAAGCATTTAAACGCATCATCGTCGGTTACAACAAATCAAAACTGAATTTGAGAACTTAGAAAACCAGGGTCAAACGTATGAATCAAAAAACATTCACTGGACTTAGAGACCACAGCAAGTGCTTTTATTGTGCAAAACAATAGGTGTATTTTTCTATTGTACATACACTGCGAATGCATATTTTTGCATTGGTTCCTAGGGACCGCAGGAGCCAATATACTGACATTGCTCTGCTATTTTTGCTATAACTCACGAAACGCTAATGTTACGTCCACCAGCAAGGTATCGCAAGAAAGGTATTTTCACATCTTTTGAGGTATTGACGATGAGTTTGTGACATCATTTAGGATCTCAAACCAGGGAAAAACCTAAAAAACGGTGCAGCCAAAAAAAACATGGGGTAAGTTTAAAAACATATAGAAAAATATACAAACACGTCAGAAAAATTGTTTGTACATGAAATATGTCAGCCAAGACCCAAAGATTGTAAAAAAATTATTAAAAATTTGTGCAAATTTTTTAGGGGAGTTCAGAGAGGATTTTTTTATTTTTTAGGGAGTTTGTCATTTTTCGCAAAGAAAAATTCATATCTCCGGTTCCGATCATAAAAAAATCTGAAACTTGCGGAAAATCTTCACATCCTCGTCCTACAACATCCTACCAAATTTCAAACAGAAATAATTAGAAAAGAAGTTACGGCAATCTAATCTAAAAAATTGCTCAAAATTTGACGAAAAGTTGACAAAAAATTATTGAAAGGTTTAGAATTTTTTCTTCCGGTTGTAGCTTTTGCGTTCTTTCCAATGGCGCACTCCAAAATCCGGTATCGGCAACGGTTTTGGCGTAAAACCCAAAAAATCGCTTTTCTTGTCTTGCATTTTTTACCCCAACTCTGCTTTTCTTTTCCCCAACCTTTTTGCCCCCCAAAAATTGGGAAATGACTTTTGTTGGTATTGGTGGTTAGGTTTTGCCTTTGCAAACAGTTGAAGCTAATAAAACGCTTCGAAAAAGCGAAAACGTGGGCGTGAATTTTTTTAGTATTATCAAAAACATGCTCAAATTGGTCAAAAAAAACAAAAAATCAATTTTCTCAAAAATTGCAAAGGCAAACATATTTTTCTTTTGGACTCATCTGAAAGATCTCGTGATAACCTTTCTTGCAATGTTTTACTTGTCGACGTACCTTCAGTGGTTGACGAGTTATCGCCGAAAAAACGCCGAGCAAGCCGATATATCGGCTTCTGCGGTCCCTAAGGGTTTTAAGGATAGCTCTTAGTATTTATAACTTTGACTAAAGCTTTCAAAATACCAATGACACTATTGCCAAACTTATGAATTGCCAGAGCAAAACAACCTTTTAATGAGAACGTTAAAACAAGATATTGTCGTTATTGAGCAAACCTTCAATATTTAGCCATGCGATGCGGCTTAGAAAAACAAATTTACACAAGACATTTCTTTAGTTTTCCAGCAAAAGCATGGTCCAAGATTATTTCAAAGAAAAATTATTTACCGAATGAATTGATACAATTAATACCATGTTCTCTTTCCATGCATATTTTGGGTGTTTATCTGAAAACATAGGGAGCAAATCAGAAGCTTTATAAAATGGCTTGACGAATGTGAAGCTGTATCGTTTTCAAGGCAACCGTTGCTTCAAAGCTGGTTTTTAGGTGGAGACGGGTACGTTTTCTTAACCTTCACAGCGTTGTCTACAGGTTAGCATGTTCCTGTGGTGCCTTCTACATCTGACAGTTTTTGGGGGAAATAGTAGAAAATCGTATACATGTGTACCGAACCTTACAATGCTCGTCTGTCTGTTGCAGTAGGCCAACTCGAGTCACAAGGTTGATTTTCGCAACCCCACTATCATCGGCAGTCAAAACAATCGGCGACGACTGCAGATTCTCGAATCCCTATTGATTCAAGAACACAAGCCAGAGCTTCATACAAGCACAACGCGATGCCTTTATGCACAGGGCCGGCTTTAGCAGGCGCGGGGCACAATGCAAGACCTAGGCGCGGGGGCCCTCTGAGCAGTGGTGTTATTACGTCATCGTGCTCAGTCACGCGTGTTATGACCATTTTGATGAAGACATTTTAGCAAAATAACTATATGAATATCAAAAAAGAGGGCAAATTATTGGATTTGATCTGTATGTAGGCTACACGTTAACGCGGGGGCTCCCAACCTGGGATGCTTTGCCTATTTGAAGGGCTACATTCAGGCCCGTAACTATGGGGGCGCAAGGATCTTCGCCCCCCTTGGAAAATTTTTCTCCTCCCCTGGAAAAACTGTGTTGGACACAGTTTAAAACATTTGGGCCCTTCTCAGAAAACTCTTCGCCCCCGTAGTGTCCCAAGCTGGTTACGGGCCTGGGTACATCTAAGGTTAGGATACAAGGGAAAAATATATCTATATATTTATTTCCAAATATTCTAAAATATAGTTCTATGAAAATTTCGGTGGACTTTCGTTATTTTACTCGGCCTTTTTGCTGCAACAAATTTCAGGGTAAATCCTCATCTATCGAAATGCTGAAGGGATACATGGTCAGAGAAAGGTTTTGAACCCCTGTGATAACACAACAGTTTCTTTTATGGGGAGTGGGCATAGCTCATGTGTCTCCCAGCTACGGTCATGTTTATGGCTAATAGTATGCTGCTATGGTGGACATTAGACAATGTACTGCTACCAATCGCAATCAAGCCGAAAGTTGTAACGGAAGTTCTGCAATGGAGCGGCGAGCGCAAGCGCAAAGTTACGCCAGTCATACCAAACTGACAAGCAAATTGAACTCACAATGCAATTACTTCGTTCTTGTTGAACGAGACTTTCGTTCGAAGAACAACTGACTTGGAGAAAACTGTTAACATGAACTTTTTGCTTACGTCGCTTTTGGTAACCACAATCGCAGACGCACATAAAGGTAACAGACTTCACAAGAGAGCAACCCACGCATCCGCCCAAAGTTCCCCAAAAGCCCAAGTTTACAGAACAGGGGTTTCCAAACTTTCTCTGACCATGTACCCCATACTGAATTTTGTACAGAATTTTTAGAATTTCGGAACTATAAAGGTAGACTCCGTTTTTATGTCTTAAAGTTAATTTGTTGCAAATGTACAATAAATGTACGCCTTCAGACAGCCAATACCCCAAAGGGTACATGTATACTTAGTCATTATGGTTCATTATGCATGACCTTAGAATATAAACTCTTTCCATGAATTAGAAATGTAATGTACAAAGATGTTTTACCTTCCACGTCACAGTTGTAAAAACATTTGTCAAACGCAATATACAATGGGCATGGTTGATTGATGAAATAGAAGCATATAGCCGCCCAATATATTGATAAACAGGAACGAGTGTGCTGGATGACATTCACAATTTTTGCCAAAGTCTTTCCAAACACAGAAGAATCTCTCGAGAACTGAACAACGTTACGTTACAATAGTGGTTCTCAAAGTGGTCGATATCGACCCCCAGGGGTCATTTAGACCATCCAAGGGGTCGATAAATAGTCAAGGGGTCGAATGGGGGTCACTTAATGACCAGGGGGTCAATGAAAAACTTCTGGGGTCAACTGGAGATATGAAGCCTCCAATTCAAAATTATTGTTAATCGGGGAAGGAATGCAAACGGCCTTTTTCAACAAACCAAACAAAATTAAGAGGGCTGATCACATCTCAGCTACAGTAGTTTAAAAGGACATTCCAGGGGTGGCCAAACCTGCTCCATGTATGAGCCCCAAATCGTAAAACCCAACTTACAAAGAACCGCAACATAAAAATCTAAAAACACGAATTTATTTGCAATCTAGGCTTCTGTGACATCATAACTTTTTTAAGGACTTGCAAATGTAATACTGTACGGCACGCTAGTCACCATAGTCAAGGATCATTTAGGAAGCGGGGCCCTAGGCCATCTTAGTTTTTGGGGTCCCACGCAGGTGTGACCTATTTGGCTATTTGTCTGAAAAGCGTGAAAGTATGCCCCTCTTATGTGTAGGGACCCCTCAAAGATCTATCTTTTGTGGTGCCGACTTTGGTTCTACGACTGCCTTAGATCTTCAACAGAAATTGAAGCCTTTCCTACATTCTTCTCTGGAACAAATGGCAGTGCAATATTTTCTTGGAAATTATGGCTCTTTCATGTAGTTCAGAAGTTCTCTTCGTTAAATTCCCGAGATTTCTAGCGTTTGTTTAGGTTTATTTTTCGAAAATACACATTTTCATGCTGGTCCGTATTGCTGCCCTCAGAAATATCCTCTAGTTGTCGATCTGATGAGCTGCACGTAAACTCCTTTGGTATAGAAACCACATATTTTATGGAACAAACAAGCACAATCCATTCAGTGGACATACGGTTTAGTTATGCCTTTTTAAGTTGTCATTTTCCAAGAAACACAAAGTACAGCGTTTTAATCTTCTTTAGACTGATGGTAAACAGCATGAAAACAAGCTTTGCACAGCAAAGTATTGTCGCAACATCCTCAGCTAACCATATGAAGTAAGCCCAACGTAGACACTTTTTCCAAATAAAACTCACGAGAAACTGTTCTAGCTGATTTACCTAACATAGGCGTATAGAGTTTCAGCAAGCAATCTCTGTTTGCGGGCAATCTAGTTGATAGCAAACAAACGTAGCATCCGATACTGACAATATTGCTTTTCGTCGGAGTTCTGCAGTGCCTGGCTGTCTTGCGTTGTTGCGAGCTTTTTGTCTGGAAGATGGAATATCAAGAAAGTACTGTTCTTTCATTTTCATTCTGTTCTTGTAACCATAGGCGTAGCCAGGGGGGCAATGGAACCATTCCCCCTAAATTTCTAACATATCTTGCCATTTTGTGCTTTGACAGGCAATGTCCAAACAAAATACCGTTGCTCGCTTTAAGTCATAGTATTTGGCCCTCCCAAAAAAATTTTGGGATGGCAACGCTACTGTTTGTAACCACTTTCATACAGACAACCTGCATCTCTCTAGCGCCCAACCATGTTCCTCAGTATCAGACCTTTGACACAGCACTTCCCTAATTGATGTTCAATCTTCCACTGACAAAAAGATCGCAACAACGCAAGACCGCCAGACACTGCAATATTATAATTCTCAGTATTATCGTGTTGTTACTGTACTGATAGTCTAGACTAGACGTTTGCATTTTCGCTCGTTTCAAAGTAAATTGTGAAGTTATGACTCTCCACAGTTTCGCAAATTTTAAGTTAATAATGAGTCGTCATAGGAAGGAGTTGTGCGGGGCCTCAAAAGCGCAGGGCCCTAGGCCATGGCTTATGCGTAAATCCGTCGCTGACAACAGTACCACTTAACAATATTTCTACACTTTGCAATATGTAGAAATAAAAATAAAATTTTTCAGAAAGCTCGCGAGCCGCGGTTTGGCCACCCCTGGTACATTCGATTCGAACAGTTTTTTTTTAAATCATCCATTGTGATGACATTATAAAAACTGTTCTGTTTGTTACGTCACAAACAATATTGTAGTGCATGTGTCGCAGTTCGGCGTTTGTTAGACTGGCAGTACAGCAGTAGGCTACGCAGTAGGACGGAGAACAATTCTTGTCTTATGTTATGCTTACATCTATAGTTCTAAGCATATTTTCGGATTGTGTATTATTTAATCATGCATTTCAAGCAAAAGTTGCTCAGATTTATTTTGACACACACTATCCTTGTATTAGCAACTGTTGGGCTAGGCCACGGGGTCTACAGAAAATTGTATGCCCTAATTGGGGGTCAACGTGCAGAAAAGTTCGAGAACCACTGCGTTAGCAGAACTGCCATCGAATTTAATGCGACAGACACTCGTTTTTACCTGTTCATTGCTCGTTGAATCACTACACACCTTGTTTGCAGTATGTGGATCTACTTAAGTCTCAACTGACACTAGCAACAACAAAATTCTATCCATAACGAGTGGGACGTGGTCAGTGGCGTGCAGAGGGGAGGGGGCGAACGGGGCGCCGGTCCTGGGCATCCAAGGCAGAGGGGCATCCAAAGAGTGAAATTAAAAAATTTTAATGCTGTAACTAGATGATTTTTCCTATTGTAAGTCTACTAATACATGCTGAATGGATTTAATTTTTCGAAACTTCTTTTGTTGTCAACACTAATTTCTACGTATTCAAATGCCAATAATTCTCAGCTACTTCATTACCAGGGTCTTTTACTCTAGGTGTACGGCGCACGCACAATCAAACTGACAGTGACGTGACTTGTCCCAGACCGTGCGATCAAGGGAAAATCACAAAAAAGGATTGAAAAATAGTCAGGGTTGAGAAAAAACCGTTTTTTAAAAAAATCCACCCCTCCTGTTTTTTTCAAATCTGTTTTTTTGTTTTTTTAAAGAAACAGGTTTTTGTTCTTTTTTGAAAAAAACACGAAAACCCCATTCGGAATTGTTTTTAGTGCATTATGCAATATCACCATTTGCAGAATCACACAATAATAACTTGTTATTTACTATCGCATTCTAATTTTAGGGAAAAGAAATGTACCACATCTTTGTTTTCGCAAAGTGTTGTTAGTCAATTCACTCCAAAGTGGTGAAGCTTGGCAAGCATGCGCACAGCAAACAGACAAAAGTCACTCCCACACAAATTCTGCCGTTTCATGTCGTTTATGTGTATGCCCTGCTAGTTCAGCATCTATATCGTGTATTTTTTCGATATATGGTTTGGTATGGTCCAACATCAGAAACAGCTTGGATGCAGAGAAGGCAGAAAATTTGATTAAAATATACCGATTTTACAGAGCTGAAGAAGACAACCAGTAGAGTTTACTCAAACTGTGCAAATTATTCTCTTTTTTTCAAGTCCTTCAAATTTCGTTGCTCTTCGTTTTGTTTCATTAAAACAATTTGCAGCTACTAGTGTGCTGCTTATTTTACTTTTACTTCATAGAACATTTATCAAAGGAAAAGTTAAGAGTGGAATTTTGATGGATTTTATTGTTTTTTTAAGTGGGCTATTTAAAACGGGTGATTTTTTTGGTTGGATCCAATTACATCAACACTGAAGATAATTATGAACGGTTAATTAATTTTCTCTGCCAAATTTCAAAACTGTCCAATTTCAACGTGCTTGATTTAGCTGATTTTATGATGCATCACTGGTTTCCCGTTTTGTTTTTTGTGCTAATAGAGTTGCACACCTGTGCTTGCAATATGCTTCGTTTCGAGCTTCGTCATTAACTGGAAGTTCAGGCGAATTGATCATAGTGGCTCATACAAGCCCGTTAGCTGTTCTTTCTACTAGGTAATTGTGCATATAACAGCCGAATAATAAAAAACGAAAATTTTCTTACGTACTTTATGCGCATCCTCAATTCTTGTGTAATTTACAAGTTTCAAACTGTCAACCATGGGTGTCTGCCATCCCAGGCGCATACCTTCTGATCGACTGCTATTCGACAAGACATTCGCGTAGCCTTGTATTTTTGCAGTTGTGAACTGCGCTGACGTAGCACTGAGTGTGTTCTACTCCCCTGTTTTAACGCGTTACCGGAAATTTTTGCAGTTATGAAGTGCTCTGTCTTAGGATACCGCATATAATTTATGTTCATTACAGTGACAAATTGTAGCCTACAACAATCACTAATGAGAGTGCGTGTAGAATAATACGCGTAGGGACGCCGGAAGATGGAGGCATGGCCGGGGCATTTATCCCTCTGTCCTTTCAAAAGGGGAGCAACGAGGTTGGAGTTGCTTTTTCATCATAGGTTTAGGAGCAGGCAAATTTTTGGGGTTGCGAAGGTTTTTGCCCGAATTTCCCCAAACTTCCCTGAAAAGATTTTGTGCAACTTTTGCCTACAAATTCTCTTCCACAAAGATCTTTACAACCTTTTTTTTGATGTGACCTCGAAAAAAGGTCTTCATGTGTTGCAAATCTTGGGCGCAATTTTTTGAAGTCATGCAACGTTGGGCGCCATTTTTACTCGGATTTTCAGGGATGTTGCCCAGATTTTCAGCACATCAAAACTTTTAGGGGTGCGATTGCACCCCCTGCTCCTCCACCTCCAACATCACTGCTTTTCATAACAGTATCATGGGTAATTTCGTAGTTTATCAAGATCGACTTGAAACAAATTCAGTGCAGCTTTCGAGCACCCAGAAAATTCAGAATGATATTCTATATTTCGGTTAGTATTTTTGAGGTCAAAATTGTTGATGAACAGAAACAAACATTATAGGTAACAATTTTTTTGTTTTTTTTTTATAAGTGTCCATTGCCCCAACTGTTTTACTGCTTCCCCTGCCCCAACGCTGTTCCGTCCCTAAATATGCATTTTATGTCAAGAACCTTCGCAAAAACGTTGGTTGCAAACCTGAACATGACATCATGCTGTGACGTCACAAACAGCGTATATCCAATAACAATGACCACCATACGCCACTGCTCAGTACTAGAATTTCTTGGGGGGCATCCAATCAAGCAGTCGCCCCGGGCATCACCAGACCTCTGCACACCACTGGACGTGGTGGTGTCAGTGCCGGATTAAGGTAGCGCGGGGCCTGCAGCATTTCAAAGTGCAGGGGCCCTAAGTTAAAAAACACCTCAGCACCTGCTAAATCATAGCATATGTAGGCAAGGCATCCGTGCTACTAGCTTTACTCTCTGCATGCTCTCTCCAGTTCGCATTGTGATATGACAGGCCGAGTGTATCGTGCTGACCAGCGACCGCAATCCTGTGCCGTTTGTTACGTAACTGTACAAAAAGAATCAAACAAGAATTTCGGTACGCGTGTGAAGCAGGCGCAGCCGGGTCTTCAGCCTACTGCTGCCTCACTCACACTTGCTTGCTGGAACGTCCGATTCTTCGGTCCTTAAATAAAGGCTACGCCATCCCCGCAAGTCAGCCTTAATTACCCTGGAACTGGACCGTCTCAGCATCCAATTGGGCTCATTGAACGAAACTTGATGGAGTTCATCCGCATCAATCACAGAAGTACATTATACTTTATTTTGGAATGTTTTTTTTAACGCTGGAAAGCTCAAGCAGGATGTTCGTATAGCTGTCCGCAACACAATTCTTCCCTGAGTGGACCAATTCATCTTCCCTCATCTAATGTCAATCAGAATGCGCACTAGTGGCGAATACATCATGGTTATCTCCACACATGCGCCGACACTGCTGGGTTCCGACGATGATAAGGAAGAATTCTATCAGTAACTCAGTGATCTCTATCTCAGCATTCCTGCCTGCAACGATATCGCTCTGTTGGGAGACGTCTCGCACGGATCGGTTCCGTTCCTGATTCATGGACCTCCGTCATAGCGGGCTTGGGTGTAGGCAAACTTAATGCCAACGGCATTTTTTCAGCTCTTCTCTCCCACGCTTCCCAGAGGATGGAGTCTTGTTCCACACTCCTAACAGCCGCGGGTTGTTCAACCTTGCCCGGCTGCGCGCTAAACCAAGCGCGTACTGGCTCGTGGAATGCTGTACGCCGATGACGCTATCCCAGTTGCTCTCTCCGAGACGCGTTTGCAAAACCTGTGTGATCGCTTCGCTAAGGCCTGCACTAACTTCAGCATAAACGACAGCTTGAAGAAAACTGTTGTGATGTCACTCGGAACACCCAATCCACCATGCATTCTCATCAACGGCTCACCGCTTAAAGCTGTCGACAAGTTCTCCTATCCGGAATCTGTTGTCAACTCTACCAACAATCAAGAGTCTTGATCGTCTAGACTCTAGACGACGAAATCAACCAATGAATTGGAAACGCTTCGATCAACTTTGGGCGACTCAGTTCTCGAGTTTGGGAAAATCACCATCTCACTAACAAACGAAAGGTGAGGGTCTACTCCGCGTGCGTCCTGAGTGTTCTGCTATGCAGCAGCGAGATTTGGTGCACATACCGCCGCCAAGTCAAAGCTTTTCACTTCCGATGCTTCCGTTCCATTCTTGGTATCTCGTTGAAGGCAGAACCGTCTCCAGGAAGTCGTCAATAGGGGGGTTTTACGTTTGTGCGGGGGGGCTTTACGCTTTACGTTCGTGCAGGGGGGACTTGACATTCAATTTTGACAAAATTTCCACTAACTTATAGTGTTTCATATTTCAATTTGGGAGGCTTGGAGTTTTGTTTGGGGGGCTTAGCCCACCAGACCCCCCCCCGTGGCGACGGGACTGGTGGAGGGAACAAGTCCCTAACTCCACCATCCGTGTCACTGGCTCATATGACCTCATCACCATCATGAGGCAGTGACGTCTGCGCTGTCTGGGCCACGTCCGTCTTATAGGGGATGGTCGCCTGCCCATGGATATCCTTCACGGCGAATTCTGTAACGCGCCTCGTAGAACTGGCATGCCTCAGCTGCGCTATAAACACGTCATCAAACGTGACATTGCTGGCTTCTTCATCTCTCCACAGTCTTGGGAAACACAAACATTTGCTGCCGACCGCGACAGCCTCCACAGGTGGGCGAAAAGCGGAGTTGCTGAGTCCGCTGGTTTTTTGCAGGAGGCGGAGTCTAAGAATCATTTTTGTAGGCTGAGCGGAGGAGTTTGAGTTTTTCTTAATTTTCAACTTGCCATTGTAGCCGAAACCTAGGTGCGTTGTTTGCTATTGACTTGTGTGCGATTGTTGGTTCTTGCCAGGAATCTGTCATGTCACCTAGCCTGCGACGCTCTCCTTGTGTTGGTATATTATACAGTGAGACAGTACTACTGAAAAGTTGTTGTTAACAACCATCCATTCAGGCTTACGTAAAATTCTAGACTTATCACTGACTTGAGCATTGTTGCAAGGGTTCACCTTTCGTGCACCAGTTCAAAGTTAAAAGAGAAGATACAAAAACTGATAGGCTACAAGAGGACGCATTTTGTAGTGGTGTATGCAGGCTGAGCCAGGTAGGAAGGGAACTTGTTATTTTACATCAGGATAAACAGGAATGATTTAAACCAGGGGTGGGCAACTAGCGGCCGGCGGGCCACATGTGACGCGCAGCAGCGTTTTTAGTGGCCCGCGGAAGCATTCAGGAAAAATCTTTAAATCTGAGATTTCCTCCAACATATCATATTAAATGTTAGTGCTGAGGCTAACCTGATCCGAGACTTGCTTCTATTTCCATTAGAAGGTATGGCCCTCCACTAAACGTGGCTTTCTCAAAGTGGCCCCGGAGCCAAATTAATTGCCCAACCCCTGATTTAAACTGCTACAAAGCAAGCATACGAGGAATTCGTTTATGATGGTCTATACTTGGAGTTGGTTGTTTTAAGCAGGCAAACAGAAAAAAGTTATGTAGGTTGAAATTACAACCTTTAGGGATCGCAGAAGCCGATATGTTGCCATGGTTGATTTCAGCGATAACTTGCTTGGCGATAAGTCGTCTATTTTCGATTTTACACAATTGGGAAGATTTGAATGTGAGCTTTTTTGTGGGTTACATCATATTAGGGGTAAATTTAGGTATTTTTGACCCAAATTATCTAGCCCTGAGCCCCAACCGTAAGATGGGGTGTTTTTGTTTCTTTTTTTTAAAAAAAAAACTAGGTGAAAATACGAATCTTTAGAACCCTTGATTGGCTTTCTAGCGTTCGTGGTTTGGAAGTTATGTCCTAAAAACAATAAATTATATAGGTAATCCCCTAGGGATTTATCATTTATTTATTTATTTATTTATTTTGTGGAATTTAGGTCATAACTTGCTAAGCTGTCAAGCAACATGCATATATGTATCTGTAGATTTTAGAATTTGGCGAAGTGAAGGCGGAGTCAGACTTCAATATTTCCATGATTTGCGGACGAGGAGCGGATGCGGAGTAAAACTTTTTGGCGTCGGAGACAGTGTTGCCAACCTTGCGGTTTTCCCGCGAATTTGGGCTTGTTTTTTTGTGGAGTTGCGGGTTTTTTTTAAGACTTGCGAGTTGCTTGTTTTTGGGCTTGTTTCAATTGAAATTTGCTTGTTTCTTGGGCTTGTTTTTTGCAAATTTCTGTTTTTCTGATTGCTTTTTCTTCAAATTTTATGGAAATTGTCTGTTTCAATTTGCTCCTAAAGGCATATTGGGCGTGTTTTTGTGAAATTTTGGTCATTTTGGGCTTGTTTTTTCGGATTTGCCACCATGCTTTTTCATTTAATTTTCTTGCTGATATTTTGTTTTTTTGCATTTTCCTGTCAACGCATGTTGGACTTGTTTTTCCGTCAAATTACCTATTTTTGGCTTGTTTTTTATATCTTCTTGCTTGTTTTTGCAAAATAACCTGGCATCACTGGTCGGAGAAAACGCGGAATGAAAAAAATGAGACTCCGTCCACCTCTGGACTGCCTCCAGGCCTGAGTGACGGATATTTGTTTCTCAGCTACAAACTACGCATAAAAAATGTAGAAGCGCAGACCTCATCGTTGTCAACGACGGGATGGGCCATAGTATGAGATATGACGTTTGCTCTTTCCTACGCAATTTAGCTTCAAAGAATTATGGGCCCAGGAATGAGACTGAAGTCCATGTTCATGAGATCTTGGGCCAGAACCGTCTTCAATAGGGGGGCTGTATGTTTGTGCAGGGGCCTTAACATTCTGAAAGTTTCAATTAACATCTACGGAAGTATAATGGTCTTTGTTTACTAGCTGAAATGCAGTGTACTGGAGCATTGCTGGCATCAAGGATCAACTTAAGATTTTATTTAACACAAAATCTTTCATAAAAGCATAAGACTCTGCTTCAGATCAATTATAAGAACATAAAATAGCAGGTTAATTTCCTTTTTACGTCATGAACTTTGTAAAGTAAGAAGATAATTAGTGGAAACCTTCATGGACTTGTGTCACAAATGTTTCACACACCACACGTTTTTCGAATTTTCACCTAAGATAGAGGACGTTAGCGTCGTTCTAAGAAAGCTCTTTATAAAACAGACTTTTCTATCGTCTTTAAATTTATTTGTAAGATCTTTCTTAAAGAACAGCTGATTAGGTTGCCTTTGCGATGATAAAGCATGCTCTGCCTGTGGTCCGAAAAAAACGTTTTTGAGTGTTGAGATCGATCACCCTCATGTCGTTACAGATGCTCTAACTAAAGATCGCCGGAAGTTTAAAAGCCCGTAGCAACGCTTCGTGTTGGCTCAAGACTTCCACAAAACTAATTTCAAATTTTTTCTAACGTCCAGTTTTCGTGTTGACATAAATTGGATGAGTCCGTCAGTTGCTTCAGTAAAAATGATCGAGTCACAGCAAGCTGCTCCTACACACAAGTGTCAAACTGGAGCAATTTTTGCAGTTATGAGAAAAAGGTCCTTAGTTTCTGTTTGCAAGACCGACAATGCGCACAAAATATTACTGTTGCATTCGGAAAAGCGATCATTCATCTCATTCAGCACAACGTCAATAGCATTGTGAAAATCCCCTTTTGATTCGACGTTATCGCCTGGTTCTCGCTGCCCATGCATCTTATATACAATCTGTCAGATGACTGTTAGCTGCACGCTTCTATTTGAGTGGCTCTTACTTCTTGCACATTGTGAATAGCAAATATTTCACAATATGAAAATATCTTTTTCATTGCGCATATCCTTCGCACATATGCGGGCACTGTTCATTAAATCAGATGACTGTAGAGCCTACACCGTAAATTCTCTCAACTCTTTTACGATTTTTTCAGCCAACACACTGCTCATGATGGCTGTCATTTCATTTTGAATCTCTGGACTGACATATGGGGCACTAGGGATACAGGCTAACTTCACGTTCAACTTTCCAAGCAATGAATGCTGACGCTTTGCGCCCAACCCTCAGATGCGTTTATTTCATTACCAACATATAGAAAACGATCAGGCGATATTATTCCAGGACTTGGGGGCTCCAAACTACGCCCCGCGCAGCCGTTTCATCTGGTCCGCGAAGGCATTTTGTCAATTAAGAAAAAATAATTGGCCTATATTTACGAAAAATGTATTCACTTAGTGGAATTTAACATACCCGGAACAATCTCAGCCTGTAGGATGTCTGGTCCTCGAACTGTTGTGCAATAGCTTACGTGGCCCTTTGACAAAAACGTTTGGACATCCCTGTTCCAGTTAATAGCGGCAAGTTCTGCTCTGTCCCTAAATTACAGGACATAGCAGAACACGTATTGACAAAAACATTCGCGTGATATATAGCATTTCATATTTCATCTTAGGGGAATTTAAAGCTTTGTTTGGGGTGCTAAGCCCTCAAAACCCCCGTGGCGACGGCAAGATGTGCGATACCTATGTCTAAAAATGATTTCTCACAGCTGTTACAGAGCCCTCTAGCAGAAACAGGCAACCTTGCATTGTCGGTGGCGTTGATTGTTTTTCAAACATTTTTCCTGAAAGTTGAAGAAGTGTGGGTTCTATTCTAACATCTCAGCAGACCTCTCTCATAAGCTGTGCCTCGCTGCCTCTGACTGAATTGAGCCTCATTGATGTGTATCCACCCAGTTTGCATTAGAAGCTGTGATCCACAGACTTTTTCTCCACATACACAATGAATAGATGTGCCATCCACCTTCCATACATATCTCATGCACCAATTACAGACCCATCTCCCTCCTCTCACCCATAAATAAAATTTTTGAAAATCTTATCTACAGCCGCTTGTACACCTATCTTAAGCAGAATAGCATGCTATCCAGCCATCAATATGGTTTTCGAATGGGTCTATCTACAACATTGGCAATATATGATATGCAGGAGAATATCCTGGAGAATCTAGAAAAGGGTTTCATTACTTGTACTATCTTTTGTGACCTGTCTAAA
>Ga0210059_1008458_pt1 | contig 16238 bp, 9 predicted proteins | sample Ectturendosymbi2_FD_188042 | JGI IMG/M metagenome (GOLD analysis project Ga0210059, IMG submission 188042) | Ecteinascidia turbinata endosymbiont from Florida, USA - Sample 2 (SPAdes) (version 2) | ecosystem: Host-associated > Tunicates > Ascidians > Unclassified | place: Key West, Florida...
AGCGAAAAAAAAGCAGTTTGGGAGTATTAGGCTACGCGTTGTGGGTCATGGGGCTGAGTGTGAAGTTACAGTACAATACCATGCAGCCGTTGTCAACGACGACACACTATCTGGGTATTTGTCGTGTGACAGAAAGTAACTGCGTTTGGAACATTTGTTTTCATTAAATGATCTGGAAAACTTCTTGCACTAATTAAAATTGCTTTTATAATTCTGGTAAAATTCTTTTATGTACACAAAATAATCAGCAGAGCTCGCACAGTCACTGATTCACCATCCAAGCAAAAACGCATTAAATAAAATCTTGCAGAAGCTAGACGATTTTGTTATATGCTGTATACATGCATAACCGTGCGGTGGCACGTTTGAAAGCAGCGCTTTAAAATTCGAATATAGAAGGACAAGAGGTTCCACCATGATGGTGCACGGGTATACTAAATCGAGCTGCATTTGCACAAACGAACCTTTTCAATATTGAACAATCCATGTTACCTGCACCACGCGTATGCTTATTTCATTTGAATGCGAAGCAAGGTCGCGGTAATCAGTAAAATGTTTATTAGGATTAGATCTCTGAATGTAGAACATTAAATACTGTGCATCGCTTAGCAGCAACGACCATACCAAGTTGTTGATTTGTATGACTGCTGGTACTTGATTTTATAGAATATGCATGCTGTAAAATAGAACCATAAAGATTTTTGACACCTGCCCAAAGTGTTACGACAATGAGAACTATAATTTTTTTGAGAATTCAGCCAATTTCAGCGGATGCGCCAGTTATTATGCATTTGTATTGCTTCTGGGACAAGATGTAGAGAAGATGTAGTATGCACATTGTGTGCTTATGTGTGATTGATTTCGTTAGAATGTAATGGGACAAGATGTAGCATGCACATTGTGTGCTTATGTGTGATTGATTTCGTTAGAATGTAATGCTAAAAATATCGGACCACAACAGAACCGCAGAAAGCTGCAAACTATACGCATAAGGTTGCAGGGCCGGCCCTTGGCCGATTGGACCGATTGCTTCCAATCGGGCCCGGCGCCAAAAGGGGCTCTGCGCTACGCCTACTACTAGCCTCGCAAACTTACACTTTCAATCGAAGCTGCTTGTGTAGCGCCGGCGCTTGGATCCACAGTATTTTTAAGTGTGGGGCCCGTTGCCAACGAAAATCAAAGTTAACTGCGCGGTTTATAAGGCCCTTAAAATTCGTTCTTTCATCGTAACAATGGTAGTTGTTTTTCAGTAAGGTGTAGCTAAGTTTTTCAATAAAACAATGCGTTTTGTAGCATAGGCTATGTTTTTTCAATAGCAGTTTGGTTGGGACAGAGAGGGCTTAAGTTTTGAAGCTGTTTTCTGTTGCGGTAATGATCGTTTCATATTTGGCAGATTAGGTTTCAATAGTTGCTGCAAGATATGGTTTGATCGTTATTGCTGTTTCAATAGTTACTGCTATTTGTCTTCTGAAGGTTAACCGTAGTTCGTAATTGCGAATGTGTGCTGCTATATGCAAGACGACCTTCCTCGCAAGCAACCTCAACGCATGGGCAATACACCAAACTCTATACTGCTTAGTCAGTCTTATTCAATTTCTCTCTCGTAGAGAGGCAGCCTTAGATTGGCGAAAACGTTTGAAATAAACCTAGTTTTAATTATGTGAACTGAATGACTATTACCCGTCTGCAAAAAAACATGGTTCCTGAAAATGTAACAGAAAATTTCGTTTCGAATTTTAACAGTAAAGCCATTTGCAAAGAAAAAGAAGTGATAGATACGTCCAAGCGAAGTAGGCTAAGCCTCATGATGTTGTTGTGGTGAAAGTTGCATTATGAAGTACTACCGGAACAAGGATTATGGCATCAATCTCAAATAGATCGGCGTCGTAATTTCTAAGATATAGTCTAACAAATTGAAAGTTGGAAAAATTGAAAAGGTGCGATGACCTTCCTGAAAGTTTTGGAGGCTACTAAACGTAGGCGTACGGGACCTTTGGCTTTTGGGGGATAAATTTTCGATTTGCCCGAATGTTTACGCCACTAACATACAATCTTCAACAGGAAAGTTTTGCAGGGCAATGATTCTGCAGTTTTGCGCAAACTTTTTTGAATCTTTCCTGAATCTGGGAGGCAACTGCCCCATCCCCGCCTCGTAGGCCAATGCTACGAAAGTACTTGCCTGTTTTGAAAAATTTCTAAAAAGTAGGTTTATAGTTATTGGGAGATCTGCAATATATATTTTTTCCGTGTTAGAAGACAGAACAATTTTTTAACTTTTCCGGGACATTGAAAACCTGCTCTAATCAGCGGTTTGTGTTCTTTACCGGTGCTGTGCTGTACTGTAACTATTATTTAAGTATAAAGTATATACTAACAGGCAGGTCTTAAACTGGTGTTTTGTTTTTTGGTTGTAACAACAGAGTTTGGGTTATTGATTTCAAAATATGTTGGTTTGGTTCTGCAACTAGCTTAATAACATGAGTTAAAGACCAAGAGACATAGGCCAAAAATTTTACGTGGCGCTCAAACGAGGGCTAAAGCTAAGGCTAAAAAAAGCCGAAGCAGAAAAAGAGAAATGCGTTGGACAAGAATGTAGCAGCAGAACTACTGTACCTTAGAAAATCCAGAAAAAGCTCTACAAGAGTCACACCACAGTGAAAATGTTTCTCGTGCGTTTCAACACACTTTAAATTGTATTTAGTAAGGCAAACGCTTTTGCTAAATAGCCAGGTGTAATGAGTTGCAATGCTAAGGACTATTTAGCCCTACAATCACAACATAAATTTTCCCCGAAACGAGAGTAATGGGACACAGCTTTATAAGTTCACTGCAAGACCACTGCCAACTAGTGAAGCGGTAGGTCGTCCTTTCGGACCTCACTCTTTCACATCACCGATTTCTATCATTGTGACCTGATGCTCCTCAAATTTCTGTACACACCACTGAGTGGGGCCCCGCAAAATTACTTCCAATCGGGCCTCGCACTTGCTAAGGCCGGCCTTGTAAGGTTGAATTCGGCACCCATATCCCACGTACCTTTCTTGTCCGTGGGAATGGGATTTCCATGGGATCCATGGAATTTGTCCCATAGGATGTGGTAGTGGACTGGAAATTTGTCCCATGTCTCATTATAATAAATTTTAATGCCATTTAGCAGGAATTTTCAAAAGTTGAATAACATTATTGCCATATATTCTCACGACACAGTGACTATTAGGCGTAGAGGCTCAATGCCACGGCGATAATGACGCGAAGCCTTGAAAATAAGTATGTTGCAGTGGCCTTTTTTAAGTGACAACCAAAAAAGCGTTTTAAAAAGCGCTTTAGGTGACAACCAAAAAAGCGTCGCCCAATTTTCATTGGCTCCACTGATTGGGCGTTTGGGGCACTTAACCATTGCTCGGTAGAAACTAGACTCTTTAGACATGATATCATTTACTATGAATTACTAGTTTCTTGGGAATCCCATGGGATTTTATGAGACAGTCACAAGTTGCAGTGGGATGGGGCAGACAAAACTGTCCCATGGACAAGCCTGCCAAATAATGGACCTCTGTTAGACATCAATTTCTAGTGTATTCAGTAACTTGTGACATGACAAATTTTCATTGAATTGCCAAGCGCTTGCAGTAGCACTTGCCATTATGAAAGCCTATGTCTAGAGTTGAAAAAAAAAACATTGTAAATTTCTGATGAAGCAGGAATTCGTCCTTGGGAGTACCATTAAGCGTTGATGTTATGAGGCAAGTGAGGTCAGGGAAATAAGAGATATATTGTTAAAAATGGCTTGAAAAGTGCACCTTAGGTTATTGACTGTTTACCAACTTGTATTGGTCAACACCGCACTGATGTTTTTCACGTAAATGTGTTCATCGCTGTATGTCTTCCTTAAAAAATCCAAGTTGTGTACTGCTTCCAGTGTCTATTCGTGTATTTCCCTTGTGATTATTTTTCAAGAAACATTGTTTTGAAAAATGGTGTAAAAGTAATAAATACATCCGATACAGCAATTTCATTGAGATTCTGCAGCGACAGCCTACCATGCATTTTTTGCCAACTGAAATATCAACTTCAATTGCCAATAAATATTTTTTGTAAAGAATCAAGTTCAAGAAACGCAGTTGTTAAGGCAATGCTTTCTTAACCCGCCCAAGTTCGATAAACATTATGCCAGAAAATTCGCTTTTGGCGCAGCAGCCGTCCACATTCCGGTTAAATGACAAAATTTCCAAACATTTTTTCAGGTATGTAGGAGGCAATGTTAAAAATTAAGTTGATGCTCTTGAGAATCAAATTGAGGCTGGACTTTTAATTGCGCGGTGGGAAAAAATCAAGTCGGTTTAGCAGCTTCAGCACAGCATTCCATTTTGAAATGAACAATATAAAACGAAATTGTAAAAAATAGGGTAATGAAGCGTTTGTAATTAACAAATTGACAAAAACAGTTTCCGATTATTTCAGTGGAAAACATGACAACACCTGCTTCTGTTGTTTGAATTCATGCCTGAGTAGATATTCATGAGTCGTTTGAAGGTTCAAGAATTTAGCATAAAAGTTCTCTATTTTGAAAAAATAGACTCGGCACAGGATGCGTCTTGGAAAAGGTAAAAAATTAGGATCAGATGAACGAATAAATTCAAACAACTTTAAGTCAGGCAATGAGTTTGGGGACATGATTGAGTAAAGCTTTGAGTTTTCTCGTTTTGAGTTTGAAATCATGTCGATGTCATAAATGCAGCTTATCTACTTCATGTTTTTCACAAACTGAGGTAAAACTTGCAAATATATTGTCTTTTCCTACGTTTGCAAACCAAGCAGTGTGGCAGACGTGCCTCTCAAGTAGAATAGCTAAAAAAGTGTCTTAAATAATTTTACTTCTCTGATAATAACACCCATTATTTCATTTTCACATATTTTCGCTGATGTGTTTTTAAGTTTTCGTTGCCTCATGCTTCCACTTGAACCCCGTTATGCCATTATCGGTTCTGTGTCTCTTGTTGCGAATGTTTTGCTTTCACAATTTTTGGTGACTGTTGATCTCTACACTGACCTGCTTCATTCTCAACAGAAACATTCCTGACCAAGCCCAAAACCTTGTTGACCTCATGAAAAATGATCCGGTATGTTGTCATTTTTGTTTTTGCTTTCGTTACGTTTGCTCTTAGGAATTCAGCAAACATAGCTTGTCTATCTTCACAGCTGATGTTTGAATGGAAGTCGGTTCAATGACCTAACTACTTTAGTGCCAACATAAAACACTTGATCACAGCAAAACAATATCTTGGATCCCACGAAATGAGAAAATTTATTATTGTGCTTATCACTAGGGATGGGTTCAAGTAAGTAATTACTTAATTACTAATTGATTGCTTACTTGAAAAGTAATTACGTAATTAATTACTTGAAAACCTTTCCTTATTACTTATTTACGGTAAGTAATTTTACCGTTACTTGATATTTCAAGTAATTTGCTTTTAGAAAAGTTAAGATTTTAGAAGCTCACGTCTGTTTCTGTAAACGTGATATTATACATGACATGCATCATTATTCATTACACATAAAATAAGCAAAGCAACTTCACTCCATAGGTGAAACAAGCAAGGAATCAATCACAAAGTTTTATTATGAAATCGATTTCACGCGAAACTACGCATCATCAGTCCTTACATCTGCAAGCAATGCTAACAGGTGAAACGTTGAAAGGCTAAAACAAGGGCAGAGAAAGCAAACAACCTCAAGGCTGTAGTGGAAAATCACACAACAACAACTGCGACAATTAAAACTCGAAATATACCTTACTCAACTAAAAGCATTCACTGAAGCTTCAAAACTTAATGAAAAAGTAACATGAACTGAAAAACTCCCAGCACAATCTGCAATGATTAGCCATTTAGGCGAATAGATTTCTTGCCTGTGCAGATTACTTGGTGAGCCAAAATTGTTGATTGTCATTGGGTTTACGATTTAGATCTAGAAGCTCATTCTATTAAATTGAATCGCGGCCAACAGGTGCGAATTTTGTCTTAACCGCCCATTAGGTATTTAAAAATTGCAATGATCTTGATGTGTTTGAATGTTTAAGTCTAAACGTCGATTTTCCTGATTTGCTTGAATTACTTAAGTTACTTAAGTAATCTGATAGACATTACTTATTACTTAAGTAATAAATTTTTGTTACTTTAACCCAGCCCTACTTATCACCAACATTTCAAAGGTGGCCATTGCCTAATAGTGCCCATTTGCCCATGACAATTCTTGCGCAACTGGGTAGTCTGCATCCCTCAGAGTTGAAATGTTTTTCCAAGTAAAAATGCTATTTTAACAGTAAAGGTCAACTTTGAATGGCCGAAACATTGTTTTTGACAACAACAACAGAGAAGAATATGACATAAAAACAAACATCAATACCAGCTTAACGCTATGTTATCAAAAACCTTGTTTGGGTGTAAAAATAAGATAGGACGTTGCTGAAATTAAGGAAAGCATTAGTTGATTTATTTAGTTGCGTGCCCACTTTTCTCCTGGGGTCGCAATTATCAGCAGCACTAGAAAAACTCGAAATACCTCACGATCAACGGCAATCTCAGATAGTTCTACTGGCTCAACACCAAGACGGGACCAAACAAGGTCAGAGATGTAGTCAATCCACCTGGTCCTTGGCTGTGGTTAAGTTCTCATTGAAAATATAAAACGCTCACGACGAAGTGTTTCTTAACTGCAGGGGTTGATCATATTTTGCTACCGAGAAATCTATCAGCTCAATTAGCCTATGTTTTTCCTTTATTCCGCTGGTGAAACGCGCTTTTTACAAATCTCTTCTTCCTTTGATACAGTTGTAAATAACCAAAGCAGCTGCATTTAATCATCCTAAAATAAGATAAGAGTCTTTCCCGTTGTAGTCAAATACTGATCGACTTCGGGTTCACAAACACGTGCACTTGCCATTAATTAAATTAAGTAGGAAATTGACCGAGCTGGCCTCAAAACCTACGATAACAAAAGGTTTGCTAAATTGTATTAAAACTAAAAGCAAACTTTATAAAACAGCAATGAATAGTGGGATTGCTGCTGAGTTTCAAAAATACAAAAAATTTAACAACATTTTAACTCACTGGAAAAAGAAAGCTAAACTCAGTTATTACATAATCCAACTGTCAGAGAACTCCAATATTCCAAGAGAAGCTTGGAAAACAATCAATAAAGTAATTGGTAAAAACTCTATTGACAATTCCATACTAGTTATTCAAAAAACTGTCCGTTCTTCCTCCCAACCATTCTGTTGCCCAAGTTTTAAATCAATTTTTTAAATCAGTTGGCCCATCACTTGCCAGTGCCATACCTCCCACTGTAACTGATACTTCTTTATCTCCTTCTCCACAAATCTGTTCTTCCATGTTTATAACTCTAACTTGTTCAGAAGAAATACTGAAGCTTATCAATTTACTCTATGACAAAAAGTCTACTGACTCTTATGATATTCCTGTCAGATTAGTGAAGTTGAGTAAAAATATCGCATGTACTTACAGTATTTAGCAGATATATTTAATCACTGCGTTCAAAATGGAGTCTTTCCTGATAAATTGAAACTTGCCAAGGTTATTCCAGTTTTTAAATCTGGTGCTAAAGGTATCGCTTTCAACTATAGACCAATATCCATTTTATCACACTTTTCCAAAATATTTGAAAAACATGATGCATAAAAACTTGGTCAGCTTCCTAGATACTAACAACATAATTACAAACCACCAATTTGGCTTTTGTTCTGGACTGTCTACATTTCTAGCTTTAAACCAACTTCATAACTATATATTACGTCTAAATGACTCTGGACAATACACATATGGCATTTTTCATAATTTAAAAAAAGCATTTGATACTGTAAATCACAATATTACTAGACCAAGGGTTACCAATACGGTGCCCGCGGGCACCAGGTCACCCGCGAGGACCACATTTGGTCGCCCGCGGGCCTGTTTTGAAAATAGCATCAAGATGATGAGTATCTTCCTATAGATTAATATCATTAATAATAATATAAAGGTAAATTGAGCAAAATTTTTGTTCAGAATCGTGTATCAAATTGATAGCCCTTCGCGTTAACTGGTACCCGAGAAGTAGCTCTCAGTTTCACAAAGGTTGGTGTCCCCTGTACCAGACAAAATCAAAATCTTTTTACACCATATTTACAGAATGGACAGCAATTCGTTTATGCGAATGGAGTTCAGTCTGATAAAATGCAAATCACTTGTGGTTTGCCGCAAGGTTCGACTCTTGGTCCTTGTACTATTTTTGCAGTATATTAATGATCTCCCCCTGTCTTCAAATTTCGTTTGTAATATATTTGCTGATGACATAGCATTATTTATTTCCGATAACGATCCTACCAATTTGGAGAAAAAAGCTAATATCGAATTAAACCCAGTATTCAGTTGGTTGCAAAAGACTAAACTTACATATACATTAAATCTATCTAAAACAAAAGTATTTTATTCAACAACCATAACCCACCTATAACTATAAACATAAATTGCAACAATGCTTGATGCTGGCGCAACGTTCTATTAGAGCAAGTTAACTCCACTAAATACTCAGGCACCAAAATTGATTCCAATCTAACATGGAAAGAACAGATTGCTTCAGTTGAAAAGAAAGTAGCTGAAGGATGCCACGCCCTCTTCAAGCTTCACCCGCGATTTCTGATATCAAGATATTACGAAAAGTCTACTTCTCTAATTTATCCTCATCTCCACTATGCAATTTTGACCTGGGGTAAAGTCCCTGCAACATATTTAACTCATCTGAAGGCAGTGGCGGATTAAGGGTGGTTCTGACTGGGCTACAGCCAGGGACCCCCACATTTAGGGCCCCCAATTCCTAAGTCGGAAAAAAGTGTAACCATCATCACCAGTTGGGACTAAATAGGCGCTTTGTGTTCACTCATTGAAATTGCTTCGTTGGCATAAAAGTAGTTATTCTTTTGCGTGTGCTCTGGCCAACACTCACTAACGCGTTAGTACTCCAAGGTCTAAAAAATGAAGGTATTCCATCCGCTTACTTGATTTTGGTTTCCGATACGCATGCGGTATCCACGTCATTTGAGCATCGGTCCTGCAGATAACCCCGAAGGAAGTTGTAAATTTGTTAAGTGGTGTCAAGTCTCTCAACAATGGTGAAAGTAATCAGATTTTAGCTTAAGATAATAAGTCATCGTGTTATAAGGCAATACTGCCAGTGTTGGCACAAACGCCACGTATATATCCTCGTGTACTTTCATGTATTTGTGTGTTCTTTGTTACTGCGATGCATGTTTGAAGTCTAGCGCGTTGCATGTGTGAGTGAAGACCTTACACAATACACAATGTCAGCTGTTAGTTTACTATCAATTCTGGTACCTTATAGTTTATACTTCCAAGATGCAAGTTTTGACATTTTGGTACATACTGCTTAAATGTGAATCGCCATTATTTGGTATACTTTTTGATAACAGACTTAAAACAGAATAAACGCAATACTAAACGAAAAGTCGGCAGATATCGAGTTAATTAAAATGTTAACTGATAACAAGAATTAAATCGTATCAAGCACGTCACAGTTCTGTTTACATTCATTCAAGTAACTCTAAGCTTGCTCACGCTAAACTCATTCGATTTACGACTTTAGTTCAGCGTTTCCCAAAGTGGGTTCCGCGGAACCCTGGGGTTTCATAGACAAATCTAAAGGGTTCCACGAGGTATACTTTCCAGTTTTAAGCAAAAACTGCTGATATGTCCTTTAACCCTTTGGGCGTGTGGTAGCCGCGAAATCGTTTGATCTAGCTTTCCTTTTTCCCCGTTTTGCTCACTGGTGATGCGTAGTGTCGTCACAATACTCATGTGAATCAGGTTTTTCTCGATATTCGCAAACGAAGACCAAGTATCGCGCCAGACTGGACGCTACATCAGATATAAGAACTCAACTATCAGCTTTTAAGCCAAACTTTTCAGAATTGTTGCAGTCCAGAAAACAAATACATTGCTCTCACTAAGACGTGCTTGTCGAATTGTTTATTCTTTACGGTTACTTTTATTATGCATAATTTTGTTTACAGTACGAAGGCTCAATAACGGCAATTTGGGTGAAAAAAACGTTTGTTTACTTGGCAGTTCTGGCGGGGGTTTCTTGTCCACTTAAAATAACCTTGTAGTGTTCTGCGGACAAAAAAGCTTGGGAACCACTGCGTCAGTTAGTCGTAAGATGTGCTTTTAGTTAAGAATTTTGTTGAGTGCTATTTTATATTCGAAGTGCAGCAGAAAAATAAAAACAATTCAGTAGTGTTATGTCTTATTAATGAGCGTAAAACTATGCGTAATAAGTGAAAGTGAGTTTCACAACAGTTATTGATAAGTGAGTGCATGCTCTTGTACTTACTAATAGTCTTCTGATTTGTCCTTGATTGTGAGCAGAAAAATGAAATGTGGAATTGCAATGAGTACAATTATTATTTTTACCACATCAATTTAGGACATACCCAAACTGGGTTATTATGGTAGGTAAGGTTAGGTTAAATTCTTGGTTAGGTTAGTCGGGTCGGGAATCTGGTATGGAAGGCTGATTTTTCTGAAAAAAATTTTTGAAGAAAATTTTATCTACCTCAAAAATGTCATTTGGATATATATGGGCATACCATATTTTTGTGATTGAAAACCGGGACGCTTCAGAAGAACGAGCCTATCAGATAATGTGGTTCATATCTTACTGAGCATGTAGCCATTTTTTACTCCTGTAGTTGAGGTACCAAGCAAAACGGAAATAATGCATTTTACTAAGAAACAAAACAATGTTTAAGTATTTGTAAATTTACATATTTGGCCAATCATACTTTTCTGTAGAAATTACTTTCTTCAAGAAGTCTTTGTTCGATTTTATTTTCTCGTAAAAATCACACGAGGAAAGTCAGTATTCATTTTACTGGTGATAAGAGCTTTCACATTCTGCTTTTGTTATCAGACCGCATGTTATTCAAGATAGAACAAATTCTCTCAATGAGAGCTGATGTACCAAGTGTAGGACCAGTGGCGTAGCAAGGGAGGGGCCCTGGGTGCTCCGGGCCCAGGGCGGAACCTTCTGGGGGCCGGTAGTTTGTTGACTGAAAATTAATTTATGAAAGTAGTTTGATAGTTTTAACTCTTCTTTATTATTTTTACAGTAAATAAATTTTTGAAAGTTCTAACTCTTCAGTTTTTGTTGTTAGAAGCCCCAGACTAGTAGGCTGGCCTTAAAAAATAGGAAATGTGGCTGTGAAGTAAGCAGATTGATTGAATATTTACTCTAAAGTATCGGTCAAATCCAGTTTGTTAAAGTGCCCCACTGTTTGTTTTGAAATCAGGGCTTTTTTAACATACTTCGGGGAAATTTTCCTCCAATCCCTCCACCTTCCTCTCCAGCCAAAGCCACTTCACTCAACCCAGTCAAAAATCCTTTGAACAAAGCAAAGAAATGACATTCGACCGCAGACTAGCAAACGTCACTGATCCGGTAGTTCGAGGTTTATATTGCCCCTCCACTCAAAATTTAATACAAAAGGCCCTGTATGAAATCACGGTAAATAGTCAAAGCTAGCTTAATCTTTTTTCTCCTATCGTTCGATGCTTAGTAACACTCCAACGGCACATCATTACATCACCTGACAACTAGGCATTGGCAACAAATATTTCTTGGCATGCGTCATATTATTTTGTTCAGTGGGATATTTTCAATAAGTGCCACAAGCTGTAGCATGGTCATCAGGTGGGCTTATCAATATTAAATTTTGGTGGTTGAAATTAAGAACCCGGAAAAGTTATCTTTGCTCAGTTTCAATAGAACTGCTGTTTTTTTGTATGACGTAATGGTGTTGGAAAATGACGTTCTTGAAGCGAGATGGCAGAGTTGCCATTTTAGCTGATTTGCTGCCAAATCTTCGGATTTTCTCACTGTTAGCTGTAAATTTTCCAAACTAGCAGTGAGCTGATTTTATAGCAGCATTTTGAAAACCGTTGGGCAAGTTTAGCAGGTAACAAATTCCTGGAAAAAAATGTTTCAACAGTTTTTGGAGGTGAAAACCTTACATCGTCTTCATCATAAAATAATTATCTTTTTCAAAAGGCTTTAAATTGGGCAAAACCAGCACCAGGCACAACCAGCTGCCTTCAATCATTTGAAATTTTTATAATGACGCAGCAAAGCTGCTTCAAGGAGATAATTTCGTCGTAGTAGTAAGTAATTAGATGGCTTGGTGAAGCTTTAAATGATTTGCTTCTGTCATGTGCATTGTGAGCGCGTTAAGTTAAAAGATTACATTGGTAGGATATGTTTTTTTCTCCCGACACATATGATATGTCCAACTGGTTCAGTTACGCCGGTGTCGGTAAGTAATAATGTCTGGTAAAAAAAACTCCTTGGTAAGCCAAAGCAATACAGTATTGTTAAAAGCTTCGACATGTATGCATGCAAGATTCAGAATTAGAAATTTAGCTCGGTGCTAACTACTGCCTATCCTGTTGATTCAAGAAAAGCCTGTTGCAAAGTTTGCAATACTGCAATCATAGATCGATTACTCGCTTTCATCTGTTGCAAAAAAGATCAAAATAAAACACAAAATTTTTCAGAATGAACATCGTTCGAAGCTGTTAAAACGTCCAGCATCAGAAACGTATTTCACTTTTTTTCTCGTCAAAAGTGCCATGCAAAATTATTACAACGTTCAAGTGCCTTTCTGTTGTTGCGTAACGTGGTACGTGACTCGGACAACTTCTTTCGCTTCTTTACTCTCACTTGAGGTGAAGCTTTTGGGGCGTAATGCTTTTGCACGTGGCAAGCGTTTGGGCAGGTAGTTTTGCTGTGCTTGTATTTTTACATTCCTCAATATTAGAATTTGATAGGGGGTATAGAATCAGGGGAGTTTCCCCGGGGCCCGAGCATCACAAGACCTCTACACGCCCCTGAACTAGACCAAGTTTACAGATCATGATGAAAGTTGCAAGCCAGCGCTTCTCAACAAGAGCCGGTTTTAGGGCTATTTCACCTTTATCTGAACGGCTTCCGGGCATTCAGAGGGTCCCGTGCAAGTGTTGATAGATTTAACGTTGATCTTTATACATTTTAAATTATTGTAAGAAAACGTGAGGTGTGGAAAGGGCGACACTTTATTGGCCGGCCCCGTGCGGCACTTAGCCTCGCTACGCCACTTCCACTGTGTGGGACTATCCTGGCTGACTGAATGCCTAACCGGGACATTTTGGTTGACTGACCGGGACGCCGGGACAAAGCCCTTAAAACCGGGACTGTCCCGGCTAAAACGGGACGTATGGTAAGCCTAGATATATATATACAGTGGAACTCCTCCAGCACGACCACCCACTGGACGGCACTCAATTGGTCGTGTTAGCGGGGCTGCCGACTGGGGTGATCGGTCACACTTGCATTCCTTAAGGTTTCATGTATTATCGAGATCACTTCATTTCTACATTTCTTTCCTTGATTGAAGGTTATTTAGCTTTGTCTTACGTGCTGCCAATACCATAGCCTATCGCTACTGTACTACAAAACCACACAACGGAAAAAGTCGATGTCGGCAGTACAAACTCCAGAAGAGCTTGCAATATGAGTTCGTTACGTCACATTGGCACTTTGCACTCACGCCTACATCCCTGTATCCACGATGCTTCATGACAACGTGATGCAGCTAAGCAAATTGCTGCTGAGAGGTTACCAGTTTTCCAGCGTAAAGATGCCGATAGAATATGGTGGTCATGTTACGCAGTGCTCGATTAGCAGTTTTGTAACAGCTGGTTGTCCGCGGTGTCGATACCGGGGTGGCCGCGTTAATGAAACAAAAGGTAATGCATTAGCATAGGGAAGACCGCGTTAAAATGGTTGTGATAGCGGGGTGATCGTGGACGGGGTGCCACTGTATATTCAAGACTCCACCGGAGGTTTGTGAACATTTATCGATATGGTTTCAAGTCTCCAGATGAAACGGAGGCTTGAAATCAATGAGTTTCGTTTATATTGTGACGTCCACATTACTAACGATTCGGTTTTTATGCTAAAGCATTTTTTGTTTCGATGAAACAAATACGTCAGTTCGTGCATTTATTTTTTTTCCCTATTAACAACAGCTTTATATATATATAAAGGGCCCCCTTCTAAGTTTCAGTCAGGGGCCCCACATAATCTTAATCCGCCCCTGTCTGAAGGTACTTCATAACCGTTCGATACGCTGTTTTTGTAAAGTATCTAAAGCTGCTCACATCCCCATGCTAGATTTATATCACTCATACAAAATGTTTTAAATTAATCAAATATATGAATACGAACTAGGAAAATTTATGTACAAAATAGTTCACAATTGCTTTCCAGGTTTCATCTCCTGCCGTTATACTCATATTAACGAAAGACATAATTATCCTACTACAGTAGCTACTATAGTAACAATCTCACTACAACTTCATCAAAAAATCTCTAACACGAAGATCTATGCAATACACAGGGCCAAGACTCTGGAACAATATTCCCAAAGACTTAGAAATAAATAATTCCTCGTATTTTGTCCAGCATACAAAAAATGCATACTGGATCAAGTGATGCTATAATACGTCTTCCCAGCACCTTATCATCCGCGAAATACCTCTTATAATTTTTACTGTCTGTTATCATATTTCATTTAAGATATAATCAGTTGTTGCTGCTGAAGTTGTTACTGCTGACGTTGCTCTTGTTTTTTCTATGCTTTTTTGTCACGAAGTCATTCCACTCCTTGTTGTCACATATAGTTGCGTGGGAACAGTAAAGTTCAATCCTTTTCAAAGTCAATCGAGAATTTCCTTTTCACCATAAAATTTTCAATTCAGGCGTTGCTCAAGTTTTCTGAGGTTATGTTTTTGAATGTTTTTACGAGTAAAAGAATTTCACTTTTTGTTAAGATTTTTTCAGTCTCAAACCGAAACAAAACCATTTCGGTGAGCTGAGTGAAGACATGGCTGCACGAATACTTGCCGTAAGTGTTTATATGTAACTTCAGTTTTAAGTGGTTACCAATGCAGAAATTGCTCATGTGTTTATTGTCCTGACGCATCAAGTAACTCTCTTAAACCTTTAGTAGGGCTCATAAAAGCTGGTGAACCATTGAAAAAGTCTCTGTGACATTCTGTACCCAGAACTGGTAGCCTTTAGCTTGGATCATAACAACCATTTTATCCGCAGCACGTCAGTTAGTTTTCATCAAAGAATAAAGTTTTAGGGTTTGCATAGCTGTTGGTTTTTGGTATGTGCGGAGTAATTTATGAAACGTTCACTGATAACCTAACATAACTGTAATTTAAGTGGAATTGATGTTGGCCTCAAAAAGAAAGCATGTCTCATGTTCTTTGCTAAGGAAAACTTTAGATGCTGAAAACGTCGTCGGGTATAAAATTTTTAAAAATGTTATAGCATCTGGGTTTTAGGTAACAAGATAAACTGCTAAACTAAACCTACAGACAGCATCTAAAGCAGTAATATTTACAAGTAAGAAAATATTCGAAAAATTATGTTGGGAAATATCAAAACACAATGAAAGAAAAGCAAATTTTATTGGTATCTCACTGTACAGTTCTGCAATTAATGTTGGCAAAACTACTTTCTCGACTGAAAGTTTCTGAAGATTTTTGCAAAAGGAAGTTGAGCTGGATTTCGTACAATTTCATAATTGCAAGTCTCGTAAATTACCTTTGACCCAGAAATATACTTCATCATCCCAAATTGTCTTTTTCACCTTAGGTTGCAAATGCAAGTTTATATCTTAACGCCCGAAAAAGAAAACCATGACACTCAGGACCTCCTTTTTCCATCAGAATGAAATGCTTTTCTTTACAGCAGTTTGTGGGGTTATGAAACTTTTATCAGGTTCTACGTTGATATGATTGTGACCTCCAAAATCAATATCTCATTTGATGCAGTGGCAGTGAACACTGTATTCAGTGGTGTGATTAAGGGGAGGCGAGCGAGGCACTTGCCTCGGCCCCCCCTTTTTTGGGGCCCCCTCGTGAGGTATTACGCGCATAAATTTTCCTTATTTTTGGTGAAAGACGTATTATTCACTCACGTAATGTGTTACAAAGCAAATCATAAGCAAGTATTTTGCTTTCAAAGGGCCCCCTACAGAAATTGTAATGTGCAGGTACTTTGCTTTCAAAGGGGCCCCAACAGCAACTGAAATATGTATGTACTCTGCTGTTAAA
>Ga0210059_1008459_pt1 | contig 16237 bp, 8 predicted proteins | sample Ectturendosymbi2_FD_188042 | JGI IMG/M metagenome (GOLD analysis project Ga0210059, IMG submission 188042) | Ecteinascidia turbinata endosymbiont from Florida, USA - Sample 2 (SPAdes) (version 2) | ecosystem: Host-associated > Tunicates > Ascidians > Unclassified | place: Key West, Florida...
AGTTTCCAGTAAAAACTTCAGCGAAATACTACCACCTAACGGTTGGCGCCCAGGGCCAGGCAAAGTGGGCCAAGGTGGCCAAAAAGTTCTCCACTTATGACGTCACTCACAAAAAAACCCGCACCCCCCAGGGAAAAAATTGTTTTTCAAGTGCAATCTACTAGACTGGCTGATCCGTTTGAGCCATTGAACAGCTCTCTAGCGCAATGGGCAGAGGAGCTAGGGCGTTGGTAAGGCAACCGAAAACTGCTGGTTTTTTTGCGAAAATCGTTAAAACCACCCAGACGCCAAAGAGTTAAGATCTTTTAACAATGGTCACCTTCAAGGAAGCAACTTGCTTGCAAGCACCTATTTTCAAAACTAGTGGCAGCACAAAAGTTGGATTTGAGGAAACTATTTGTGGAAAAAAAGACTACAGTGAAATCCAAATCAGTGTTGCATAAAAGCTAAGTGCACTAGCTTCAGCATCCACTATTTTCAAAGATATATGCTGGCTAACCAGGGAATGTACACAAGCTCTTTGTTTGGTCATTATTTGAAATATTACAGTAAGTTTTATAGCTATTTCGGACAAATGACCAAAATGTCTCAGTAAAAATAAACACAAGAATGTTTTACTGCAAGCAAGTTTTTGTGCTTATTTTCTGGCTTTTAAAACGCAATCACATTACTATATCACCATGAAAAACTGTCACAGTTACAAATGATAACTGATGATTTAAACACTAAAAATGTTCACACCTCTAAAAAACGGCGTCATGCGGTACCAATTTATCGGTGTAGAAAGAGAGTCCCTGATTTCCACATCAAGATGCGAAAGATGAATGCCCAGCTGTATAAAAAAACAAGCTATAGTTAGTGTTTCCAACCCAGGTTTTCTCGAACCAGAAACTCGTTTTTTTTGGCTAATTTGTACTACCCAAAGCCTGTTTTTAAAAAAAAAACTGGAATTGTTGTTGTATTCAAATATTAGTGATTCTGACAACACTGAAGTTGTAGATTAGCACGTGTAATGGCCATATTAGCACGCTTGAACTTTCAACTATTATCATGAAGCACAAAGTGCGAGTTTTGCTCGGTGACCACCGCACGTTCGTTGCTGGTTCGCTTATATTTCCTTCAATTGACCTATTTATACCAATTGTGGCATCATTTTGCACATAATAGGTGTTAACGCGAACTTTTGTCTTTTCGCTAACCGAATTGCAAAATAATTACCACGTGAGGTCGTTCTTCAAAGGTATGCCGTAGTTATCAGCTTAAAGCCATTTCTTATACTACAACAAGGCTCAACAAACACCAAAGTGCAGGTTGTGCTCCGTTATACTAAAGGAGGTGGTTCAAACACCAAACGTTTGATCAACCATTTGAAATCAAACCACAGAATCCATGAGGGTGAAAACCACAAAACTATTCTGGCACAGGAAGAGATACGATCACAAATTGTGATAAAGGAAATGAGTCTTGTTGAGGCTACAAGGAAGAGGTCAGAAATAACCTTGAAAAACTGTTCCATGCCTTAATTACAACCAAGCCCAAATCAGTGGAACCGGAGAGGGCTTTTTCAACCATGGGACTATTTGTCACAGAACTCAGAAACAGACTGAATGATAAGAGTGCGCTATGATGGTCATGCACCAGTATTATAAATATCATTGAAAAACTGTGCTTAACTTAATTAATAATTTGCGCAGGGACCAACAATAGTAATTTTACAATGATATTGAGTTTTCATCGCTCAAAATCGCATTCATTTCCAAACCTGAAAAAAATGGGTTTTCCCAGGTTTGTTTTCTCAGCTACTTGAAACCCGGGTTTGAAAAATTTGCCCCAAATTGCAAACACTAGCTACAGTACAAAATCTACCACCTTTTCTCTACACACCATTAGGTATACCATCAAAATCTGTGCATGTGACTACAAGACTTACTATAGATATTAATGCAGGTACACTGCTGGTGATTATTTATTAAAACTTTAACCCTATCGCTGGGACGAGTCACATTGTACCAAAAATGAGCCTAAACTGTAGTTTCATCATCAGCAAACCAAGAACATAATTAGATAAATAAAATAAAACAACCAGTACATCTTAGTTATCTGCTAGAATTTGACCAACAACATCAACACGATCAATGTAAACAAATATTATGTCACAAATCTGAGTACATTGCTTGTAGTGGATCTAAGCAAAATCCAAGCTAATGTCAAGTACACACAAATGCCTAGATCCCTTTTGCAAATCATTAAACTGCATGTATAATGTATGTGAAATTTAATCAAAGAAAACAAGATACCTTTTTAGATTTTCTTGTTTCATACAAATCAGCTATATAATCAATTAAGGATATTGATGCCACAAAACTTAGGTCTTTGAGGAACTTTGTTCCTGTAACAGATAAATAAAAGTCAGTGGAAAATCAAAACAATTTTCAAGCTGTTTTCCAACAAGAAACCAATGGATACACAAATTAATACAACACTCCAACAGTAATACTTTTACAAACATACTCATTGAAATTAATGGTATCATCACAACTGACATAGTGGTGATAGCCAGCTGGGACAAATTTCACAATGCAATTTGAAAGTGAAGCACTTCATCATCCTTTCTGTCTATATATAATAATGGCAATAGAAAAACAAGCAAAAAAATTAAAATTCTACTCACCACTTCTAGAAAACCTACCTTGGACTGTGCTCATAGACAAAAAATTTAATCGACTCTTATAAAATCACTTTGGGGTGAGTTGCTGTTTACTACAGCACAGGAAAAGACATAGTCATTTTAGTGCAAGAAAAATTATATATAATTTAAATTTTGTGTTTGGTTTCCACCACACAAGCCTTATAATGTGGTTTAGATAGCTGCAGGGGTTATTCATTATAGTGTTCCAGCCCAGATTCTCAAAAAATTATTTGCCACTTTATATAATCAAGATACATTTAAAATATGTTTTGTTCACCAAAACAACCAACAATTCAATTCCTTGGTTAATACAAGATGTGTGGATGATGAACTGTATTTCTAGCTGAAATCTTACAACAAATTAGTTTGCTTGGTTATTTTATTTTATCATAGATATAATTTTAACCTAGAACTAAGTTCACAGAAAATAAAATCTTCATCTGCAAAACTACTGCTGATTAATCATAAACATAGCTTATGTGTGCTGAGTAATTCAGTGAGATTGCCAAAATGAATTGGATTCTAAGCAATCATGGGTATATCAGTACTCAGCATCAACCAATTAGTTTCAAATTGTTATAGACTCATGGCAGTAATTTCTTCTTTTCTTTACCTGAATTGCTTGCATTACTTCACAGGAAACAGATGCTTCAACAAAATCATGAAAAGATTGAATGTTACAAATTATACGTGAAGGAGTCATTTCGTTACAATTTAGCCAAAAAATTTACAATTTTGTACCATGTCGTTCAGGTTTACTTTACAAATATGTTTATGCCTACAAAGGGTGAAGAAAATTGACTCAAATTTTACAAAAATTGAGATCAAAATAAAGTTTTAAAGACCAACATTTGTTCTCATGTTTTGCAGAAAATTAAAAAAACCCAGTAGACAAACATGCAGATTACAACTTTATATCAAGATATGGTACTGGTACTATTTATGAAAAACAGTTAAATTGCACAACACATAGTCACGTGGGCAAATTTAACACAAATATACTATATTTTGCAGCTACAATACACACCAGACAAGGCACAATATCAAGGAACAATCATTGAATGGTTTATTTTCGTAACTAATGAAAAGGCGCACCAGTTAAGGTGCATTAATCTTCCACAAATCCATTAAATTTTTCACCTTCAGTGTCTGTGTTAAACAGTTTTGCAATTTTGACATCAAGCACACCCAGATTCCTCTTGTCATTATCCTAGTCAGTCTTATTGCTATTACTTAGTCTTCAGTGATGATTCTGACCTACATGAAAGCTCAGACAATACATGGTAGCCGTAATGCCCTGACAATTCATCAAGTGGTAAGGTTTCATCAATACATTAGGAACACCATCAATTTTTTAAGAAAATTATAGGATTTTAACTGCACCTTCTGGTCTGAGAAATACAGTATGCAAAATAGTAGATATCTGGGGGCTAGCAAGGGATCAAGCACCTTTACAATGGTAATCTCAGTCATCGTAAATTTATATGAAGGGCAATCCAGAACAGATACGAAGCATTATAAAAGCATGTTCCTACTGAAATGATTAGGCACAACCTCATTCAGAATTAAGGCAAGATTAACTCAGCATGATGTCCCTGTGACTAACGCCGTCATAGCCATTCAGCTTTTGCACCTGGCGGTCTCTAGTATATTGCCTAAATCAAAATAAATTCTGACAAGATTTCACTTTTTGATGATTGACGGAACTAATTCAGGTTTCTATAACTGATTTAGAAAAACTGTGCAATGGAAAATCCAGGATCATGATGACAGATGAAATGTTCATGTAACACTTTCTACCTTTATTTTTATCTCTTCTGGTGTGAATTTAAGAAATAGGCCAGCGTTAAATGATAAAGTTGTTCTTAAATTGTGAAGTTAACACCTTTACAGCCGGTGTACGATATATTTGTACTGGAAATGGGACTAAAACCAGCAGTTTTCGGTTGCCTTACCAACGTTATAGCTCCTCCACTGATTGCGCTAGAGAGCTGTTCAAACCCTCAAATGATTCAACAAGTCTTCTAGCCTGCAATGAAAAAAATTTTTGGTTGGGGGTTGTAGATTTTTTGTGGGTGATGTCATAAGTGAAATAGTTTTTGGGCCTTTTTGGCTCATGTTACCTGGCCTAAGGCCTAATTGCTAGACTAGGGAGCTCCAAACTACGACCCGTGGGTCAAATCTGGCCCACAAAACCATTTCATCCGGCCCGCGAAGACATTTTGCCAATAAGGAAAAACAATATACCTGAGAAAAATTTGTTGCTTTGGCAGAATGTAACATGTCCCGAAACAATCACATTGTGCAAGATATCTGGCCCTCGGACTGTTGAGTAATAGCTTATGTGGCCCTCAGACAAAAAAGTTGAGACCCTGCACTAGACCAAAGTATTTCACTGAAGTGATTCCAACCTACACTCACTTAGGTCATGGTTAGGTGGTTTTAGAGGCCAAATTACAAGGATAACTTTGTAAGATCACTCAGGCATGACCTAACTTTGGGGCTTGATTCTGAAAAAGGCTATCTCTGAATATTTTCAAGTAATGTGTCATTTGAAAGCTCTGAAAGTCCTTTTTCTAATGATGATGAAACATGTTTGTGCATTTGTGGTTTTGGTTATAATAATAAGCAGAATTTGTGTGGCACTTGAAAAACAAGTATTTTGAAGAAATACAGACTTGTTGGGTCTTTTGAGGGTTTGAACAGCTCTCTAGCACAATCAACTATCGAGTTATGGAGTTGCTAAATGGCACAAAAACAGTGGCTCTGTAAGCCGCGCTTGGACATAGGTTACCCAAGCCACTGAAACAATTTCGCGTACTAGCACATTTCCCATTTAATTGTCAAACTTGGTTATGATGCTTAACTACTACAACTAACCTCTGTTCAACATAATCCCTCCTTAACGGAGTGTGTATGTGATGCTGGATAGAAAAAGAATGGCAAAAGAAGGTTACCCATCAAAACAAAGAATGGGAAAGACTGAACATCATCCAGTCCAATCCATTGACCTCCACATGGACTGCCAGACCTGATAGTTCTGGACGATGAAATGATCAAATGGACGCTCAACACTTGCCCTGAGATCTAGTATGGCTTAGCAGTGGACAGTAACAACTTGCTCAAACAACAAAGAAAATCTAAAACTTTCGATAAAGTAAGGAAAAAAATGTGAACCACCCTTGATTGCAAGCTGCACAAAATGATGAAAAAAATTCTTAAGCTACAGCTAACACTTTGAGAACCAGGGCACGATACATTCGTACTTTGAAATCCTAAAACCAGCAGTTGTCAGTTGACTTACCAACGCCCTAGCTCCTCCGCCGATTGCACTAGAGAGCTGTTCAAGGGCTCAAATGGATCGGCCAGTATTCTAGATTGCACTCGAAAAAACATTCTTTGGTTGGCAGTTGCAAATTTTTTGTGAGTGACGTCATAAGTTAAGTAGTTTTAGGGTCATTTTGGCTCATGTCTCCTGGCCTAGGGCCCAACCGCTAGGTGAAAGTATTTCGCTGAAGTTTTCATTGGAAACTAGGCTCAAGTCCGAGTCTTTTGAGCCTTTGATCGACTTTCTAGCGTTTCTGCTTCAAAAGTTCTGATCTAAAATAAACAAATTAATTAATTAACTAATTAGTCAAAAATTTTTACTAACTCAGATCATAACTTTTGAACCCGAAACCCCAGCAGGTCATCCAAAGTATCAAAAGACTGATTGTAGCCTAGTTTCCAATAAAAACTTCAGCAAAATACTAACATCTAACGATTGGCACCTAGGGCCAGGTGAAGTTGGCCAAGGTGGCCTAAAAGTCCTCCACTTATGACGTCACTGACAAAAAACCTGTACTCCCCCAACCAAAAAAAGCACTTTTCTTTCGAGTGCAAACTACAAGACTTGCCGCATCTTTTGACACTTCGACCAGGTCCGTAACCCGTACAGGAGCGGAGATATTCCCGCGCAAAGCCAAGTGCGATCCAGCTGTTTTTTTGCGAACCGCTTGAATTAACCCAGGTGCCAAAGTGTTAAATACGGTACTTTCATGCAACACATGTTTGCCTGTTTGTGGATTCTCTTACACACTTGATTTAGAGTCTAATGACTTTAAACCAAGTCCAAGGACTGCAATAGCAAAACAGATTAAAAGATCTCATAACAGCGGCACATGTTTTCATGGATTGCAAAGTAGCATTGTGTGTGATGGTCACTAATGTCCAATACTACTGAGGCAGTTTTATAAAAACATTTTTGTTTGCATTTTTCTTTTTGTTCTCTTTTTGTTTTGAGTACTTGTGGCAATTTGTTACTCAAATATTGTTAACTGACATGCTGCAACTCTTTTGATGTTCAAATTGTTAGACCAGTGGTTTTTAACCAGGGAGAGATGCCCCCTTGGGGGGTGTCAATAAATTTCCATAGGGGTGCAAGCCCTTACGTGCCTACAACATGGAAAGCTTTATCATTAAATTTATCAATAAATACATTTGTTTTTACAGCTTATATAAAGTCAGGGGGTACTGAAACAAAGGACAATTACTCAAGGGGAGGTGTGGTAGAAAAAAGGTTAAGAACCACTGTGTTATATAGACTATATTTTATCTATATAACACAGTAAGAACCACAGTGTCATATAGACCATATTTTAAGTCATCATCATTTGATGTCATTTATATAGTGACATTTATATTATGTCATCTTTATAATTATTCTTTGCTCTCATGCTTGCATCATTTATATATTTTACCAATGCAATGGTCAACTAAGTTACCAATGTAACAGTCAACTAAGCAAGTCATGCATTTCCAACTTGTCATGTTATCACTTCTACCAGTCATGTTTGGCTAAAGGTAAAATAGCTCCAGTTATGTCTAAGCACTGCCTGTTCCTAGAACTTACCACAATAACTTGTGTAATTCATTAGTTTATGTGGCCTACATACTTAAGAAAAAATGCACTGTAATGTCTTTCAGCTGTGGTTTGATCAATGTAAAAATACCAGTATTGGCATTGGGTATCAGCAATGGAAAACATTGCTATCGGCCCAATAAACTTATTGTTCAAAGTGTTTCCAAACCGGGTTTTCCCGAACCCGAAACCCAGGTTTTTTGGCTATTTTCCACTACCCAAACCCCGTTTTTTTTTCATCTACCAAACCCGGGTATTTAAAAAACACAGGAATTGCAATTGCATTGCATTCAAATGTTAGTAAGTCTGATAACACTGAAGTTGCAGATTAGTGCGTGTAACGGCCATATTAGCACGCTTGAACCTCAAATATTATCATGAGGCACGAGGTGCGGGTTTTTCTCGGTAGCCATCATAGGCTCGTTGTTAGCCCATTTACATTTTCATTCAGTTGACCTATTTAGATGGATCGTGACGTGATTTTGCATATAATAAGTGTCTACGTGAACTTTAGTCTTTTCGCTAACCTCCTTAAATAACTACCACGTGAGGTACTTCTTGAGGTATGCCGTAGTTCCTAATTCATTTATAAGCTGTTACGTGTTAGTTCATATACAAGCTGTGATTCTTTGCAAAATTGATTTGTTCCTTTTCAGTTTGCAATAACTTTCCACAAAATATTTGGAAGCAACTTTAACTTTAAGCATATTTTTAATCATACACATTCACTTTAAAGACTTTAGTAATAAAAAGAAAATCCGAAGCATAGAGCCACTGCTTTTACAATAAGGCTCAACCAACACCAAAGTGCAATTTGTACTTCGTTACACAAAAGGAGGTGGTTCAAGCACCAAAAGTTTTATCAACAATTTGAAATCAAAGCACAGAATCCATGTAATCCATGAGAGTGAAGCAACAAAAACTATTCTGGCACAGGAAGAGATACAATCACAAATTGTGAAAAAGGAAATGAGTCTTTTTGAGGCTACAAAAAAGAGGTCAAATAACCTTGAAAAGCAGTGCCATGCCTTAATTATAATCAAGCTCACACTGATCAGTGGAACCAGAGTGGGATTTTTCAACCACGGGACTAATTGTCACAAACTCATAAGCACACTGAATGATGAAAGTGTGCTTTGATTGTCATGCGTCAGTATTATAAACATCATTGAAAAACTGTGCTTAACTTAATTAATAATTCACTAATAAATTGCGCAGGGCCAACAGTAGTAGTTTCATCACTCAAAAGCGCATTCATTTCAAAACCCGAAAAAAAAACAGGTTTTCCCAGGTTTCTTTTCTCAGAAACCCAAAACCTGGGTGTTAAAATTTTGCCCCAAATTGGAAACACTAGTTCGAGATTTGGTTAAAACAAACATGAACACTATTGGTTTTAGCTAAATCAAAGCACATATTCAGAAAGCCCAACCAAGCAAATGTGGAGATAACAGCAATGTTTGACTACTAGCCAACAGATTTGACTTAAACTCATTTCTATGTTGCTCGTCAGTAGGAATGCCATCTAGTGGTAAAATACAACAGTGAATATATCAAAAACTACTCACTCATTTAATTCATAAATTTACTTATAATTTTCACATAATTTAAATGGCAAGGCATTGGTACTAAAATATAATGAAAAAGAGAACATGTGGTACCACACGCTTTCTAAGAAGTTGGCACTTGCACAACAGCCAGCAACATCAATCATTAGTGTAGCGCCATAATAGTGGCTTATCACTTTGGTGACTTAACTCACGCATTTCCACAATACGAGTCAATACTTCAACATATTTCACATGAGCTTCAAAGCTATTTGGCATGTATACATTTAAAGAAAAATGTGATTCAAAACTAACCATGCAATATTTTCATCAAGCAGTTTCCAGTCAGAGAAGTACAACCATCAAGTTTCAATATCACAAGACTTGAGCAAGATTTTATACGTATCAAATCTGTAGCATTCAACCAATAACACTTAGACAGAACTAGCTTCTTTAAGAAATGAGCAACTTCAGCCAGAATTTGCTTGAAATGATTCGAAGTCAGCCATATCTCATTAGAGAAGTTAGTTTCTCTGAAATAAACAAAGAACTAACATAATCCAAAGAAAAAATAATTGAAATTTATGAAAAAAGAGAGAACAGTCATAAAATCCTGATATCCAAAACTTCCCAACTTTTTTTAATGCAAACTGGAATACTTGCCGCATCTTTTCAGGGTTTGAACAGCTTTGTTGCATAATCGGCAGACAAGTTGTGGAGTTGCAAAGTGACAGTAAAAAAGTGGCTCATGCAGGTCATAAGAACATCTATAGCTTACAAAACCTTGTTTTATTCTGAAAAGTATTATCAAAATCTGCCCTTCCATGACAGAACCACTTTTGTCTGGTGAGATGCACCATTGCATTATAGTTGTGGTTCAATGTTGCGAAAATGTGTTGTTTGTATGTAATAAGTTCTTTTTGTATTGATTGCCAATGCCGGATTAAGGAAAGTGCACTGTGTGGGCCTCCTTGGTTGCAAGTAGACGGCCTTTTAAGTAGTTTTCTGGTGTAAAGCATTGTAGGAAAAATTACGCGCTAGTAAACTATTCTGAAATGCCCATCCCCAAATGCCATGTCAGACCACATAGTATGTACATTTCACATTGCGCAAGGTGAAACAATACTCATTGAAAGTATTGGCTTTGCAGGTAGAAACACAACATCAACTGCAAGCAGTTGATACAATCAAACTTCAAAAGCAGCAGAGATTTTAATTGACGATAACACTGGTCAATAGCAAAATTTAATCAATCTTAAAAAGCAGTAGAGATTTTAATGGATGATAACACTGGTCAACAACAAAATTTGATTGGTGAAAAGTGCCCCTGAAAACATTTTTGACACTGCTCTCAAAAATGTCATATTTTTTACAGAACATCTAGTTTTTGAGATATCTGTATGTTTTCGTTTCCAGTTACCTAGCCTACCACAAGCCCGTGAACAACAGAAGGTAGCATTGTTTTGGATTGTGACGTAACACTATATACCATTTGCGAAAGCAAAGCAAGTTTACCAACCTTAACTGAGTGATTTAAATGCAAGAATCTGTTTCATTGAGTGACATTGATATCTCTGTGCACACAGGCAATATAAAACAGTATATCCCCATTGCATATTCCATTCATGAATTAATCGTATGGTAACAATCAGATTGTTTTGAAAGCTATAAAGTAGGCTACACTGACTACCAGTGGAGCATGTGTGGAACACTCAAGGTCATAAGCATATTAATGGAAATGCACATAGGAGTTACCAAGTACTGCTGTTTTTTTATGGGACAACCACTCTAGGTGCTACTGCGGATCACTATGAAAAGCAACATTCGTCCACAACACAAGAAACTCGTATGTTCCTGGTGAACAGTGTTCAGCATACTCCAATAGCAAATCATAGTAAGTCCTGATGTCACGTCTGTATATAAAATTGGCTAGATGGAAAATTTTGTGAAAGCAATGGCCAAATGCAATTCCAATAGCTTTGATCTAACTACCAGGAATCCAAATTGAAAGAATTTTGTAGGCCCATAGATTTGTACAGGTTTTGACAGACCGGAATTCCGAGTTAAAAATATCCAGTTAAGAATGCACTAGAGTTACAAGCTCGGAAGGCATTCAGGTAGAAATACTAAGGTTCTTTGATTACAAGCAGGAGTTGCAGAATTGCTTTGGCTTAAAGGAGATGGGCTTGCATGTCTCTAAATATGCATTTTCTTCATTAGCACCAATGTTTTTGGGAAAACCTTGATGACATGAGTGACGACCAGGGTGAAAGATATTCAAGCTATGGAAGCAAGATACCAGGGAATCTGAAAAGTATCAATGATGTATCATCTGCTGCCAGGGTTGTAAAAAAACAACCCAAAAAAATCACCCAGTTTTTTTTAAAAAAGCCCACTTGAAAAAAAACAATAAAACCTACCAAAAAACCTACTCTTTACTTTTCCTTTGAAAAATCTACTAAGAAGTGAAAAATAAAATAAGCAGGACACTTAAACAGTTATCTGTAATTGTTTTTTTCAATCAAACAAAACAAACAGTAACGAAATTTAAAGGACTTGAAAAAAAGAGAATAATAAATTGAACAGTTTGAGTAAATTTCAATGGTTATCTTCTTCTTCAGCCCTGCACAATCGGCATGTTTTCACCAATTTTTCTGCCTTCTCTGCATCTAAACTTTTTCTGATTTTAGAACATACCAAATCATATATTGAAAAAATACATTGTGCAGATGCTGAACTAGCAGGGCATGCACGCAAGCTTGACGTGAAACTGTAGAGTTTGTGTGGGAGTGATTTTTCTGTTTGCTGTGCGCATGCTTGCCAAGCCTTACCATTTAGGAGTGAACTGACCAACAACACATTGCGGAATCAATGATGGGATACACTGCTTTACCTTAAATTTTGAATGCCATAATAGGTATAACAAGTTATTACTGGGTAATTCTGAAAATAGTGATATTGCGTGATGGAATAAAAACAATTCAGAATGTTTTTTTTCTGTTTTCTTTGAAAAAAGAACAAAATCTTCCTTCTTTAAAAAAAAAAAACGGGTTTTTTTAAGAAAACCCCAAAAAAATGGGTTTTTCTCAACACTACCTGTTGGATGTTGTGTCGTGGTGATTCAGCCACGCCTTATAAAAGAAAGTCTTGTTCAAAACAGTTTTGTTCAACTTGTTTCTTTTTTGACTATTCGTAATAAATTAACAAATTTTATGTAGACTGAATTATCAGGTCATTTTTCACATGGAAACAACAAAAGCTAATATATTAGCATGCAACAGTTTATATATCCACAAATACCTTTCGCTGTAACTTCAAAATTTGATGTGCCATACAAAAATGAATGCCAAATTTGGAATTAGCACCCAAATGCTATGTAAAAGTTATGTCATATCCTCAAAACAAAAAGTGTTTTTGTTGACCTATGTAATTTGAATGAAAGCAATCAAATCATTTCCAAAACAATTTAGGCTACATACCACTGAAAGAAGCCTAGGCCTACCAGAGCCACTGTTTCCAAAAGTTCCACCTTTTTTGAGACAATAAAAGCAGCTAACACTGGCATTAAGCAATTAAACTTACATGCCCAAATATACTTACAGAAACATTTCTAATACATCTTTCATGCTTTCCTAGCATTTGGCAGCATATCAAAGCATTTCCATCATGCAAATTGCTGTCTTGGTCCAGTGGACCTGGTCCCAACTAGGTAAACCAACTCAAAAGTAACATCCACACTTTCAAACAGCCTATGAACCACAGAGTTTGGATTCTCTTGTCTAAATGGTCCTGCACTGTCAGGCCATGCAGTACATGGGGAGGTCGATAGATTGGGCACTGGAGGACAACATGGTCGACGGTTTGTTCTTCTGTGCCACACTCACAGGCCGCAGAGGAGGCCATACCCCATTTGTACAAGCAGGAGTGGAAACGACTGACACTGGTACAGAGGCAGTTAAGCCGGACCCAGGCTCTTCTTGGGCGAGTCGTTCCTGAGGGGATGGGTACCAGGGATGGAAATCCGGAGTTTTGTAGGACTGTCCGTCCACTCCATATTCCATTGGTAATCCGCTCACTGTGCCGCACGTATGCTGTTTGTTGTCAGATAAACTGATGAGATGTTGTGCGACGGGTACAAATGGGTGATGTTGTGTGTCGGGTACAAACTCCAAGAGCTAATATTACTTAACACCTTGAGATCCGATCTACGAATATATCGCATCTGGATTTCGGCCTAAAACAAACAGTTTTCAATTGTATTACCAACACCATAGCTCCTCCTTCGATTGCACTAGAGAGCTGTTAAAAACTTGAAAAGATTCGGCAAATCTTCTAGTCTACACTCTAAAATAATTTTTTGGTTGGGGGTTGCGGGTTTTTTATGAGTGATGTCATAAATGAAGTAGTTTTCAGGCCATTTTGGCTCATGCTTCCTGGCCTAGGGCCCAACAACTGCTAGGCCTAAGTGTTTCGCTAAAGTTTTCACTGGAAACTAGGCTCAAATCCAAATATTTTTAGCCTTTGATCGACTTTCTAACGTTTCTGGTTTAAAAGTTACGATCTAAAATAAACAAATTAATTAATTATCTAATTAGTCAAATATTTTTATTAGTTTAGATCATAAGTTTTGAACCCGAAACCCCAGCAGGTCGTCCAAAGTATCAAAAGACTCGGATTGTAGCTTTGTTTCTAATAACAACTTCAGTGAAATACTACCATCCAACGGTTGGCGCCCAGGTCCAGGTAAAGTGGGCCAAGGTGGCCTAAAAGTCCTCCACTTATGATGTCACTCATAAAAAATCCCCAACCCCCAACCAAAAAATTTTTTTTTGAGTGCAGACTAGAAGACTTGCCATGTCTTTTGAGCCTTTGAACAATTCTCTACCGCTTTTGGGCCCAGAGTTACACATGCACAAAGCCACGTGCGATCCGGTTGTTCTTGCACAAAAATCCCTGAAACCAGCCAGATGCGAAAGTGTTAAACTCAGTCTAGAACCACAATTTTAGACCGTTTCCAACTGGAATTTCAAAAAAAGCGTAATGCACATTGGCCGGAACTTTTGAAAGAAAAAACATAAATGTACATCTGTTGAGAACAATGAACAACATGCCTTCAATGTAGATCTATATCGGCTGGTATCAACAGTGTTAACAATTCAGCTATGCTTGGCAAGAGTAGGCAATGGCATGCAGAAACTAGAGTTATGCTCTATTTTATTGAACATATTATATTGTTAGAGCAGTAACTAGTTCTGAACAAAAACACACTTAAAAGAAGAGTGTTTTAGCATCTAAATCAGTGGCCCACAGGCCAATCCTGGCCCGCAAGGCCATTTCATCAGACCACAAAAATATTTTGTCAATTCCTTTGAAAAATTAATACAATTACAAAAAGTTTGTTGATTGATTTGTTAGAATGTAACATCCTGAAAAACGCATATTACACATGTTATCCGGCCTTCGAACTATAGTGTAACAGTTTGTGGCCCTCAGACAAAAATGTTTAGAGACCCCTGATCTAAATAAATAGATTCAACAGACTTAGCAGCACATAAAGATAGCATTTATCAAAAAACTTACCGTGACAACATAAGCCAAACTGCTTGATGCAAAGCATCGTTTACAAATCGCAAAGACAAGCAAACATCTTGAAGTGGCATGTAACTCATAATTTCAGCCCAGATTTCATCACTAAAACAATCCATATTTTCTTGCTATATGGCAAACTATCGGGGAAAGATCATTTCTATTACATATACTAGTGTTTACATACTACAATATCTCCAAAACTGAGATTGAAGTACCAATGATAGTCAAAAATGGTTCAAGATGACTCAGTACATGTATCAATAATTGAGCAACTGCTAATATTAGACAACATAACAATCCAAGATTTTCTGTAACACAAACATTGATGAAACTTACGTGTACATCTCAGTAATGAAGACCGCTTGTAAATACAAATTTAAAAAATAATTTTAGAAGGAATTGTTAAAAAAGTATTCTAGAAAACTGCAAATATAACAATTAGAAGAAAATAGGTTGTACTGTTACTGTAACACTCTTTTAGCTTTGTAATCTGCATGAGCATATGGACATAAATGTAAGCAAGAAGTGCTGTACAATGAGTTTCAAGTAAATAAATGATCACTCCAAATTCAGTTTTGCATATCAGCTCATTTTACTTTGAAGTTACCATGTGCTTACTCTTAACAGTGTACTTTGAAAAGAAAGTCACTAGCTCATTTTCTGAAAATATGTCTGAAGAGAACATAGAACATTATGGCACCAGTAAAGAAAATGAAGAAGCCGCAGGTGCGAAAACTGGTGGCGATCTTGGTTGCAGTGGTGGTATGCCATAATAATCTTGACTCTCAACACTGGTAACTACCTGGTTCCTAGTGAGTATTGGTATATGCATCCTATGGCATTGACAGTGTTAAGTGCAAACAAGAGTTCAACATGTAGAAAACTACGATTATTTTGCACAGCAGTTGACATGGAGTTGAGAAATGTGCAAAAAAGAGTATGTTAAACATGTTAAGAACAGTACCTAACCTAAAGAGCACAACTGTAATCGTTGGAACATTGAATATAATCAAGAACAAATTAGAAATACAGACAACTCCAGACAATTGCATATAAGTTGAACGCTTTATCAAATAGGATTCTGGAATCCTAAACCAAAACCTTTCTTACATGAAAATAGTCCAGTTAATGACATAAACTGGATATTTGCATAGAAATATTGTTTCCATTTATAGATTTATATCAATTAATCGCATTCTTCACTTCACAGGAAGTGTAAAAGTGCTCTGTGCAGACAGTGTTGAAGGCAGTCACTGAGCTTCCAAATTAACATGAACCTGTTTTTTGAAGTAAAAAAACACATGCTTAACAGCATGCTCAAAAACCTTAACCAAAAAACAATAGGAAGTCTTTTTTAACACTTTTAGAGCCGCTTGGTTTGGGCGATTTTCGCAAAAAAAACCAGCAGTTTTCGGTTGCCTTACCAACGCCCTAGCTCCTCCGCCCATTGCGCTAGAGAGCTGTTCAACGGCTCAAACGGATCGGCCAGTCTAGTAGATTGCACTTGAAAAAAAA
>Ga0210059_1008460_pt1 | contig 16237 bp, 12 predicted proteins | sample Ectturendosymbi2_FD_188042 | JGI IMG/M metagenome (GOLD analysis project Ga0210059, IMG submission 188042) | Ecteinascidia turbinata endosymbiont from Florida, USA - Sample 2 (SPAdes) (version 2) | ecosystem: Host-associated > Tunicates > Ascidians > Unclassified | place: Key West, Florida...
CCCCTCGGGGCCGTGAGTTGGAACAACTTTTTCCAGGGGTGGGAAAATTTTACCAGCTGCGAAACTGAAAAAAAAAACATTTTCTACTAAAAATGTAATAGAAAAATATCCAATTTCGAAATCTAGGAGGTCAAAGGCCTCCCGTTACGACACTCATGTTGACTGCCTCAGTGATTCAAAGCGAAACTACGTGAACCCACCTCTGATTTTTGGAAAAAGTACATGCAGTTATGATGCAAATCGTATCTTTTTTTGTAGTTTTATTTAGCCTTTGCAAAAACACATTCAACCATATCAAAAGTTCCCAAATGAACGGTGGGTTTGTAAATGTTGATCCGCAGAAAAATATCTGTGGATTTCCCTTTAGCGATACGGCATCCTTTTTCTTACGAAGCCTTGAGTTACTCGGGAAAAGGTCTTTCCACTGTTCCAGTGGCTTTCAGTTTTTTGTTTTGGTTATGTTGACTCTACGTGCTAGGATAAATTACATAAAAATAACGAACTTTCTGGGTTGGCCACATCAAGCACATCAGACTAACTAACCTTGATTCTTCTTTATTGGGACCTCTCAATGTATTAATTCCCCTCTCCCATTATTCTATTCTTCCGAAACCACCAACTTCACAAAAAGCACTATTACAAAAACCTGTCCTAACTGGTATATTCTGGTTTCAATTTTGAACTTAAATCATCCTAGTATTGCAACCATTACGTCAATCGATGCGATAATGTTGCTTCAAACTCGCCGATTCTAGATGGAGAATCGCTGTCCTGACCAATAGCAAGGCAAACTAAATAAAACACGCCAACTACCGGATAATATTTTCTACCCGATCGGGGTAAACGGGGTAAAAAGATTGTTGACCAGGTTGTCACGGTTAATTCACACAAACGCTCTTAACTTTGGGTTTGCAGGATAATATGAAAGAATGAGTCTGTTTGCATTTTGCACCTATAAAGCCAGTTTCTTGCTAAACTGGATCAACATTCACATCAGTTTGCGTGAATTTCAATCAATTAAGAACCGGCAAAGATACTCTGACGGCAAATTCTGTTATTAAACCAACCAAGAGTGCTGGAGTTCAGTTGTAACTTATTTTATTATTCATATTGCAATGAGCTATATACTATACATAATCATACAAAACAAAAAAATTAACTACAAATATATGAAAACAAAAAAAAACAGCCTTGAAAGCGCAGAACGTCATTACAACAAATCAGATTTGGAGACTGCTAATTCGAACAGATGGACGTTAAAACAAAAATTCTGGACTGAACCCTGGTTTTCATTCGAAAATCCTCGACAAGATGGCATTTCAACAAGATCAGTAACAGATGAAAAAACAGAAGAGGTTGGGAGTCTTTCTAAACAAGGGCCCTTCAACTCCATTTGCAATAACTGTTGGCCTTTCTAGGTCATTGTTTTGATGACGTCAGCAACCAGCTGAGCATTTTCACCCACAATGATGCTCCGATGATCGGCGTCAACGTTGATGACGTTTACATGTCCTTCACAGACTTCGGAAAGTCGATAGTCAGGAGACGTCGTCTGACTGCGTTTGATCAACGTGACGTCTCCGGGGTACGTTCCTCCCATGACGTATTCGTTCCCCATGTGCAATCGATGGCGGTAACGTGAAAATGCATCAACGACTTGTTTCCTGTTAACAAATTTTACCGTTGATGAAAATGGTTTTGAAGAAATTGTTTTCGTAATATGCTCTTTACCAAGACGTTGCGGCAACATTGGTTCCCAACCTTTTTTTGCCCATGACCCATATAATCACCCCTAAAATCCTGATTGCCCCTTGTAGCAGCACGGCGGCGGCTGCTACATGCGGCGCACTAAGAATAACAGCCCCGGTGGCAAGAAAACCACTGGGGGCTCCCTTTGGTCGAGTGCTTCAGTTCGCAGGCGAGGCGCTTCACCCTCATGTGGTGATATATACATCTTATGGTTTGAAAAGTGAACTCCATTTCAGCTAAGAAGCTCAAAAAACGCCAATACGTTGGCTTAAACATGTTTCGGACCCATACCTGGTCGATCGGCCTCAACGCCCCCGTTAAATTTCAAATTTCTCTATTGTGCGCCGTACGCCGCACGTTGTGAACCACTGTGCTATGCACAGATTCCAAACATCATAAGCACGAGCTGTGTTATATAAAGCCATGATACCGAAAAGGAACAAAAGTGTTTGAGGGAACTCTCTGTTCAATTCTTGCAACGTTTGACGAAAAACGTCCACTCTTCGAAGTCAAAAATCACGTATGGAGACGTTTTTGTGCAAACTGACCAACTTCTTTAAGGATTTTTGAGTCACCATGTTACCAATGTAAGTGTTGGACACTTTTGCCTTATTTCTGCCAAAGGTTTTGATTGCATAAAGCCCCTGACGCATTCGTATGGTTGCGACTGCAACTGCTAGAACGAGGTACCCAGTTGAGAATGGAGGCACCATCACCACCACCACCACCCCCCGCTGGTGAGCCCTTTGTTTCAAAAAATAGAGTTTCGTGTGGGAGGGTACAGAAAAATGCTTTGAACTAAGTCAGTCAATTCAAGTTGTAATCTTGGTTTTACTCATGCGAGGCGTTAGCAAAACTTTTGTTTCAACAAATTACATTTTTGCAATTGAGCATAAATGCTTGTTACAGATATTGAACACCAAGTGCTGTGTTTCACTGTGACACAACAAATAGCATCAGTTCATAAAATACAGCAAAACCTCCAATGCAGGGATCGGCAAACTTCCGTTATGATGGTCAAAACCACCTTATCAGACGTAACGAAAGGCCCGTGCTTATTTTTGAAAGCCCAATTTCTAACTTATGCTGCATTCAGTCATCTGTGACACAGCGGTGCTATGATAATGTCGCAAACCGTATAAATAACAATAATGCCTTTTTAACGTCAATAAATACATGTTCCATAGCTGTTAGATAACGTATGTCTTAGCCCACGCAACCGGCGCAGGACTGTTGCTCTTGCATACCTCGAGGCCCACAACAGAAAGTGTTGCACGGCCCAATAAAAAGTCCTAAACGGCCCACAGTCGGGTTGAGGCCTACGGTTTTCCGACCACTACTCTAATGCAACAAAATTCAGCACAGCCCGTTCTTGCTCAAGCGAAAGATTTCCAGCAGGTCAAGGCGGTTGAAAGAACAAAAATTACAACTACCGTCATTAGGTAGAAGACCAAATGTTCTGCTGGACCTGTCATGCCAAAGCAGTGTTTTCACAGCTTCATCACGCACGCATGTTTGGGGGGTGCCAGGGGGGCCACTGCCCCCCCAAAATTTTTCCTGGCTCCCACAGTGGCCCTCCCAAAATTTAGGTCTCTTTCTAAAAGTCCTACACAGACCATTGACAGCTCCCCTTGTTGCAGAACTGGCCCCTCCAGTGGCCCCCCAAATGAAAATGTCTGGCTCCGCCCCTGTATGAGTGAGTACTAATTTAAAATACAGATTTTGTGAGGCTGAAGATTCGACTTGCCTTTCCACGTCATATTCTTTCTGAAGAACTTCGATCATCGCACTGAGTCGAGACTCTGTGGTCGACTTCGCGGAAAGTATTTCACGAACTTCTTTGACGTCGACGTTCGCCATGACGTCATTGAGGAAAGATGTCATCGCAGCAATCTCTTGATCATTTTCGTCAGACAGAGTCTTCACAAAATTCTATCAGAAACACGTGCAACATGGTCAGCACTGACGTATATCACAAGTTGTGAGTTTACCGGCAGGCCTCTATGAAGAAAAACTGCAGCTGCACAAAGCGACTGTTATTATTTACGGTAAGTCACTTTTTCGCAGTCACTTATATTACAGGCATGCAACCAACACCTGGCAAATCATTTTAACTAGAGGCAGCGCGCAACCCTGGAAAAAATATTTAATGAACAATCGTCTCCGTCGGATCCTTACTTTGATTATTTCCGATACAAAGGCGTGAGATCCATCAACAAGAAGAAGGGTGACCTCACGTGAGGAAAGACGAAGCTGACGCGCCATTTCAAGAACAACGCAGGCTCCGAAGGAATAACCAACCAAAGCATATCTCTTCCTTGAACCAATCAAGTTGATGTAATACTCGGCCAGGTCCTCAACTGAAGTGAGTGGAGCCGCAGATGTGTAGTTGAGACCAAAGGCAGGGGCATCCATGCGTGACGCTATGTCACGGTACACTGAGCACGAACCTGTTATGGGATGAACGAACCAAACCGGATCTTTTGCATCTGATTCGCTGCCATTTAGTTGAATCGGGTTCGTTTCTTCCAGTTCGAGAAAGAAATCGTGTTTAACCGGATTGTTGTCCGTTTCTGTGTCTGGTGCTACTTTTGAACTTGGTTTGCTGTTTTTAGCAATCTCTTCCAGTTTGGCGAATGACAGTTGTTGCACTTCGTCTGAATTCATGGAAACCCCAAAATCACGCTCCAGCTTTTGTGAGATTTCTACTGACATGAGTGAATCTAGTCCAAGATTGGAGAAGCTGCTCTTCTTGTCAATTTTACTGATGTCCTGAAATGACAGATCTTACTGTTGTATAAACCTAAATCGTGAAAAGATCCATTGATTGATTAGTTGTTTCAAATGACTCAGCTAATAAGCAGAAACAAAAAAGCCATCATGCAAACCAGTAAACAGAAAGTTGTTAACAAACATAGGTATTCAGTTAAACGAGCAGTCAGTTAAACGAGCAGCATTTACAGTACTCAGAATAGATTGAGAACTCATTGCGCGGTCTGGATGGAATCAGATGGTGTTTTTAATTGTGAAAAAAATTGAGTCACCACCCTCACACTGATGTTTACACGTTATTGTCATTTCAAAATATTAACGGCTTACCTGTATTCCTATGATGTTGGCCACTGCATTCAACAGTGACAGAGAATCTCCTGCGGACTGCGCTTTATTTTTGTGCTGTTTCGGTGCTGGTATAACACTTGACACGACAACATCTTCAGTTTGCGACAAGAACCGATCCAAAGTCTGCAATGTTAAAAAACACCATTTTTCGAGCTGTCAAAGAGCCTGTCAACAACTGCTGCTTGCTACTGCGCTCTTGATTCACTCAAGCAGAGGCTACAATGGCTTATTTGCGAAGCGCAAAGGCTTTTCCACAGCAATGTAGAAAAACCATATCAGCACCGCTATCATGTTATGAACAAAACGCACTACTGCTTTGAACCAAGTAATGAAAAAAGACTCGATTGCAGCAACGAAACAGAAAAGCGCTCACATTCAAGCATGACATCATGGACTGAAACACAGTTCCGCCGATCACGTCACTGCTGATCGTTTCCACAGCAACGCCAACGTCCCCTACGGCGCCCCACTGTATGGCGAGTGCAGGAAAGCCGTCAGTTTTGCGCTTTTCACAAACTCTCTCCATGAATGAGTTGGCGAGGCCGTAGTTTGTCTGTCCGGGGTTTCCCCGACCACTGACCACCGATGAGAAAACGACGAACCAACGGAGTCGACTGCATACTTGGCGCGAATGTCTGCGAAAAGTCCGCATCAAATCACAGACACGGAACTATTTATGCCATGTTCTTGCAAACCAAACACACTGACAGCAACAGCTAAGTGTGCATTACTGGGACAGGTGAAAAACTTATATTTGAGCAAATTCTCGACAACAAAACAGGAATCTCCAGCTCAGTAGCAGTTTTTTCAATGAAGACATTTTCGAAATAGTAAACGCAGACAGTCACAGGATTCTTGCATGGTGAGATTATACACTTCCTTTGAGTAAATCGGTATGTAAAGCCTATTAGTCATTATAAACCTTCACTGTCAGTCGTGTTTGGTCCAACAGTCCACATCATTTGTTTCAGTTGATTTTGCAACGAATGTGTTGACAGCTAACCACGATCATTTCAAAAGGCAGCACGGTGGAGAATACATCAGTTAGGATCGGAATGTCCATAGACATCAGCAAAACGTCACTTCCTACTTAGCCAAACAGCACAGCGTTTTCAGCTTGCGATGGAGAAATAATCCCGTTTGACAAGTTATTAAACTACTCAGAAGCATGCGTGCTCCGATCCTGCGTTTCATCAAGTTGTTAACTGTTCCACGCGCAAAAAAATAAATATGTACATCTAATTCTACACCTTCAGAACTGAACTAATCCGCAAAAGAGTGCCGCTAGTTTGAGGGTCAAAGAAAGAGAATATGTCGCTGATTTTTAAACAAACATCAAGCAACTGTCATACTACAGCTACCTTTTCATTTTATTAAATTTAAGATTTGTTTCACTAACCATTGATCCTGATAAGATCGGAAGATTTAATCCATTCATGGTTTCGTTTGGCAAATCGTGCAGCTAATCACCGCACACTCAAACCACGTACTTGTCCAAGTTGATCACTCCATCGCACTTCGGTTTATAGACTGCGCCAAATGTTTGCTGGGACTGATTTGCAAACAGGCCATCTTTGAGCACCATGGCCAAGTGAAAAATGCCTCCGACTCGATCGTTCAAAATCTTCAGAGCATCTTCTGATTTGATAACGTCATTGTTGCTAATAGTGACCTCAACTCCTTTGGAGCGCCATCTGGCGACGTACTGTTCCTGATACGCAGTCTTTATGCCTGATGAAAGAGAGTCGAACAACCTAAGTAGAACGGCTTATCATTTAAAACGCAAGTTCGTGCAACCGATGCCCAAGAAGAACTGAGGTTGAGAAGCATATAGAATTTAATGCATTGAAGGGATCACAAAGCTAGAAAGAAAAATTTGCTTTCTGCTTGTTCACAATAGGCACGACCAGTAAACCACATGAAATGCCAAACCACTTAAAAGTAAAGCAAATTTGCAGGAAATACAAAATGTTGTGACGAAACGGATACGTTGGAAGATATCGTAACGTATATGTTCCTGTAAAATACAGAAGCAGGAGGATTAACTTGCCCGATCTTGTAGTGATGATAATGTGGCGTGCCCCTCGGCGCACCAACCAGTCACACAGTTCCAACCCAAACCATCCAAGTCCCCCAGTGACAATATAGGTAAGGTTTGGGTCGCATGAAGTTCTGCGCAAGAAAAGAAAACTTTGTTTCTTTCATTTGCTTCAACTTGGTTGACAAAATGCTTTTTAAATGAGCAATTCTGATTTTTTGCGGATAGGAACAAGACCATAAAGAAGCGGCATACCTGCACGCCAAAGTGCAAAAGGAGATCTCCGATGGCTTTCGGACAACCGGGGATGTTATTGTTAGCGCGCCGCATGTAGCAGCACCGTGCTGCTACAACCATCAGATCAAGGCGATGTAAAAGCGAGGTGTATGATGCTCAATCAGTGTTTATTTTTTTACAAAAAATAATAATTAACGTTTACAAGGGCGACAACGTTTACGACAATAATTCTCTCCCGATTTTCTAGCTAAATTGACAGTGGTCTCAGAACCGTCGCCAGAAAGTCGTCAATAGGGGGGTTTACGTTTGTGTAGGGGGGACTTGACATTCAAATTTGACAAAAATTCCACTAATTTATAGTGTTCCATATTTCAATTTTTGGGGGATTGGAGCTTTGTTTGGGGGGTTACACCCACCAACCCCCCCCCACTCAGTGGTCCTCTAGATAAATTAAGATGTATATTATATCAGAGATTTGCAAAAATTCACTGTTTTTTGTTATGTACGTTTTAGCACTGCATACGCACTTCGTAAGCACGTACCTGGCAACTACAGACATAATTTGGGTCTCGTTCTTTACTCTGATCAAAACTTTTCCAATATGCTTTCCTTGGGCCATATATCGAAAAGCAGATTCCAGTTCATTTCTGCAATAGATTCAACGTTGGTAATGAACACGTTTGCACCGCAGCTTCCTGTTTTGCAAAACTAATCTACAAAGTCAACAACCGTTTCTCTCACTCGCAAGAACAGAGTGAGAGAAAAAGAGAAGAGTGAGAGAAGCATCCGTTTGTTTCACTCGCAAGAGCGCTCTTCCAGTTTTTTGAACAACGATTGAAAATGCGCTTTGATTTCGTAAATTATTAACTAGATCACAGCAAATGCCTGTTGTGCAAAACCAAGGACAATGTTGCCGATAGGAACACATGGAAAACCTTGCATTTGACAAAAAAAGGGAACACCTAATGGGCAAGAGATACGTAATGTAGTTGTAGGTGATCTCTCCATTACAAGCTATGGTTCTTGGTCTACTGTACCATACGACCAGTGCGAGATACTTTTGATGTCCAAACCCTTGTTACATAACTTTACACCGTTTACCACGATACATTTATGAAGTTATCAAATCACGAAAGAAATCGATTTTTAACCCAATCTCAGAACAATTATTTTCACATGGGTTCTGGAAAAAATTTTACTTTCAGCACAACCCTAAAAGGTCATGGAATTTTTTTGATCCATCCAAACATCTTGCAACTAAATTCCCATTGTTTGAAACACGCGCTCGAAATTTTTGCAACAATGTATATTTTGATGTTTATAAACTTTCTACGAAATTGTCTTCGCAACTCTGTGATAAGGTTGTTTTGTATCTGCCTGGCACTCAACCGCAACACGCTTCAATGATCATTGATAAACAGATTTACTTTTACCAAATATATTGCAAAGATATCATTCTACAGCGAATGACAGCAGTTTGTTCACTTTTCCAAGGCGATTATGCAGCGCGTTTACCTTTCAAACACTGTGGTTTCTAGCGGCTGAACCACTCCTGATTGGATTCCCTTCGTCACGTGCTCCGATGTTGTTGACCAATCATCATTGTCTTCATCAAATAGGGAATCGAGCAAAATGCCATGAAAGGAAATATTGCGCAGTAAAATTGACATTCCTTCAAACAAAGCGATGTTTATTGCAGGTTGCATACGTCACTTTCATTGTTGTTTTAATGAAATGTCACATAATTAACTAATCTCCGCAATGGTGATGTAGTCTTTCACGTAAACAAACGTATCTTCAGCCCTGCAACCTTATTCAATAAGAATTATATTTCTTGTTTTTTGTGTGAATTTTTGGTGCAGCTCAAGCTGCAGTAGAACCAAGTCTCTGGTAGTTCTCGGTTTCAACTTTCCAAATGGGCAAGGCTCTAAACAGTTTGCATGTATTAAGGCATGGCGGTGATCTCTGTACTCTGCTTGCAAAGAACCGCAACCTAGTTTAGTGTCAGAATAGTTTTTACCAACTACAATTATAATTGCATCAAAATTAGAAAAAAAATTGCAGGCATTGATAAGAAAATAATCATTTTGCAATCGCTCGTTACCGAGTTGCGTGTTTTGAGACAAATCATATTTTCCGATCTCCAAAAATCTTCCGTGTTTCTTGACACACCTCAAACTTGCTTGGAGCTTTACTTCTGAAAGGCTGTTCAATACAACATCCACCCCTGAACAAAAATGATTAGAGATAACGCATAATTTCAACGATTAATAACACTGAGATATGCCAAACGTTGTCTATAAATAAAGACAAAAGCCCAGACATACTGATAGCAACCAAGCCAGGCAAACAGAGGAACCAAAAGTTTCAAAAGACGAAATCTAACGCGGTGCTGTTGAAAACACTCAAAGTTATTGCAAGGATGGAATCGTAATAATGCAATCTTAAAAACACCTTGACCTTGTGAAGACCAACCTTTGCCTTTTGTGTACTTCATCACGTGATCTTCGAATGTCGCGTCACGAGAATTTGCGAAGCAGTCCTCGGTCAACTTCGGAAATCTTCGAATCAAATAATCCCGCTTGTGTTGCGTGGACACGGTTGTGAAGACTCGGCACGCTTGACTGAGCGCAATGGCGATTGCCGCTTGACCGACGCCACCGGCGCCGCTGTGGATCAAAACCGATTCACCACGGCGCAAGTTTCCTCTCTCGATCAAGGCGTAGTAAGCAGTGGCTTAAACCACTGGCACGGTCGCCGCGTCCGACATGCTCCTGAATATGAACAGATAGAAACGTTTAAACAAACAAACTGAGAAAGGAATTCGTGACGGAAGAACGCAAGTAAAGTATTCTCACAGGATTAGACGTTACGTTTCAGTATGAAAGCAAATGAAATTGACTAGGGGCACATGAAAGAGGTTTGACTAACTGATGAACGAAACCAACGAACCTTAGCGTTTGCAAAGCCTATTCCATAATGTTTGACAGTTACTTAAAGAAAAACGATACACCGTATAACAAGAAAAAACGACTAGTTCCATATATCAATGCTTATTTTCCTTCAAGTAAAAGTCTTAGCACCATCTATGCATAGGTTTGTTATATTACCGCCACATATCTATGCTCGTGTTCTTTCCTTGTTAGCGCAATGTGTGCTAACTCCGTTGTGAAGACATTAAACAATATGCAAAAACACGATGATACCATCGTTCTGGAATATTCCATGTGAACTTTGGCTCCGTGGTGACGTGCGTAGCTAATCCCGCCGCAGGCAGCAAACCCATGACTCTCCCTCCACTTGCGTCATATCCGCTGAATTCGAGACCGAGCAAGGTAGCAAATTGTTCAGAGTTTCCTGCACGACAATGACATGTGAATGGAACTTAGACGAATTGAGTTTCCACAAAACAAAAAAAACGGCAATTTGAAAGGGGAGCCATGACTTCCTGTGCATAGCTCACTAAATGCAGAATGCGGCTTGATAACCTGCAGAGGCAGATACTCAGCTTAAATTAATTTCACTGCCAACTTCTCTACTCACTTCAACCAGCGTGAAAGGTGGGAGCTTTGTCAACTGCCATGATTTTGCTGATCAAGTATGTCAAATAATAACGGTTCAGTTTAAAGTCGGAAAGATTTCTGGGTTTTAAAAATGACGCTAAAAAGTACTCACCAGGAATCGCTTCGGCTGGAAGCCTTCCTGAAGCCAACATCACATCACGGAAGTTCAACGCAGCGAAGGCAACTTCGTATTCCGGATCGTTTTTTACTCGATTTTCAGCGCTGGTCCAACGCAAGCTCGAAAGATCACCTTTCGTCATTGAGCTTGCATAAGCTCGGGACGACTTGATCTGCAGGCATGCAGGAAACGTAACACATTGATTAACTGATAATGACGAGCACAGTTTTTTGATGAAAGTCGGATAATCCGGATCTTCAAAATGTTTTCCAGAATTTTCAGCGTCAATGCCATTCTGGTCGAGGTACTTTTGGCGTTTATCCTCCCCACAAACAAAGCTTTAAATACCCCACAATAACAATTTTAACATTAGAAATCAATTGCTTTTTCTGTCGACCCTGCTTCCATTCCGTCATATTACTTAAATTTTAACCTGTTTCTGAAATTACTTTACCAGCGATGTATCCGATGTTTGTAGAAAAAAGGTAATGGAGGGTCAGAGGGGTTCGTCATTGAGTCATTGCAAGTACCTTTTGCCGCTTTGACCCAGAATAACATCGCGAGATGAATTGTAATACGTTTGTGATGTAATAAACATTTGAGCGCAAAACGTCAATATTCATTGCTCGGAGTGTTGCAAGTGACGTTGGCTTGTATGCCTCGTTGCTGACGCACAGCATTCAGACTTACACTTGACTAACATATCGCAAGCACCTTTTGTTTTGAGCATAGTTTAACAATCATGGGGGGCTCATATGGTCCTTCGTTTTTGTATTGTATCGAAGTAGAATAGTTAGTGGTTCAGAATATACACGCAAGTTTACGCAGTCTACTACTCAAAGAGAAAGATGCAGTTATTTCTTCGCACCAACTCAAGCAGTTCATAACAGACCAGATATCATTGTTAATACGCCCTATATGTCAGTGTGATTGGACTACATAAATAAATCCATTTTATTTCAATGAAATGTCTTTCGTTGGGTGGTTGATGTGTTGAATTTTAGGAGTGTTTTTTTGCCAATATCTTGCTACCTAGATAACGTCAGGTTGGGAACAACCGTCTTCAGATCTACTAAAGCTTCGTCTAGTTCGGATAAAGTCTTCGGTCAAATCAAATCAGGAATAACCGAAGTTCACCTTATTCAGAAACAATTTTTATTCACTACGAACAGCGTCACCCAATTCATCTGATTAACGACTCATTGTTATCAACTCATCAAGTTAATTAAAATTGAGCTAAGTATGCTCTGCCAACTTTCAATTCTTGAAAAAGTCTCAATGCACAAAAGAGAACTGAATGTATACACCTGCTTATAGAACTTTTCACGTTGTCGGCAAGAGAGTTTTAACTTGATATCTACAACATACTCACTCATTTCGTCCTCATATCGTGAAAATGCGCATCAGTACCTCTTTTGATGCAGAGATCTCAACATGACGAAAAATTCCCCATTCACCGCCTCTGAGAACGTTAACAGCGAGCCCACGACGAATAATTTCGTTTGTATCGACAGAGTAATCGTCTTTGGCCTCAAGATTCGCAGTGAAAATGCACCTAGAGATTAATTATCCTTTGAAAGTAAACGTTTTATGCGGAACTCGTGAAAGTTTGGGCACTATGACCTTTTTATCAGCAAGGTAACAACTCAATGAGTTTAGGGAACGTCTACCAATAAAGCAACTTCAATGTTCAAATGCAGAGAAAACATTTTCCACTCCAGCCAATAAATTGATCACCAAAGAAACACTAAAATCCTAATCACTGCTTACTTGGCTTTCATTCCCCCAGGCTCTTTGCGAAGGCAGTTCATCAATCCGATAATTCCGCTGTTGTTTTCTTTTGCTCTGATCCAGACGTTCTCATCTGATGACGCAATGCGTTCCTAGATGACGATAAAGGATTCACAAAGCTAGCACAACGCTGAAAACACTTGCAATGGTTAAAATTTCTTTACGTCATGTTATTGTTATCTCAAAGCGACATGTCGGGTGATCAGGCAACAATGGTGGCGTTTTGAGCAACGTTCTCCAATCTCTGGTGCTGTCGTCTATTCTTCATCTCGTTTCCAATGTTATGAATCTAACGTCTCCCAGGCTTGGTTTAGACAACTGTTGCCTTTGGCAAGGGTCCTTTATTTTGCTTTACTTTCCATGACATTCACTGGCAAAAATTTAAGTATTTAATATTTCGTTTCTACTGTTACCACCAGTCAAGATGGATACTTCACAAAATGAAAAATTTGTCTGTGTGGGGTTCCTAGACTGCAAAACAAGTTAGTGAAATATCCTCTAAAGGCCGTGAAAAATGTTGGCAGTCAAAAAAGTTTTCAAACGAGAGCGATCTTATCTGCGAACAGTGCCGCAACCAGCTCATACTTTCGGGCAGTGCCTTGCAGAGGGGGGGGCGAACAAGGCAACGGCCTTAGGCATCCAAGGCCGGTTGGCAGCCAGAGAGTGAAATAACAAAAATTAAAATCCTGTAACTAGATTATTTTTCGTATTGTAAAGCTACCAACACATGCTGCATAATAACTCCTGCATTCTTCAATACCAGGGACCTATACTCCAGGTGAGCGGCGCACACTCAATCAAACTGGTAGTGACGTGACTTTTTCCACCGCGCGATCAAGGGAAAATCACAAAAATGGATAGAAAAACAATTATGGATGTTTAATGGATTTTCTAAGCCTAATTTCAAAAGTGCACAATCAACTTGCTTGATATAGCTGACTTTTTGATGCATCACTAGTTTCCGGTTTCGTTTTTTGACGTGGCAAACCTGGCTCTGTGCTAATACAGCCGCACAATAGTGCTTGCAATGTGCGCATCATTTCAAGCTTTGTCATCAATTGGCAGTTCAAGCGGATTGATCATAACGGCTGACACAAACCCGTATCTGTTCTGACGCCAGTAGTTGACTAGTTGTACATATAACAGCCACATAATAACAAACGAAATTTTCTTGCGCACTTTATGAGCATTCTCAATTCTTGTGTAATTTAGCAAATTTCAAACGTTCATTCCTGGTTATCCGCCATCCCAGCCACATACATCCCGTGCTCGACTGCTATTCGACGAGACATTCATGCAACCTGATGGTTTTGCAGTTGTGAACTGCCCTGTCGTTACGTTGAGTGCACAACCGTCGCTAGAAAAGTTTTCAATAGGTGAATTTGCGGTTCTGCGGGGAGTTGTGTTTGTGCGAAGAGCTTGGCATTCTAAAAATTGACAAAAACGCCACTGATTCATAGTGTTTCACCTTTCAATTTGGGGTCTTGAGCTTTGATTGAGGGGCTAAGCCCACCAAAATCCCCACGTGGCAACGGGACTGGTTGAGTATGTTTTACTCCACTGTTTTAATGGGCAACCTTATGTTTCTGTAGTTGTGAATTGCTCTGTCTTAGCGTTGAGTGATGTGTTTTGCTCCGTTCTCCAAACCTCGCTCGATGATATGTTCATTACAATGACACATTGTACAACAACGAGTAAGGAGAGTGAGTGTCTGATCAGGGATGCCCGAGAGCGGGCGCATGACAGGGGTATTGGCGCACCTGACATTTCATAAGGGAGGCAACAAGGGGGAGGTGCCATTTTATAAAATATCATAAGCATTTCGTGGTTTATCAGGATCGAATTGAAACACTTTGATTGCAGCTATTTGCGCACCCAGAAACTTCAGAATGGCTCGCTATAATTTCTGGTATTATTTGTGAGGTTAACATCGTTGCTGAACAGAAACAAGCACAATTGGTAACGATTTTTTTGTAATGGTTGCGTTGCTCTCAACCCCCACTTGCACTACCGCTGTTCCGGCGTCCCTGTTTAGAATAACATGCATGCTGTGTCAACACATTTCGCCAAGACGTTGCTTTGCAAAAGTGAGCATGACGTCAGAAACAGTGTATGTTCAGTAACAATGACCACCGTACGCTACTGCCCAAAGCCGTAGGGGGGCATATAATCTAGCAGCTGCCCGTGGCATCACCAGACCTCTGCACGCCACTGCTTTTGGGCGGAAGCAAAATGATTGCATATTGTTGTTGCGCTATTTTAGGAGGGCAAAATCACTGGAACTTGTTGTACCTAACAACTAAACATGTTTTTGGAAAATTCGGGGAGGGCACCAATTTGCCCGGTTGCCCCCACCCTGGATACAGGACTTCCTACGACCGCAATCAACAGAAAAAGGGGGGCGATGCAGCGCGATGTGAAAACGAAATTCTACAGAACATTCTGCAAAATCTGAAACTGTTATAGGGAAACCCCAAGCGTTCTGCTGTTGGCCGTGATTCTAAAAGCGTACGTAGATACAAAACACAATACATATGAACATGACCCGAGCTGAGAACTGGAGTTCGCGTACAAGGATTGTGATGCTCAACAAAATGGGTCTTCGATTTGGGGTCCAGTGTACCTTCAAGTCATCAACCCAGGAAAGATCATCATTGCTTGTTTCAAGGATTTTCGTTTCGCTGACTTCACAGGATCCCAGGCGACGGCAGAGAAGCAGACACGTTCCAAATGCAGTATCAGACTTTTCCACCACAACTTCCATCCCCAGCTCACTCAGAAGATTTTCGATCTGAAAAAGAAAATAGGAACAAAACCTGCTAAAGGCAATGTAGTGATTTTTCCTAAAATTGCATTTCAAAAAATATGTCTCTGAGTAAAAGAACCTCTTGTCCATGAAATCGAAAATAGATACTTTGAGGTTGTCCCCAGACAGAAGTAACCGAAGTACCCGTAATATTTTTTCGGGTAAGGTTTAACTAAACGATTGAACTGGAAATTGAAGTTGTTCTACCTCATACAGGGAAGTGTTCTTGACAGAATGTTCCGGCTTTACGCTGCGGCAGATGTGATCGAAGACAGCTTGGTAGGCAGTTTGTTCTGTGCGTTGGTGAAGCATCAGAAAGCCATTGCTTGGTTTGAGACACTGGCAGGCGTTCGTGATGGCTGCCTTCGCATTATCTGGAACAAAGTTCCATCATGTCGTATATAAAAGCGTGGAACATTGACACACAGGCGCAAGGCAGGATCGAGCGATCAACAACAGCACTAGAAAAAAATTTGTATCTGCCTAAAATGGTTAAACAGAGTACAAAAGATGCAAAGGACGGCAAGTGCGAGCAACTGTCACCGTCTGCAGATCCATGTGCCGCGTAAATCAACTTTTGAGCTGAAGCAGACGACATTCCTCACCTAACGAGAATGGGTTGTTCAACACAAGCAAGTCGCTGGAACGCAGTTCCGGAGGCGTTTCATTGCAGGTCGGATCCCAGTTCACAACAGTTCTTTCTGACGGGGTTTTCAAACCCTTTGTTGTCACTTCTATGAGTTCGTAGCCAAGGTTCGGCACCGAATCGAAATGGGATTGCAGCAAGCTGGAAATAACTGTGAAAATACGAAAAA
>Ga0210059_1008461_pt1 | contig 16236 bp, 10 predicted proteins | sample Ectturendosymbi2_FD_188042 | JGI IMG/M metagenome (GOLD analysis project Ga0210059, IMG submission 188042) | Ecteinascidia turbinata endosymbiont from Florida, USA - Sample 2 (SPAdes) (version 2) | ecosystem: Host-associated > Tunicates > Ascidians > Unclassified | place: Key West, Florida...
CCCCGCATCCGCACGCAAGGCAGTGCGGGTTCCCGCACCCGCCCCGCAAATGCGGGTACCCGCAACCCGATCGGGTTGACCCGTCCCGCGCAGGACTCTAGTGGAAATGCACTTTTCTTCCGATGGTTGCTATCGTTGTGTTACATCATAAACATATGAAGCAATTCAAACCATTTATACTAGAGATGGCACGGGCCGCTAAGAGTCCACTCTTCGGGCCGTCCGCTAAAGGTTTTGAAACAGTCCACTAACAACTTTTTTAGCGGTGACGTCATTCCGGGCCGGTGCGGTCTGCTCGCCAACAAGGCGAAATTTTTGTTTTTTGCAAAGTTTCAAAATCTAACAATGAAATTGTTTGCTGCTGTTCTTTCTCTTTCACCGTTCTACTCATATTCCGTTTCACTTGTTTCCATGCAAATCTGTGAACCATGTTAAGAATTAATCAAAGCAACAAACACTTTAATTTATAGTGTGTCGGTGTTGCCCAGGTTCAGGTTTAGGACAGGTGTTCCCAAACTTTCTGTGGCCATGTAGGCTACCCCTTCAGCATTTCGATAGATGAGCATGTACCCCTAAACTTTCTTATGACAAAAAGGTTTGAGGAAAATAACAAAAATATATTTATCAATAAGCATGATTTTGAAAATAATATTCACAGATGAGTGTATAAATATTTCGAAACGACATAGTCTGTATGTAAACATCTTTTTCCCTTCAACTGCTGACCTTAAATGCACCCCTGCAGATAGGAAAGGTAGCTCTGAGGGTACATGTATCCCAGTTTGGGAATCCCTAGTTTAGGATTAGAGGTTAGGGTTTAGTACGTTGCTACTAGCAATTGTAGTGCAGCCTAGACAATAGTCTAATCTAAAAGCATTCAGTTGAAAACCTTCGCTTAACTGCTTATGGTAAACTTTGCAAAATGGCTTCTTGAACTGAAAGAATTCTATACCTAAAATCAGAACGTCTCGAGCCCAACTTTTTCAGAGATGCCGTGAAAAGCCCTTTTTGAGAATTTCGCACTTAATTTTTTCAATATTTTGTTAATAAGCGCTTTATTCACTCTGGAGCAGGGGTGAGCAGTTAGCGGCCCGCGAAAGCGTGCAGGAAAAATCTTCACATCTAAAATTTTTGCGAACACATCACACTAAATGTCAGTGCTGAAGCTAACTTGGAGACGTACTTCCATTTTAATCGTAATCACTTTGTCCATCTCTACGCAAAACTTGTCTGTGTACCATTGAGTTATTTTATTTATTTTACGATCAAATTAGAGGCACGGCCCTCCGCTGAGGGCGTGCTTCTCAACTTGAGCCCCGAGCCAAATTAATTGACCACGCCTGCTCTAGAGCCACATTTAATATGCTCTGAAGCAAGTCATATGTTTGTAAAAATAAAGCAAAAATTAAGTGCAAATGTGCCAAAAGGGGCCCTTAACAACTTTAATGTGAAGATAAAAAACAATTTAAAATCAAATGACTTCAAACAATTTACAATGTGAAATGGACTTTTCACGTAGAAGCAAATTCGCAGACAATGAAAATTTAACTTGCTTTCAGCGAATAAAATTTCGGTATAGCATGTATAAGATATAGGCCCCCTTGCTGAGAGTTTGCCTCGGGCACCTAAGTTCTAATATCCACCCTTGCATATAACAAAGAACAAATGTAAGACTAAGGACCGCGGGCCCGCAGCAATTTTTAGTATTGTTAATCCGGCACTGTCACTGATGTAGATGAATATTATTAATTTGATAAATGATAACATAATTAAAGATAAATTAGGCAATTTTTTATTGCAGAAGTGAGTATCAAACTGGTACAGTAGTTCTTCACAACGGGTACCAGGAAGTACGTGTCAGTTTCAAAAAGTTTAGCGACCCTTGATTCTATATACTGCCTGGATTGGCAGCGAAGGCAAGTCGAGAGAAATATATCCCATGTTTAGCAATTCTAGCGAAAAAAGTACAGAAACAGCCTTGCCTGTTGTGCAGCGCACATGCGTTTGATTCACATGTGAACGAGTTCATGAGCTAAGACGTTTTCACCAGTTGTATTTAAAAAAATCATATGTGATAAAAGAAGGCGAACGCACGTCAGCAATGTATGAAGATAACGCCCGCTCCCTTTTATAAATGAAGACAACAACACCACCACGATTGTGTCACTTATTAGGTCGCAGTGGTTATATTGCTCATCAGCCGTCACGATCTTCTATAATGTCCGCCTATGAAATCGGTAGACACGACTTATGGAAATGCAGCCAAGGAGACAAAGCGCGCGGTAAGCCTCGCAACATAATTCCTGGTGATTTACTGCAGTATTCTACTATGATTGCGAGCTGCATCATTCTGCAAGCACGAAAACGGTGAACCATTTCCAAAAGAACCAATTACGTTTCACGAAAACGGTGCCAAACGGTTTAAAAAGTGAAGCAAAATCGCGCGCATTCATTACACTGCAAAGCTAAATTCCGATCCCAAGTGAGAACCTGCATCTCATTATAAGTTATTGTGGGTTTTCAGGTTCGTTGCGTCGTTTGATGCTTCCAACCTCAAAATGGCGCAACTAAACACTTCTCAGCACACGTTTTCGGCAGCTGTACTTCGCATATGACGTGCAACAATGATCGGTTTCTGACAGTGAGCGGAAATGCTTTCTGCTTCGGTCCTTAACGAAGCGTAATCCTCACGGTGGCTGGGATAATAACATCGCTGTACAACGATATAGAACGGCGCCAACGAGAACGAAGCTAAAACACAGAAGACAAAGCCATACCACACAACAAAAAACAATGTCGCCCTTGACAAGGTCAGTGGATGTTCTTTTAAGCATTTTATTGAAGTTCGATTTGGCTGAAGTATGTTTTTTTGATTTAAAAAAAAGTTAAACGTGATCCAGTCGAACGCACATAAAGCAAAAAAAGACAAGATAAAAAGTATAAAAGTCACATAACGTGTTTTCCTTTACATAAAATGCTAACACAGTTTATGACCCTTTGTGCCATGGCCATCGTCTGCTAATCACGCAGCCACAGCTACGTCGGTGCAGCACCTCACAGAATTACACCTGAGGCGTAAAGGTACAGTGAAAATTGTATTTGTTGCGTGCAAATATACTCGGATTCAAAACAAGAAAAGTTGAACGAAAACATTGCTTCAAAACACGCAGTGATGCTCATGTGGAAATATGAAAAAAGCAATGACATTCACGGACGGAAAACTGAAAAAAGTGCGAGGGTCTAATAAGAAAAATACAGTGAAATATTTTTTTTACACTTTACACGTTCGCAATCATTGACAAACTAAAGCTTTCCAGTGCTTGCCACTCCCATCTTTATGCTCATCGAGTCTTTTAGCTCAGCGACCTCTGCCAAAACATAAAGGGTAATATAAACATCCATTTGCTTTATATATTTTAATATATTCTCCTTCTTTGGGAAAACGCACGTCACCACCCAAATCTTTACGGAAAGATTTAATGCATCGAAAGAATTATAATCAAAAGATGCCTTACAACAACACTATGAGATAAGACGTGCTGTTCTGATAACCTCAGCCAATCTTTCACAAATTTTTGGTATACGGTTTCTCTAGTGTGGCGCAGGTGGATCCACTCAAGCGGTTTGAAATGCGGTTTTTCGAGGAACTTTCTAAAAGTTTATTTTCTGGTTCTTTTTTGAATGACAAAGCATCTTGTTTTAATGTAACAAAAAATCTAACAATTCGCACTATTCAACAATTTTTCGGAAGGGTATTGACAGCTCATCTTCGTTTTTCGTTTGATTAAAACCTGTTTCTTTACACTTTTACGAAACCCAGTAGAACCTTCACCCGAAAATAAAAATTCCACAAAAACGTATCAATAATTCGTTGTTCAACGCATTGCAGACCCGCAATTTATAACGATTTAGCTCATGTTACATGCAGCAAAGTAATAGCCACAGAACATTTTAGGTAGATAAAGCAAGAATTCTTAACCTGCCAGAGGCTAGTAATCTGTAGGCTAGCTAGCATATATACAAGACATTCATTCGTTTTAAAATTAAATTAATGAAGAACAGCAACCTCTTGTAAGCGACGCATTTGCTTGCATGAGGTCGTTGTTCCTGGCGTTGAGGAACACAGCGTCTTGTATGGCATCGTCCAGCAACCCTCTCCACCTCGTTTCCAAATCGACCTTGAAGTCTTCGAAAACCTAGAAAAGTGGAGGTAGCTTCCAAAGTTAGCCATTTCTTTCTCAGCCAACTTAATTTATCAGCGTGACAATGCGAGTTGGCAGAGATCTGGCGACCTCGGAACGTTTGTTCCGTTCAGTAAAACTGCTTCAAATGCACATTTGACTGATCTAGGAAAAGCAAGAACCAAACGACGATCAAGCAAGTAAACATCAGCGCCAAACTAAACCAGTCAGAGCAAAGTCTCCACGCAGCATTTGCTGAGTGAAGTTAATCACAGTGGACCATTTTAAAGGAAACCAGGGCACAAACAATCATGGCAACTGCACTTTCGCCATGCGCCTAAGCAAACGCTTAAAACTATAGGAAGGTCGAGATCCTGTCTGGATCTAGATGTAAATGCGAAAGTTAGCTTGCGGCATCCTACCTCTCGGTAAGCCCTGAAAGTTTGCAGATTCTGTAGCTCTTGTATCTCCAGCTCCCGTCTGTGTTTTTCAGCCAAAACTCGCATGTGCTCCACCAACTGCACTTTCTCGCGTTTGTACGCCTCCAGCTGACAAGCCCACAAAAAATGTAAAAACTTTTGTTTATGAGATCAATCGACTTTGGCGTGACGAACAGTTTGTACTGCACCATTGCGTTTAATTTGGTAATTCCAAAATACGATGCTACAAACGTTACTTATATAGGAGCGGCCGAAAGGAGCGATTTCTGAGTTCTGGATTCTGTTCAAACAGAAAACTACAGATTAACGGCGTCTGCAACGAGCGACATTACAATTTCGGTCGTCTGCCAAGACTGTGATGATACTGGCATTCTATTTTCAATCGTCGTAAAAACACCAAACAAAAAGAAAACGAACAAACTAGTTCATGTCTACCACGAGAATACTAAACACAAGTCGAACTTTGTTGTTGTTCGCATGATTTAAAACCATTCTGTCACCTGGGTGGTCATCACCAGTTTTTCTGCCTTCAGAGACGCGAGCAAAAGAGCCTGGTCAAGGATTTCTTTTTGTCCCATGCTACCGCCCGATGACAGCTTCATTTGAATGTCGGCTTTGTCATGCTCAAGTTGAACCTGACCGGACAAACAAAAACAGGGTTTGGCGACAACTTCTTACGCAAGGTTTAAGAGTCGACGTCAGCCGGGACAATGCTGCGATGCGGCATCCACACGCGGAGCGACAAAACAATAGAAATTTCGCGGATATCATATGGAACTTTTCAATAAATTGAACGGTCAAGTTGACTGTGGGTCTTTGGTGTTCCTGTTTATATCAACAAAGACGCAGCAGTGTAATCACGCAGTTACAATCTGTGTGCAACGGCAAGGAAGATTAAAGCTTCAAGCTCTTAGTGACACAAACTCTCCAGAACAAATCACCGAAGAACTTTTCTGACGTCACAACTGCAAGGGCTTGCCTGCAGTTCTGAGTTTTTTTATAGTACATGATTTTACCCTCATTCTTCGTAGTTCCTCTTCAACCAGCTGTTCATTTTCTTTTTTCGTTTTGTCATGTTCCTCGATCATAGCTTTGTAAGTCACGTCATAACTAGATGACGTCTCTTGAACCCCAGCCTGACGTAAACAACCATAAGATTTATATGAAAATTACAGAAACAAGAAATAATTTGTTCGAGAACCGACACTGTTTGATGTAACTTTATTCCTGTTCTTCAAAATTATTGTTTGAGAGCTGAGTTCTTATTAAAATGTGATTTCTGATCACGTCGACAAGAAGGCAGTCAACGTTTCCGTGGTAAGAAAATAGTAAATGACTTCGTTTAACCGCAGATTGATGAAAACAAAATTTACAAAACTAAGGTTATTTTTTGAAACATTTAACACAGAAAGTTTTTCCCTCCAAGCTCTGTTTGACATTTAACACCGCACTGTGCGCAGGATAAACAGTAATTTGCAAATAACAATCTGGATGAATCGACCTGTCTTTCGTTTTGCAGCTGGTCTTGCGTTTCGTTAAGTTGCGCCTGAACTTTATTAAGTTTGTCATTTTCTGTCTTCAATTTGTCCTTCATGTCTTGAATGAGTGACACCAACTGTTTTCCGTCCGACTGCTTGCCTGTAGAAAAAGTGCAACGAATCTACAAATACAAAGCGGGTTTTCCCAGATACAGTAGTTATCTAACGTGAACACACAGACAAGGTCCACGGAAAAGTTATCAACAGATGTATTAACATCTCTGTGCAGCAAACTATACAGCGTTATAACATTTTGTGGTAAAAATACGCATTGTATTGCATTCAAAAGTGATCGCAGACTGAAACACGTGCTCACCGGATTGAACGAGCAGGGTGTAATTATCGACGTGTGATTTCAGTTCGTAAGTGATCTTATCCACTGCCTGGCGTTGAGCCTGATAGTCCTTGCTCAGCTGTAAAGCAATTATATTCCTGCTATTTACCGCCTTCAAAAAAACTTTGAATTTACCGTTTCCGTAGCTTCCAAGTGCTGGCATCAACCTATAGAACCACGCAGAAGAATAAGCCGTGCATTCGCAGAGGTACGATTGTGGCTTCATATTCACCTTCTCTCGAAGTTTTTGCAGCTTCGCTAGGTTTTCTCGGTTGATGACTGGGGAAGCTTCGATTATCCACAACAGCCCTCTGCACGCAACAAGACAATATCTTGTAAGTAAGGAAGACAAACAACAGGTAGAAATAAAAGGGTAAGGATCCAGCCTAGAACACCAGAAGAGCTACCAGCGCAAAAGTAAGCGAATATGGCATAGTAAGGGAGCACTGCGAAACGCGCAGATAAATTAATTCAAATCGAAGCGTTTGCTCGTAATACCGAAGCTCGAACGCACATAATACCGTAACAGTACACCAGTCATCACTCAATACAATCAACTTAACGTTTACTAGCACGGTTCACACTGGCTGTTTCTACAAGAAAGTATTAAATCAACCGAACACTGCAATCATCTCGCATGACTGTTCCGATTTAACGGCGATTCACTTTAACGGCTCATCTATCGATTGAACCCGGAAATATCCAAGCACAGGATGTTTGGCATTTGGATAGTTTGTAGATGAGATGGAGATCGAAAAGGTTGCCCACTGGCTACATCTAAACCTAAATAAGGGTGATGCTATTTTTGCTTTTCACTTTCATCATACGGAAAGTAAAAGAAAAAAATCAGGACAGACAGTGCAACGCTGACGTTTCAGGTAATGTTCTGGTTAGGAAAAAAAATCGATGACCTTTTTTGTTCTTCGTCTTGCTTTTTAATGAAGAACTACAACATTGTGCCATCTTTCTTGGATTGAGCAAGCAAGTACTGCAGATTTAAGTAACGAATTATGGCGTCCTGTTTTTTGAATGACTGTCCTCTCGAAACGCCAGGTCTGAATACGTAACTGCAGAACAGCCAGCAACATTGATGTGCACGACAGTAGGGAAAACTCAACCATTCGTCTGGGGCACTTTCAAAAAGTACGATCGTTAACAAGAAGGTGAGCTTCAGACGGCCTGGCCGATCTCCAGCGATCGCAAGTAACGACACGCAGCGCTGTTTCCAAAGTTCACGTGAGGGTATCGACGAAATTTATTGGCTTTATTCCGTTAACGATCGGCACTGTTGATGTCATATCTTGGTTGAAGTAGGCTGGTCACGAAGCGCAGATAAAGACCTGACGCTCCGAATGCTCAGTCATGACGTAAGTGATGCTTCTACTACGCACTTCATTCAACGCAGACGATGGCGGGGTTTTGTTCCATGTTTGTATACGGTGCATTTAAAAAAAGTGATGTGGTTTGATGGAAATGGTTAAATTTCGCTGGGAGGCTGACCTCTCCGTCTCGAAGGAAAATACGATGCAGTACTATTCGCAATAATAAGTTCATTAAAATGGGCTATTCTACTCCCGTTGCCCCAAATAGTAGTCCGGCATGCCTTCAGTGAAGTCGTTCGAAGTGACCGCATACACGAAAACCGTGCAAAGGCTAAAATTTAAGTCACAAAAGATTATTATCACAACCGCACTTGCTGGCGAGATTAGTCTTTCGTTCTTCGAAGAACAACTCCGATCGTAATATCGTCTGATCCCAGCTGTTGCGTTTGGTCTCCTCAAGGTCCTTCACGAGTTTCTCCATGTGCGCCAAGTCATCTTAAAACAATTCAACACGTACCTGTCAAACACGAGAAGCAACGAAGACGACGAACGCATTGTCAGTGAAAGCCGCTGGGAAGACGTGCGTGATTCCCCATTGTTTCACGCGTCGAGACAAGTCGGTGCAAGTCCTACTGTTTGCTATCTGTTGTGGCGATAGCAAACATCCCAACGCTGGGTCATGACGCTGTTAAGCCGCAGTTGGTACAGGAAGCATGACCAGCGCAGGCCAAAAGCTTGGATTGCGGTGAGCAATTGCAGGTTTTCCGACGGCGTGCCGAGATCCGGTAATAACCCTTGTAGAGCTCGCTAATTTATGCTAATGTTTCCAGTGAAAACAAGCGATGCTTCACCCGACAAAAGTACAAAACGAAACATTATATTTGCTTCGTATTAGATAAAGTTATAGTATTCACGGCTAACACCAGCTACTGATCTTTTGCTGCATCTAAATCAGTAATCTCATCGAAGCAAGCCGCAACAAGCAATATAAATTAGCTCACTTTTGTTGGGCGGCGTCTGGGTCGCAAGCCTGTTGCGGACCTTATCTATTTCGTCTCTTAGTTGCTGCAGCACTGATGGCGTGCTTACAGTGTTTGCCTTTGGACTGTTCCCAACACCATTCAAGGCCTCAACAACGCCCAAGATATCAGCTGTGTCCTGCGGATCTGTGCAAAAGAAAACGCGTAACACTGAATGGACCAAATTGGCCCTTTCAGATTAAAAATCGTATCGATGTCATAGCAAACGGAAGTGCGCACGAGGCAACATACCTAAACATCGTAGCACACGGATTACTAATTTTCGACCCGATACCACGGATCAATAATTTTCGAGAAGTACTCAAAGGATCTTCTCGCCAAAATGGTCATTCACTTTTTTTGCGCTCACGAACCGGTGTTTTGCGAGATGGTCGCGAACAGAAAAGTTTTGATACCACCAGGCGATGTTTGAAAACCTTACATGTGAGGCGGCAACCCTTGGTATCCTAAACCACCGATTTATAATACAAAACTACAAAATTTTTTTTCAAATTGCAAAGTCGTAACAGTGGCACGAAAATGCAGAATCAACCGCCATAACGTTTTCCGTTACTGCATTTCCAGTTTACCAAATCGAGTTCTGCATAACCACACAGGAAGTTAGGAACGGTTGCCACGTCAATCGAAAACGTCAATCCAAAACCAGGTTTGCAGGAATCGGGTTTAAAGTAACGGATCAGGCCATATTGTTAAAAATGAAAAACGTTTTCTGCCGTTTTAGCAGTAACAGTGACAGATAACTTAGCTGTGGGGTAGGAACGCCGGAAAGCGGAAGCGTTGCCTCCCAGACCTTTCAAAAAGGAGCCAACGGGGGCAGAGGTGCCTTCTCATAACAGTATCATGGGTAACTTCATGGTTTGTCAAAATCGAATTGGAAGTTGAAACAAATATATTGCAGCTTTTCACCACCCAGAAAATTCAGAATGCTTTCTATAAATTCTTTTATTATTTTGGAGGTCAATATTGTTGCTGAACAGAAACAATTATATCGATAACGATTTTTTTGTCTTTTGTAAGTTTCCATTGCCCTCAACTCTTTTCCTGCCCCCTGCACTGGCGTCCCCGGGTATAGCAAAACAATTTATTTCTGTTGAAGCTTACAAAATGGATCCCGAAGACATTACAAACCTTCTTTACGATGGCGGGCATAGAAAAGTCTGAAAACTGCCCCACGAAATGAATATTTTTCTTCAAACTCAGACGGTGTTTGTAAAATTAAAATCAAAAGGTGTGTGCTTACATACTCAATTGTTGCCGCTTGTGGGAAGAAACTTCACATTAATCAATGGTTTGTGATGAAAGCATTGCTATTTGTACAACATTCTGTTGGCCGCTAATTGACAAGATACTAAAGGGAAAGTGAAGTGCCACTCATTTCAGCCATTAGCAACAAAAATAGAGAGATTATAAATGTCTCCTCTTTCATTACCAATGCGAAGGGCACACACCACCACAAAAAGTGCTGTTACGCGTTAATATTTGCAAATGCTTTCCCATCCCTGCCATTCTTATCAGCAAATCTTCGCAACACGCAAACTTTTATACATCGTTTCAAAAATTTAACGATACATCAGCGTCAGGTCTACACTGCTGCGTTTCGTTCAAACCTATTCAATGAAAAGTTTGTAAACAGCGAAACAGAAATTGTACCCACCGATCCCACCAGCATATGCCAATAGCACTGCGTTATTGTTGGCAAGAAGGGCGTGTAACATTAGGTCCTTCACACCCGAGGGTCCTGGTTCCTGCCTTCCAGACCTTGTCTTTTCCTGCGCCACGGATGTCAATAAGCTTTTGACGCTGAAAAAGATACGGGAGCATGGACTCATGCATGAACGCAATTCACAGCATTCTTCAAACTCATGTTTGTTTTAAGCTTCAAAACAGACCCAGGGCGTATAAAGTTCAATCCTTTGGCATGATTGTGCTAAAAAGACTTTCTTTTGAGGAAACATGAATGAGTACATTGTGGCACCCTTCAAAAATAATACGGATGCAGTGCATTCTATGGTTTTCATTATACGCCCATAATCAATAGAAAACCGAAATAAGCAGATTAAAAAAACATATATGATACTAGCCAACCCTCAATTGCATGCAAATATGCAGAGCAGCTGTGCATACGTTGTCTGAGACAAAAAATTACCAGTATTTATACCACCTGCAGAAAACTGATTTTATCTGTACTAGCTTCAGTACAACACTTTGTAGGTGAGTTGGCTGTTATAGCACAGGCACACATGATCCATACACCAGAAAAACAGGTGGTTGTGCAACATGAAAAACATGATCGAACGCTACGAATCCAGCATCAAAGTTTTATGAATTTGAGGAAACTTGAGAGCACAGACACCAGTGGGCTCAACGGCATCAACTTTTCAGGCATTCATAAACACATATTGAACACGGAAAGCTTGCCATGAGTCTGTTTTTGCGTTGGCCTTATTTTTCCACAGGTTCTTGTATAGAGAAAATGATCCATGACAATTCTTGCGATTGCGAGCAATCTAGGTATTACTTATAGATGAACCATCTACATTTTAGATTTAGAGCATGGTATCGCCAGGCCCGTAGCCACAGTGGGAATTCGGGGGCAGTGCCATAAAATTTTGTTGTTCCCAGAAAAATTGTTTTAAATATGTAGTAAAAACAAAAATATTGCCCCAAACCTTAAACCCTGGCTATGGGCCTGGGTAACGTAAAACTGCATGTACTAAAAGTCATTAAAAGAAGCTTAAGTTGATTACTGTGCACTTGACCTTCTTCAGCAACCAATTTAAGGGTGGATAACAACCAGGTTTATTTGAAAAAAGTCGCACCTGCTGTGACACACATCGCAACTCTGCAATAATTCACAACTGTCGTTTATGCAATCCCATTTCAAGCTAACAACCGAATATTTGTTATACTGTATACGTCAGAATGGCAAACATTTTTGTGAAAAAGTTAAAACAATTCTTCTGGCCGCTTAAATTTGCACACATCACATATTGTTAATATTGCAACTCCATTTACGATACGAACGCATTACGCATTGATAGTAAAATCTTTATACTCAGAGCAACAGACTGTTTGTCATTTTCATTAACCAATTGTCCCTTTACACTACAAGTAGGTTCACCTTGGAGAGGACTGCACCCCAAATAACTCCTGGTCCTTTACAGCCTTTCAGTTCATACATTTTACAAATCGGTCTACATGGACCCTATTATAGCATACAGCGATGCTGAATATCAAAGGTACTGTGTTTGCACCATCTATGCACGTGTTCTTTGTTAGCACTACATACATATGCTTGCGTTGTTTTATCTGTGTGTGTGTGTTCCTTGTTAGCGCCATGTGTGCAGAAGTTGATTATCACTGTAGATCAGGCGTGCCCAATCAGTCGATCGCGATCTACTGGTCGATCTTTAAATGCCTGGCAGTCGATCGCGGGTGATTTTATGCATGTATAAGGGTTTGCCGAACTAGAAATGAATAATTATGCATATGTACATTTTTTGTATTTTTAATCTGGAGTTTTTCCCCTTTTTCAAAATTAATTTTATTTCCAACTGTACCGTATTTACCCTACATCAACAATATAATTATTATCATTGTTTTCGTATATGACGTAACATTCAGAAAAATTTTTTCGAATAAGTTGTCTTCAGCTGTTCTGCTAGTTTCTTAAAATTTGTTTGTTGCTTCCAGCCATGTTTTTAGGCTAGGGAGTTTACATCTGCTGTGGTTTATTTTACTTTTCATCGGAAGAACAGCATTTAGTTAACTTTGTTATTGTTAGCAACGTTATTGGTAACAGCTATCTGCTTGTGCAGTGGATGTTTTTTACATTAATTTCTTTTTTAAACTTAATACTTGATGCAATGACTGACGATTCTAATAACTTAACTCAAATCTACAAAATTTTAACTTCAAAGTTTCTTTAAAAACGTTTTTTTACTTTTAGATTGAAATATAGCCCTAAATTTACAAATGATGAGTGCTAAAACATATTTGAAGCGACAGAAAACCTATCACTTTCACAAGGAATGGGAAGAAGATTATTTTTTTGTCATGTTTAATTCCAGATGTGTGTGCCTCATCTGCTATGCCAGCATCTCGCTTCCTAAGAAGGGAAACGTTGAAAAGCATTTCATAACCATGCACAATAAGTACACAAAGGATTTTCCTGTCCAAAGTGAATGAAGAAAAAGGTTAGAGGAATTGAAATCAGAACTAGCTACACAACAGTTTATTTTTACTAAGCCAAATACGAGAGATAAGGCAGCTAATATAGCATCATATTGAGTTTGCCACATTCTCAGTTTGTTTTGTTTCAAAGCTTTGCCAGATTAGTAGATCTCCAGAGGCTGAAAAATGTAAAGGTAGATCCTATGTCAGTGAAGGTTGGGCACCCCTGCTGTAGATAGTTGTGAAGAAATTAAACATTAAACAATTGAACACCATGACAATGAAGTTCGAACAACAGCTTTGAATACATTTTAGACTAAACAAGGTAAAAATACACATCTGGATGCTATCAACTCACAAACCTCCCTGAAGTTTTCTCATTGGAAGATATTTCAACAAAACTCAGAACAGCATGCGATTCTTTTTCCATATGACCTAGAACAGGTGAATTTAATATAAAATGCATACAAAAGATGGCACATGCAAATGCTACAAAAAGACACACCTTTAACTCGCTGCTGTACTTTTAGATTGAAAACTGTAGCAAATTTTGTCTGATGCAAACTTTGAGAAACTTTTCTGCCATCTTCAAAATACCTCACAACATCATCAGGACTTTGACAGATAAAATGTGAAACGCCATCAGCAACACTGCAAAAAATCATTCAGCATTAGCAGCAAAAAACATATGTAAGGTGCCTATTCCACATCTATTTAAAAGAATCTATACAAAAAGCAAACAGTCTACTGTTTTACCATAAGGCATACTAGGAAGTCAATACTTACAGCCCGTAATGAGAATGGTAGTATGCTTCTATCTTTCTGGGATGCGGATTAATCAAATCAATAAGTTGGTTTTCTAGGTTGACCTATGCAGGAAAAATGGACACAGTAACCTGGACCATGAACAAACAAACAAAGCAATTTTACAACAAACACGACTTCCTGGTCTGGAAAGATTCATTTCTTATTTGCCCACAAATGACAGCAGGCCAGAATATGAAAGATTTATCTGCCAATAACAGGACAACAAAGAGAAAATAAATGAAGCTTAGGTATAGTGTGAAAGAAAACCACAGAATAGATATAGGGCTGCGTGTGGTAGAAAATAGTGATGCAAGTTGCAAAACTGCATACTGTCTGGAGTACCCACAATAAAGGAATACCTGTAATGAAGACAATCTGACAAGTACAGCTCACTGGCAAGCAAAGATAATATTGTATTAGGACTGCACAAAGACCATTTTACAGAGTTCTGGTTCAGAGAAATTAGTTTGGAAGTATTAATTTTCAATGCACATTCAGAAAATAAAAAATCACAAGTGCACAAAACATTTTGTTGAAGTTACACACATCCACAGCAGAGTTAAAAAGTGGATCAAAATCAAAAGCTTAATTAACAATTGAAAACCATAACCTGCCTGCTACAATCAAAAAATATATTTATGATCCAACCTTGTCTGTTAAAAGGTAACTTCAGTTGAAATTTATAGATCAATCATGCACATGAAGTGAATACCAAACCAGCATGGGTGCATGTGCACTTATGCAAGGGCACAGAGCAATACCACCAAGAAACTTTTATCCTCGGCATTTATTCTTACCTGCATCATTGATGCAGTGACAAGAAAATCATTTTTTGGGTTTTTTTCAAGACTACTGAAAACCATCTTTCCAACACAATCAATTAATCCTGCATCGCCTTGAAATCCCATGAAGACCGTTTCTACCAAAATATATCAAAACAATTGTGAAAAAAGTTGACTAAATGATTGCTACAGTCAGTACGAAGCAAACCTTACCTGATTCTATATCTGATATCTCAACAACACTAAAACTGTATCCAGACATTGCATTGTCAATTAGTTTTTTAAGATGGTGGTCACACACATCATTAGTACTGGTTTGAATTCCATACACTCCATCAAACTTGAAAGATTTTTCCAACTAAAAATAAAATTGTGTTGTTATTCAACAAGGCAAAAAAATTACCCATAAGGATTATAAAACGCCCAAGCATGGATTTCAAAATAAAAGTAACACATGGTGTGGTGGATACAAAACTAATAACAAACTCAATCCTTGTCAAGATCTACACCCATCATTTTCATTACAACTAGGTGCATGTATTTGGGAAGGACATCCATAAAATAATTACAATTGGGAAAAGCAATCTGTAAAACTAATCAACAAACAATGCTTTTTTTGCATTAATTAATGCTGGTGGTGCTATCCTCATCTGCCTTTTTAGTTAAAAGGAGTGTAGTTCTTCATGATGCGATGCTTAATTAAGCATTATATATGTACCCATGGGCATACCAAGGTTAGATGGTGCCCAGGGCAAGACACAAGTTTGGTGCTCTCATGTTCGAACCTAAGGTCTTTCACAAGCAAAGGAAATGTACTGTATTCAAGAAAGTACTTCTGACATTTTTGGGACTTTTCAGCAACCAAGAAATTGTGCCCCCCTTGTCCCCCCATCATTACACCCCTGCATGTACTTAAAACTTCTACCACTTTGTTTGACTGAACTGCAATCCTACAAATTGATCATAAATAATTTAAATCAGTTAGCTTTTTATTTTAATGCTCTATTCTTTTGATTCAATTAAATCATTCCCAAATTGAAGAAGATTTTGGTAAATGGATGAAAATTGTTTTTCAAATACATGTTTTCACAACACTAACTCTGTGGTCATTGTTGTGATTGGAGGGCCTGATTGACAAGCGTGCAAATTCCACACTGGGAGCAAGCAACAATAGAGATCACATGCTGTGCTCAGTCTACTATTGATTGTTTATGCCACATACATATAGCTACTATTTTCGACACACATCTCGTTTGTGGTGCATCGCACAAGCGACACTGCACCAACCAAGAGTCTTCACCAATGTACATATTTATAACATATGTTTTCGTGAATGCTAAAATCTACATCTCTATATCAATAACTTATTCTAAGTTCACATCAGGCACGTTTCTGATAATTTCAGTAAAATAGATTCAAAACACTATACGATAGTTAACAATCATTTTTCTGCAACTATTTTGTGCAGGCATATGGAATATGCCACACCATATAATGTAAGCCTATATAAACAACCTTGGTAACTACAATAAAAATAGTAACCATTGGTTTGTTCTCAACATTTTTGATAAACCAAAGTGTATCCATTACTTTAATTTTTGTGCTTTTGGTTCATCTCT
>Ga0210059_1008462_pt1 | contig 16236 bp, 6 predicted proteins | sample Ectturendosymbi2_FD_188042 | JGI IMG/M metagenome (GOLD analysis project Ga0210059, IMG submission 188042) | Ecteinascidia turbinata endosymbiont from Florida, USA - Sample 2 (SPAdes) (version 2) | ecosystem: Host-associated > Tunicates > Ascidians > Unclassified | place: Key West, Florida...
AAATAAATGAAGTTTTTTTCTTGTTTTCAAAGATACGAAAGAATCATATTGTTGAGGAGAAAATGACTGCCAGAGAGGTTACGACTTTTTACTGCAATTCATAATAATAGGCCAATAGCGTATGGGGAGCCCCACGTGAAATTTCGGGGGGGGCCTCACTTACCCTTGCCACGGCACTGGTAAGAACGCACAGGGCAACGTGTGTGGCGTTTTTGCTGATCGAAAAGATTTTCATTTTATTCCTACGCGCGGTAAGCTAATAAATGAAGTATATCAGTTCGTACAGGGCTCCCATTCAGCAATTCCTAAAAAAACAGATTGCACATGGAAAAAAAACATTGGCCTACAAGAAAAAAACAGAATTGTAAATTTGCAAAAAAACATATTAATACAAATATATGATGTGAAACAGTGTTCAAAATACTGATTTACTTATAGTTCCTCTTCCAAATTTTCATCTGCAGCGTGAATATAAACGTTTGGATCACTTTTCCATTGGTCAAGACATTTGCATAACGTTGGTGCCACACTCCATCAATGTGATATCTTTGACTAATTCAGGCATAGGTGTCCATGCCGTTTTGCTGGCTTCTTGACGATGCTTGTTTTGCCAGCAACCTTTCCTTAGCACTGCAGTCACTGTTTAGGCGAGATTGTTCAATTGCTTTAACATGATTAGGACAAACAGTAACAAGTGAAAGCATTATTTCTACCAATCTGGTCATTATATCAAAAAGTATTCCAAACTCCGATTCATCTATCTAAGATTCTAAGCCGTCTTAGACGTTAAGCACGCTCACACATACCACCAGAAATCAGGAATGGATTTGTTGGACAAAAACACATCTTTGAACTATCGAAATGGCCTGCAGCTGATCTTGAGGAGGGATAACGTAGAGGCACATTTGCTATTGAACTTGGATCGTTTGTTTGATCGGAATTTAAATTCTTAATCTGGCGACAACTCCTTACTCAAATAGAAATTGTTTTTTAATTCGCATGCATAGGCAACCAAGAAATTTAAAGAATCAATTGTAACACTCAATTGTTTCATCAATATCTTCAGCTGGTGTACTGAGATAATACTTTGTACAATACATCGTTTACCCAAATGCAAATCCTTCAATTGTTTATATTACCGTTTGTTATTGATTCATGTTACTTTTGTTGTACCTGCAATTGCATGACTCATTGTACCAGATCGTAAGCAACCTACAGTATTTGATATTGATACTGGCATGAGGGTGTGAAACCGACTGACTGAGCACGTTTTGTTACACCAATACGAGTACCTTTTTCACCTGATGATCGCATGGGAACACTAATGACCGGAATATGTGTTTGTTATGTTATTAGATTTACCGTAACTACATGCCAAATTTGTATCTTAAAAAAAAACAGATTTAACAGGATTTGTCAAAATTAAACCTAGACGCCCAGACGGACTCGAGAAATCCCAGATCTGGGTGGAAAAACCCAGCAATGGGAGCCCTGGTTCGTACATGAGTTTCCAACAGCCAAACATGATGCATAAACGTTTGCGTGTTTGAAGCAACGGCATAGGTTTTGAAAGCAAGTTGTAAGCTTGCTGCGAGTTCTAGAGCTCGGAATTGAATCTATCTATGCACGTGTAAAGCTGTTTGGCAGATGTAAAGACGTTTGCACCCAAACACGTTTTGTATGTCACGGCTTCTTGACGTACGAAAAGTGTTTGGGGAAACAAAGTGCCTTGTTTCGCCTTTCGAAAAACGACCTGTGGCATTTTTGCTCATGTTTCACTTGATTGCAGCTTGTACGCGAATCGATTTGAGCTTGTACGCAACAACAACAACAACAACAACAACAATTTTATTTTTTTACCTCAACGCAAGTACACTTAACAATACAGACACAGTAAGGCAACCGCTTTTAATGCAATTTTGGCGAACATGTCACAGCGTTAATTACATCCACAGTGGTACAAGCAAGTAGTTGTATTTATCTGAATTTGAAAGACGTTGCTTTGACCACCGAAAAACAAAAGTATTGTCGGAGTGCTGTCTTCACACCTTAAAAAGCATATAAGAATGTAATGAAGGTTGAAGTGACGCAGATAAAATCCGTAAATTCACAACTTGAATAAACAATGATTATGCCGATTGATTCTACGTAGCAAAGGGTTTGGCGAATTTCGTCGCAATATTTAAAAAAAGAACAATTAATCTTTGTTTTTCATATTAGATTGCAACAGGTAGGATCAGTAGCTGTGAATTAGTTGTTAATGGTTAAATTAGGTTTTCATGGGACGTAATACGATGAATATGCATTGCGACATAGTCAGTATTACTGTTGGACATAGAGCTATTACTGTGCGGCAGTGGGTTTACATTTTTGTCACATTCAAAATTACTCAAGATAGCAGTCTCTTCGTCATGACTCGAATATAGATGTACAGTTGAAAATGATAAGCTAATGAAAACAATAAGACCAGTTCTATAGCAGAGAATGCGGTCAAACGATGTACAGCAGGCAGGAGCCAGGCCCGCAACCATGGGGCGAAGCTGATAATTCCTCTCCGATTTTCAAAGAAAGGTTATGTTGATCTACATTTGCCGTTATTTATTTATTGATTCAAGGACGATCTTACCACAGGCGGTAGTCCATTCTGGTAAAATTTTGTCGTGTCACGTCGAGTTTTCAAAAAAACAAGAACATAAAAAACTACAGCAAGCGTAAAGGAAAAACAAAGACGATTACAGAGTACCATGGGCGTCCGAAAGGGAGGGGGAATCGGGCATTTGTTCCCGATACCAAAAATTTCTGGAAAACCTGAAGTCCACAGCTCAATTCCGATTAATGGTTTCAATTTTTGCAGTGGCAGTTGATTTGCCGGCAGGACATTCACACTGTACAAGAGCCAGGCTCACAGTTATGGTGTCATGACAGAGACAGAATGAAGTTCTCAGCCCAGGTGTGGCTGGTTAAAAAGCCCGAGGAACTTCGCGCTCCGAGTGTTTCTTCATGTTATGAAGAGTAGAATCAGATCCATCAACTCTGAGAGTGATTCTCTTAATCCCATAGGTTCAGGGCGTGATCATCGCGTGACTGCGTCATAGCTTTAAAGCAGGGGTCACCAACACGGTGTCCGCGGGCACCAGGTCGCCCGCAAGGACCACGTTGGTCGTCCGCGGGCCTGTTTTCGAAATAGCATTAAGATGATAAGTATGGTCGCATAGATTATAGAATCATTAATGATAAAATAATATGTAAATTTAACTAAATTTTTATTTTAGAAGTGTGTATCAAACTAGTAGCCCTTAGCGTTAATCGGTACACAAGAAGTAACTCTCAGTTACATAAAGGTTGGTGACCCCTGCTTTAAAGTAATATCCTGGGTCTAGGTTACCCGAACCATGGTTTCGCATCATTCAGTATTATTTATCTTCGTTAGTTTTATCTGTTTAAATCGTAAATATTACTTGCGGATTGTTACTAATTATTGATGGGAATTATACTCTTAACATTCGTGGTTACTCTCGTCCTCAAAAATGTACAAGAATCAAGTGCGAAATATATGTACACTACATTCAAATGTAAACAATTCACAGTGCCCCTTCCGGTTGAACTGAATATCTCAGTCTTCATATGTTCTAGCTTAGTACGTTTAGATGAGAGTCAATTTCTTCGTAGAATAGTATTTCCCCATTATTCTTCTCAGTCACTACTATTTATTGAAAGTAATGACAGGCTTCTGAGTCTTTTCCTTGACTTGTTTTCGTAGTCCTTGACGTCATTTATTAACTGCAGTCCGTAATCTGAGATCGTTTCATGTTGAGATTGCAACGCGAACTCAACACTTGGAACGCTAATACAGTTTATGTTCAATACAGTGACACATTGTACAACAACGAGTGAGGAGAGTGCGTGGAGAGCAATATGCATGTTGTGTCAACAAAAGTCGCCAAAACGTTGGTTTGGGAACCTGAATATAACGTCATATTGTGACGTCACAAACAACGCACATCCAGTAACAGTGACCACTATACGCCACTGCTGAATAGGGGGCATACCATGATGCAGTTGCCCCGGACATCACCATACCTCTGCACGCCCTTGTGGCAAGTCCAGCTACGCATTGCAGCCTGCAGGAGGGCTGTAACTTGATCGCATGTTTGCTGCACCACAGCGACTAGACATGTGCTGTTCAGGTTGGTCAATTACAATGCGGACCATCAGTTACGATTGGACCAGGTCAAGTATGTGTTGAATTCCTACGTAAGAACGTCGTAGCAGAGGTGGAAGTGTCAAAAGTAGGAATGTCATACGAAGCAATACCTTAGCAGTGCTAGGAGTGTTTTGTTTTGAATATTTGTCATACAACATTTCTGTAAATTTTACGTTGATCAAGTGCAGCTGGATATACGGAAGATTTTGTGACACCACGAACAAAACTTGCATTTATTTAACACTGTACAGAGGAGCTTTACAAACTTTCTAAAGATAATTTCAAATAATTTTATTGCTAACGATATGCACGAGGGCATGCCGTCATAGAGAGTTTTACCTTAAAAATCGGTACTGTTTCAAATGCAGATCGGAATAAACGTATGCGATTGATTAAGGAACAAAATGGTTCTGAACAGCAATGTATCAAACTTGCCCATCCCAGAAAAGGTGTTGGGAACTTACATACTTGATGAAATCGAGAAGTTCGGCGAATCTGTGGCCCTGCTTGACCCACAAAGTGGTGATGAGCTAACGTTTCAAGAATTAAAGCATCAGGTTTTGAACTTAGCCGAAAGGCTTTTAGCATTTGAAATCAAGAAAGGTGACGTGGTGGCACTGGTTGTCCCGTTTCAACCCAAATTTATAGCTCTTACAATCGGAGTAGCTTTGACAAAAGCCACAGTGGCTCTCTACAACATAAACGACAAACTGCCAGAGATTGTATCTCATCTACGTAGTTCTGAGCCAGTCATTTGTATCGTTGATCACAGGACGTCACGCTTCACAATCGACGAGCTTAAAAAGAACTTAAAATCGTTAAAAACTATATTATCGGTTGATGAAATCGGAAGAGTCAATCCAGATTGTATACAGTTGAACGACGACCTGTCAGCTCGTGACATCGATGTGTACAACGATCCATTGTTTATGAACTATACAAGCGGCACAACTGGAGAGCCCAAGGGGGCAGTTGTCGCAAACCATGCAATGATGTCATTGGCCGAGTCCGGTATGCGCGCTTTCCCACTGGAAAGAGGAGAAGCGGCAATCACAGTTTGTGCTCGATTGCATGGATTTTCGTTTGGAACAACACTTATCTATTTGGCGATGGGAGTCAAGCACGTTGTTGTGCCATCCCTCACCCCGGAAAACTTCAAAAAGTACGTCAGCAAATACAGTGTAAAAGGAATTATTATGGCAGATTCCTCTTCCTTGTCAAAAATTGTTGATGAAGTTGAAAAACCAAGTTCTTCTTTACAATTCCTTTTGGCCACTGGAACCACGTTTCCTCCCGTTTTGATTAAAAAAACGAGGAAAAAGTTTGGAATTACAGTGGGGAGTTCGTGGGGATCAACCGAAACGAGCTACGTAACTTTAAGCACCAACAATTCATCACCTGCTGGAAGCGCAGGCCGACTATTACCCACAGTCAGTTTGAAAGTCCTAGACCTCGTTTCAGGCCAAGAAGTCAGTGCGAACGAAAAGGGAGAGCTATGCATCAAAAGTCCGTTAATGTTCAAGGGCTACTCAACGCAGGCGGACCATCAGCCACACGCCAAAGATTCGGAAGGGTGGTTCCGCACTGGCGATTTCGGCTTTTTTGACGAAAACGGTTTTGTGTATGTGGTTGACCGAATCAAAGACGTCATTAAATGCAATGCTTCCACTGCTGTTTAGCCAGCTGAGCTGGAAGGAGTTCTGATGTCGCATCCTGGTGTTGCTGACGTAGCAGTGACGCGAGTAGAGCACCCGCTCTACGTCGAAGCGGCGAAAGCTTTCATTGTGAAAAGAGACCCGAGTCTGACTAAAGAAAAACTCTTGGAATACTTCAATGAGAAGGTTGCCAAATACAAAATGCTGCACGGTGGAATTGAGTTTATTGATGTCATTCCACGTAGCGGTATTGGCAAGCCATTAAAGAGATTCCTGGTTTGAACGCTTCACTAAAAATATTACCGCTCACTCACAAAAGTTAAACCATTTTACTCCAGCTAGTTTTGAGATTTTTATCTTTCGTGGATATAAGTACTAGTTTGTGTGTTTTTTGTCAAAAGCAAAACAAAAGCATTATTATTTTCATATGTAACTCTGTCGAAGTCATTGTTTCAAACAGCCGCGACAAATGGAATAAGAAATGCTGTTCTTTTTGCTACACATGTTTTTTCGTAGCGTTTTCCACCAGGTTTCAAATCAAACAAACAGATGAATAAGCTCTTCTGGTGATTATATTTTTTATTATCAGCCAACGTTTCGCCCACCTATTCAAGTGGGCTTCTTAAGGGCAATGTTTTCAACCACCACACATATGTGCGAGGTGTTTGCTTCTTTGAGTACAGATAAGAAAAATCAGGTGTGAAACTTATAAAACCGTAGGCCATGTGTTGTGTCAACTATTTAACCATGACATTTCCGGTTGGTTTGCCTGCAAAAATTGGTAATCTTGTTCCTGCCAGCCAAGTACGATTTCAACAATTGCGTGCCATTGAACGCTTTTGCGTCGAAGGCAGCAACAAGCGCAGTGATCGTGGGGCACTCCAGTAATGCTTTAGAATTTTTTATTGACCGTAGGCTACTTTTAGAGCGTCCACATCGTCATTTTCGGCTAAGCTTAAACTGAATAGCGCTGTTCCGTTTATCCTCGTAACAATGCGAGAGGGGACCTCACAAGTGGATTAGCTTAGGGCCTCGCATCAGCTAAATGCGGCCCTGTGTGCATTAGCTGAAATTCTGAAAGATAAAGCGTCGTGTTTAAATCACAATTACTTGGAAGCTTTTGCAAACAGATCGTACCGCTGTTAACTGAGCACGATGACGTCATCGAGACGCAAACCAAAAATTGCATGCGTAGTCAAATCGCCCACGCTACGCCACTGGTTTGTCCTATCATAAACTGAGGAATACAAAAACTTTCTCAGTTTTTCCCACCATGTTAAACACTCAAAATATAATGGTACGTCGTGTGCGTTTTTCCAAGAAAATTCATATCAGCTGGTCAAAGTTTTCTTTCCGTTGTAGTTCGCTGTCATGATGCTTTATGCCCTGCTTTTTTTCCTCTGTGTCGCGATAACATGCCAGCATACTGTTCTTCTATGATGTCACAAGGGCATGCGATGTGTTTTTTCCTGTTTCACTTGCAAGCATATTCTGTATATTGCATTGAACGTTGGGCAACAATCATAATGCGTAGGCAGGCTATAACTTTAGTCTATTGAATGCCAGCTTTCATGTTGGGGGCAACTTGATTGCAGGGGCCCTGATGCCTGTACTTCGTGGGCCTCATAGCTAACATGGCACTGCACAGCACAGGTCTACAGGCAAAGCCGGAGGAAGGGCCCCCCGTACCCCCAGTCGGGGGGGGGGCGAGCAAAAAGGTGGTCCCAAATCTGACCGAGCACCTTTGTTATGGCATATAGAGACACCAGAACTGAACTCACCAAGAACTGATTTCACACGTTTCCCCTTTCAATGTTCATATTTATCTAATACGTCACAGAAAATTATCTTCATGCGACTCGCAACTTGCTAAAGCCAACCACTGCGAAATGCATTGTGAATAGATTCGTTGTCAGCATTTGCCTTGGTACGTTGGCTGTTGTGCAGATAACGTTTGCTGAATCCACGTTGATTGTAAGCATTTTTAGTATAGCCTAGTAAAAATTACTCAGGAAAAATAAGTTGTAGACTAGTTGCGTAGCTAGAGCGTTTGGCCAGGCCGGAAAGCGTAACTGAAAGGGGCCAACTGGCCACCGCAGGGGGCTCCTCGCCAACATCCAGAAAAAAGTTTAGAAATGAAAGTGTATCCGGGTGTGGATTTCTATATACTAAAACCCAAAATCACCGGAAAAAAAACAGTCTAAAAACTTCCGAAAAACGCAAAACAACAACAACTTACTACTGAAAACCAACAAAGTACTCAATATCGAAATATAAACAAAATGGGGACTCAGTTTTTGCATTTAGCTTGTCAGGAGAGAGGTTCGTACCCTTGAACTCCCGTCAGTCGCACCACTGTTTTATACCTGTGCTGCATCCTTTAAATGTACAAGAATAGAATTACCGGCATACGATCATGCAAAATCGTATTCGTTGCCCGCGCCTGTATTATCCGGTGTATCTTGCATCAGAGCTGTCCAATGAAAACTCAAAACTTTGCACCTATGAGATATCCAGTTATTTAACGAATAACACTGCGCACAGTAGGGAGCCTCGGCTCAATTGTGGGCCGTTCAGCACGTTTTATTGGGCCGCGCAACACTTGTTGTGGGCCGTGTTTGCTGCGCCGGTTGCGTGGGATCAAACATAGGCTACTGTAACAAACAAATAGAACATTGATTGTTTGACGTTGACACGGCATTGATATTGTCATTAAAGGATTTATATGTTACAGATAAAGTTTGAAATTGGGCCTTCAAAAATAACACGGGCCTTTAATTACGACTGAAAGGGCATGGGCGTCCGCAATAAGAAGTAAAATGGTCATTCTACCCCCTTTTGGAAATTGGGACTAAGAACAAAAAATTTCCAGCAAACCTGAAGTCACGTGCTCAATTCCGATTAAACTGATTTAATTCTTGCATTGACAGTTTATTTGCTGGTATGACCAGGGCCGGCCTTAAGCCGGTGCAACCAATGCGGTTGCATTGGGCCCCGCGCCTCTGGAGGCCCCGCGCCTCTGGTGGTCCCGTGCCTCTGGTGGTCCCGCGCCTCTGGTGGTCCCGTGCCTCTGGTGGTCCCGTGCCTCTGGTGGTCCCGCGCCTCTGGTGGTCCCGTGCCTCTTGGGGCCCCGCGCCATGTGTTTGGATAGTAGTTCATTTTTGCCAAATACTCCTTGCGCTCAAATTCTTTAGAAACGGCTGATAAAATCTCATTGTTAGCAAACAGTGCTCTCGTTAGAACGAACATTGAAAAAAAGATGAAAGGTTAAACCCGTAGACGCAGACCTTCTATTCGAGTCCGAAGACTCCAACAGTTGGCCATTCAGCCATAGCAACAAAAGGTGTTATATTTTGCATTTTTTACTTGTTCTGTACTGGACACTGAACCGTGTCACCCTGTCTTGGCAGTCGCCCAAAAGATGTTGAGTAGCATGAAACGCTAGTTATGCCATAAAGCTTGTTGTTCGTTGTTCTGAAAAATTTGCACGCTGGGGCCTTCGCTTTGAGAAAAATGTCTGGTGCGCCAAACTTTATTTTCACTGTGTCCCCAAACTTTTTCATTTGTGATGGTCCTAATGTTTAGGCCTGCCATATTATTATGATTGAAAACCGGGACGCTTCAGAAGAACGAGCCTTATCACATAAAGTGGTTCATATCTTGCTGAGAATGTAGCCATTTTGGATTCCTGTAGTTGAGGCACCAAGAAAAACTAAAATAATGCATTTTACTATGAAACAAAACAATATTTAAGCATTTGTAACTTTACGTATTCGGCCAATCATACTTTTCTGTAGAGGTAGACAAAACTTTTTGCAGAAAGTGTTTGTTCGATTTTATTTTCTTATAAAAATCACCCGAAGAAAAGTCTATATTAATTTTACTGGTGATAAGCGCTTTCACATTCTGCTTCTGTTATCAGAGCGCACGTTATTCAAGATATAACAAATTCTCTCAATGGGAGCTGATGCACTTAGTGTAGGATCAGTGGTGTAGCAAGGAAGGGGCCGTGGAGGCTCTGGGCCCAGGGCGGAACCTTCTGGGGGGGCGGCAGTTTGTTGACTGAAAATTATTTTTGGAAGTAGTTTGATGGTTCCAACACTTGAAAATTCTAACTCTTCAGTTTTTGTTTTTAGAAACCCTAGACTGGTAGGCTAGCCTTAAAAAAATAGGAAATGTGGCTGTGGAGCGAGCAAATTGATTGAATATTAACTCAAAAGTATCGGTCAAATCCAGTTTTTTTGAGTGCCCCAATGTTTGATTTGAAATCAGGGCTTTTTCAACATACTTGGGGGCAATTTTCCTTCAATCACTCCACCTTCTCTTCCATCCAAAACCACTTCCCTCACCTCAGTCAAAAATCCTTTGAACAAAGCAAAGAGATGACCGCAGTGCAAGGTTTATATTGCCCCTCCACTCAAAAACTAATACAAAATGCCCTGCATGAAATCACGGTGAATAGTCAAAGTTAGCTTAATCTTTTTTCTCCTATCGTTCGATCCTTAGCAATACTCCAACGGTACATCATTACATCACCTGACAACAAGGCATCGGCAACAAATATTTCTTGGCCTGCGTCATGCTATTTTTCAATGTTCAGTGGGATATTTTCAATAAGTGGCTTACGCTGCAATCTGGTCGTTAGGTGGGCTAATCAATATCAAATTTTGGCGGTTGAAATGAAGAACCCGGGAAAGTTAGTACTGCACAGTTTCAATAGAACTCCTGCTTTTCTGTATAATGTAATGGTGTCGGAAAGGGACGTTCATCAAGCGAGATAGCAGAGTTGCCATTTTAGATGATTTGCTGCCAAACCTAGCAGGATTTTTTCACGGTTAGCTGTAAAATTTTCAATCTAGCAGTGAGCTGATTTTCTAGCAGAATTTTGAAAACCGTTTGGCAGGTTTAGCTGGCAACAAATTCCTGGCAAAAAATGTTTCAACAGTTTTTGGAGATGAAAACCTTACATCTTCTTCATTATAACATAATTTATCTTCTAAACGCTTTAAATTGGGCAAAACCAGGACGGGGCATAACCAGCTGCCTTCAGTCATTTGGAATTTTTATTACGAAGCAACGAAGCTGCTTCAAGCAGATAATTACGTCGTAATAATAAGTAATTAGATGGCTTGGTAAAGCTTTAAATGGTTTGCTTCTGTCACGTGCTTAGTGAGCGCGTTGAGATAAAAGATTACATTCGCAGGAAATGTTTTCGGTGCTAACTACTGCTTGTCCTGCTGATTCAAAAAAAGCCTATTGCAAAGTTTGTTATAATGCAATCATAAATAGATTCTTCGCTTTCAATTGTTGTAAAAAGGATCGAAATAATATGGAAAATTTGTCAGATTGAACATCGTTCGGAGCTGCTAGTACACTTCGGCGCCAAGGAAGTACGATACCGTTCAAAATGCACCATGTTCTTTTAAGCAGAGCTCCAGCATCAGAAACGTATTTCCCTTTTTTCGTCAAACGTGCCATGCAAAATTATTTTCACAACCTTCAAGTGTCTTGCTATTTTTGCGCAACGTGGTACGAGACCCGGACAACTTTTTTCGCTTCTTTATTCTCACTTGAGGTGAAGCTTTTGTGGCGTAATGCTTTTGCATGTGGCAAGGGTTGGGGCAGGTAGTTTTGCTGCACTTGTAGTTTTACATTCCTCAATATTAGCATCTGGTAGAAGGCATACAATCAAGCAGTTGTCCCGGGGCCCGGACATCACAAGACCTCTTTACGCCCCTGAACTAGACCAAGTTTACAGATCATGATGAAAGTTGCAAACCAGCGCTTCTCAACAAGAGCCGGTTTTAGGCCTATTTCACCTAGTTTATCTAAATGGTTCCCGGACATTATGAGGGCCCCGTGCAAGTGTTGACAGAGTTAACGTTGATCTTTATACATTTTAAATTATTGTAAGCAAATGTGAGATGTGGAAAGGGCGGCACTTTATTGGCCGGCCCCTGGCGGCACTTAGTCTCGCTACGCCACTGTGTGGGACTATCCTGGCTGTCCGAATGCCTGACCGGGACATTTTGGTTGACTGACTGGGACGCCGGGAGAAAGCCCTCAAAACCGGTACTGGACGTATGGTATGCCTACTAATGTTAGCTTTATCGAAAACTGTGGGATCCTGCGTCTTGACCTAAAGCTCTTTCAACAGCTAAGAGAGATTTTCCAATCGCTGAAATCGCAGATACGTTAGAGTTGAATTATGAATTGCCTTAAGACGTAGGAGGCAGGACTTTTTCAAGTTGTTTACAACGTAAATTATCCCGTGGAGAGGTGATGCAACTGTAATGGCTGGTGCACTCAGCTGGAAAAATTGAATGTTTTGCTTTTTTGTAAACTTTTTTCAAAGTTTATGTCGGGATGTCCATTCAGTGGTGTAGAGCTGCACCCCAAAAGTGTTGATTTGACGAAAATTCGGGTGAAAAAACTGAAAATTCGGGTACAGAGGTTTCGACACGTTTGTTTACTGATGAGTTATCCGACTTTTTTCTCCAAAAAAACATGTTTGGTACAGTGCAAGTGTGGGCATAGCTGAGCATGAAAAATCCAGTTGTTGCTTTCAGGCAAGTGTTCAATGGTTTGAAGCTGAGCAAAGACTAACGAAGGGTTGCTTGTTGGATTCAAGTCATCGCATTATTCATTTGCCGTTGCACCAAACTTTCATTGTGTTTGGCTGTTTGCGAGTGTAAATCGGTAAAAGAAACACTACTTCAAAGTCCAGGTACATCAACGTTAAAGACACTCCCAGCTCCTACACCACTGAATGAAAGCTTCAGTGCGTCTTACTTAGGCAAGGCAAAAATTGTGAAAGTCATCCAGCACACTCGTTCCTGCTCATCACATTGGGCGGCTATATGCTTCTATTTGATCAATCAACCATGCGCATTATATATTGTGTTTGGTACGATATTTCTACATTCTGTGACGTGATAGTTGTGAAATATTTATTATTAATGAAGAACAGTTTGCATTGGTATCCAAGTCCATGCATTAAGAATAACTATAAAGTTGGGCTTTTGGGGAACTTTGGGGGGATGTATAGTTTGCTTACTAGTGAAGCGTGATTTTATTCGTGTATTGCGTCATACAGAGTTCAGTTTATCGTGTGTCCAGATCTTATCTTTATACAGTTGTTTTTATTATATGTTTAAAACAAATTTTTTTCTGGACACAACAAAATTGGGAGGGGCAAAAAAAACCTTGTGGGCTCTGCCCACAAATGCCTCACCTCGTGGCTAGGGGCCTGGTCCTTCGAACGAAAGTGGCGTTCATTCTTACCAGAGTGAAGTATATTGCATTGTAGGTTCAATTTGCTTGTTCGGTTTGATTGAGGTAACTACAAAACTTTCCACTTGTGCTCGCCGCTCAAATCTTCATTGCAGATCTTCCTTTAGAATTTTCGGCTTAATTACGAGTCGTAGCGGTACACTGTCTAATGTCCACCACAGCAGCATATTAGCCATAAACATTGTCGTAGTTAGGGGACCCATTATCTATGCCCACACCCCTCCAAATGAAAATAATACTTTGTGTCTACATATCATCTTCATCTACATGCAGATCAATTCAAATAACTCCCCGTGTTTTTTGATATTCATTTAGGCCAAATTTGCAATGATAACAGGAGTTATCGAAACGTTTGCAGTATGTCGTTTGTATCTGTTGCACTGCATCGCCTTGAACTACTGAGGCAAGCACAAGAGAAAGATGGCATTTCGGGGCATTAACTACCAGGAAAGCAACCAGCAGCAACAGAGATCCATCACTGACTTCACTCTACTACTACTACTAGGTTGCACTATCATTATATAGGGATGAGTGAACTACGATAATTCGCTTGTGGTGACTATCACAGTGACTTGTTACTCATGGGCACCATATAGCGGTGACCATTTATTTACATGTAGTGCCATCTACTGACCGCCACATATCATGTAGGCCATTTTCTCAAAAAGGTCGTAGCACGGTTGACTGAACACGATGACGTCACGAAGCACTGCTCAGAGGGGCCCCGCGCCTAAGTCTTGAATTGGGCCCCGCATCTGCTAGGACCGGCCCTGGGTATGACATCTACAGTGCACGAAAACCAGGTTCACTGTCCTGGTGTTGTGCAGTGACGAATTTGCAGTTCACTCATGTCCGCTGCTTTGCTTGTCTGCAGAACAGGGCTGTTAGATTTTTTTGTAGCTTATGGCCAAAATCCTGATAAAAATGGTCAAAATGGCTGTTTTTTGAAAACGTTATGGTCAAAATCTCAAAATGTTTTAACTATGGCAATTTCCTTATTCATAGGTGTCTGAAATTGTTTGGAAGGTAGTATATTTTTTGCCAAAAAGTGTGGTTTTGCCAAAGAAGAAGTTTTTACCTCAAAACAGCAATTTCTGCTGTAAACTTAAAATTATTTGTGACAACTTGTCTATATTTATCTTGATAAAACTTAGAACCATATATAAAACACTATTGTAGATACATTCTGACCCATTTCTGGGTTTAACGATTTGAAATAAACTTTCCAATTCAACAACATGGCCATAGAATACTCTTGATCTTGTGCTCCAAATTATGAACGAAAGATTAAAGTCATTTACTGATGATCATAATGAATTAACCACATGCTCAAAACCATCTATGAGTTCACATATGAACGAATGGGCAGGAACACTTGAGAACAAAGATTAACTCATGACAGGTCTGAGTGAAACACTTTTTGCACAAAATCTACAAGATTGCAAGGCTAAATAATTACCACACACTTTGAACATTACAAGGTTGAAGTTACTGCAGAGTGTTACTGTACAACTGTAAAAGTGATGAGAAACTTCTAAAAGTAAAATCTTATCAAAAATACAAAATACTTCTACTATAACATGATCAGTAGTCACACAACCGAGTGCAGCAGTCTTCAGATACAGTACGAGCGCAGTAGATACCAATCATCTTAACCAAAAGATTATCACTGACTGAAATATCTGTACAAAATCTACTGACTGCATGGGCTAGGTCATTGCTACAAACTTCAAAGCAAAAAAACGTTGGATTGCCACAGTGTTTCTGTAACAATGAGTGACATGAATATCGTCCAAAAAATACAGTAAGCCAAAATATGTAATAAAACTTAATTTTACAATGACTAAATGGCCAAACAAATGGCAAAATTTTACAAAATGGCCAAATGCATTTTTCATGGCCAGCGCACTAAAAAAATGGCCAAATTTTTCGAAATTGGCCAATCCGGCAACCACGCTGCAGAAGCAAGTTGCCAAATTCCGTGCTGATTGCTCTTCTGTTGGAATTTTTATAGCGTAACGCGAGTTGACTGCATCGCTTTGAATTACTGAGGCAAACACAAGCGAAAGACGGCAATTAGGGGCATTAACTAACAGGAAAAACCAGCAGCAATAGAGCTCCCTCACTGAGTTCACTCTACTAGTACTAGGATGCGCTATCATTATATAGAGATAAGAGAATTGCGATAATTCGCTTGTGGTGACTATCACAGTGACTTGTTACTCACGGGCACCATCTAGTGGTGAACATTTATTTATACGTGGCGCCATCGTCTGACCGCCACACATGATAAGTTCACAAATTCGATTGTAACTGTGAGTCCGAACGCTTGTCAGGATTATGTGAAGAATACGTATCGTTTATTTCAAGAACATTATATATTCGTTATTGAAATAAAATGTTATATTTGAAAAAAAAAATCTTCATAAGCCATTGAAAACCAATTGAAAGTCCATTACTCTCCTAATGTTCAGCAAATACAATAGAATTTGCCTAATTCGTTACCTCAAGGGGATTAGAAAAAAGTGACGAATTAGGCGAACTGACGAATTATGCAAACAGGTGAAAACTCCATCATAGAAGCTCGTATACTATATCATAGTAACTCGTATACATAGTGCTCTTATTTGCAGTAAAATACAAGTTTATGACGTCATGGTTGAATACAACGATTAATTTCTCTGCTCTATTTGGACTCCTCCATTTCGTCAAGCACCTTTTAAATCTTTAATAAACTTTTCCGCGTTCTCTCAATTGGGAGTCGAGTCGCACTTCGAACCTCGTGTATAAATTCGATAAACAAATTGCGAGGTGCAACAATTCTCAGATAAAGATCCTCATTTTGTTTGAATTCCCATATGTACTAGCTGCTTAGACATCAAAAGCGAAACTGCAAATGACGAATTAGATGAACAAAACGCTTCTCAGGGATAGAAAGAGGTGACGAATTAAGCAAATTGACGAATTAGACGATGGCGAATTAGACGAACAGAAATGTACACAAAAGGTAGGGATTCTGCCGGGACCGACGAAAAAGTGGCGAATTATGCGAATTAGACGAGTTCTACTGTACAAATTTTCAGC